>Ga0164318_10001939_pt1 | contig 18855 bp, 15 predicted proteins | sample GuaBasSedimGuay9_FD_113734 | JGI IMG/M metagenome (GOLD analysis project Ga0164318, IMG submission 113734) | Subseafloor sediment microbial communities from Guaymas Basin, Gulf of California, Mexico - Guay9, Core 4571-4, 0-3 cm | ecosystem: Environmental > Aquatic > Marine > Hydrothermal vents... | reverse complement strand
CGGCGACTACAGGCTGGCCGCCCTCCCGCCCGGCGAGGTGGTCTCGCTGGTGGTGTTCGCGCCTTCCTGCGTGCCGATGGAGTACGTGCCGGCGGGCAGGCCGATAAAGCTGAGGCGCAGGCAGGCGGTGATACAGAACATAGCGCTCGTGCCCGGCGTGGAGATAACCGGCACGGTGACGAACGCCGACGGGGACCCCGTGGCGGGCGCGCTGGTGTTCCTGGTGCCGCGCGGCGAGGAGCCCGACGGCGAGCGCGCGGCGGAGCTGCGGGACAAGTTCATGTACGCGGCCACCACGGACGCGGACGGCGCGTTCGTCCTCCCGCCGCCTCCGCCCGGCGGGGAGTGGGACGTCTGCGTGACCATGAACGGCTACAAGGACGCGCGCAAGAAGTACGAGGGGAAGAAGCTCTCCATAGTGCTCGAGGAGGCCGAGGGGGAAGGCGAACCCGGCGCTTAGAGCGAGGACAGGAAATCCGCGAAATCCGACGCCATGTCGTCCGGTTCCCGCGCGAGGAACCCGGCGTCGAGGTACATGACGGGGACCGGCGCGTTCCAGTGGAAGCGCTCCCTCTCGCGGCGGTACGGCCCGCAGCCGCGGGGCTCGTAGTACAGGATGCCCTTGATGCCCTCGCGCTCCACCAGGGCTTTCGCCTCTATGTAGAAGCGGCGGTTGGGCTCGACGGGCAGGCAGGGGAGCTGGTTGAAGTGCTCGAAGGCTATCCGGTCGAAGAGGGAGAGACCGGGCTCGGACGCGCTGCGATGGGGGCCCCTGCCGGAGCTGCAGAGGAGGTCCGCCGCGATGCGGCCGCCCGCCGCCGCCAGGGCGTCGTAGAGGGCGAGCCTGTCGCGCTCCAGCATGCCGCCGACGAGCAGCAGGGGGACGGCGTCGGAAGGGGGCAGCTCGCGCGCGAGCTCGAAGGCGCGCTCCACCAGGGGGATGACCGCCTCGGGCGGGGCGGTCTGGGCGGCCGCCTGGAGGAGGGCGGCCGTCCGGTCGGGTATCCTGCCGTCGGCGCGCAGCGCGGCGAGCAGGGAGCGCTCGGCCGAATACAGCGAGAAGGCCCCCGCGAGGTTCGCCTCGTAGCGTTCGAGGGGCATGTTGCCGCGGACGGTGTCGCGGAGCCATGAGAGCTGGTGCACGTAGGCGCGCAGGCCGTCGTCCGTGAGGTTCTCGGGCTCGGAGATGCTGAACAGGGGAATCTCCCGCTCGCGGGCGACGCGCGAGAGCAGGCGGACGATGCCGGTGCAGGTCTCGGCGACGACGATGAGCCTCGTTCGGTCGAGTATGGATTCGAGCCACCCGCCGGCGAAGGCGGCGCAGGTGGCGCAAGAGCCCGGGGGGGCGGAGGCGGATTCGCCCCTCATGAGGACGGGGTGCAGGCCGCCCGCGCGGAGCAGCTCGGGGGGCGTCCAGATGCAGATGTAGGCGGCGATGCCCCGGTAGTCGGAGACATAGGGGGCGGGGTCGAGGGAGGCCGCGTCGGCGAGGGCGAGCGCCTCCCTTTCGAGTGCGGAGAGTTCGTCGGCGATGCGTTCGTGGGTCACGTGGTCGTCTCCGTGGTGAGCGGTTGCCCCTGGGGGCCGTCCAAAGAATTCTAACAGATATTTCACGAGCGCGGCGAAAAGAAACGGTCCGGCGCCGGAGAGGAAAGGCGTGGAAATGAATTGCGGAGCGGGGCCAATACACTATAATTCGGGGGATGGGAACCACCGCGACCACCGAGGCGGAAATTGAAGAGGGAAGCACTCTGGCGGGCGGTTCTCGCCGTGTTGCGCTCGGAGCTGGACGAGAACGAGCGCGCCCTGCTTCGCACGGCTGAATTCGCGGGCGTGCGGGGCGGCACGGCGAGGCTGAATCTCGCGGGAGGAGAGCAGGAGGCGGACTACGACGCGCTCGCCGAGCGCGTGGGCCGCGCCTTCTCCCTCGTCCTCGGGCGGACGGTGAAGGTGAGCATCCGGCTGGACGGCTCCATATCCGGCGGGCGCTTCTTCACGCCTTCCTTCGATGAGCAGTTCACCTTCGAGAACTTCGTGGTGGGACCCTCCAACCGGCTCGCCCACGCCGCCATACTCTCGTGCGCCGAGGCGGGCGAGGTGCGGTTCACGCCGGTGCTCATCTTCGGCGGCGAAGGGCTCGGCAAGACGCACCTGCTCCACGCGCTCGGCCACCGTCTCGCGGGCCGCAAGCGGGTGTGCAGCATGACGGCGGACGAGTTCGCCAAGCTGGTGAGCGAGACGCCCGGCGGGCGGAGTCCGGAGGAGCTGGTGAACGAGCTGGGCTCGGCGGAGGCGCTGCTGTTCGACGACCTCGACCGGCTGGAGGACATGGAGCGCTCGCCGGAGCTGTTCCTCTCGCTGTTCGACCGGCTGCTGTCGCGGAACCGGCTGGTGGTGCTGGCGTCGCGGCGCCCGGCGGAGGCGCTGACCGGCTTCGAGAACCGCCTGCTCTCGCGGCTGTCGTGGGGGATAAGCTTCCCCATCGAGCGGCCGGACTACGAGACGCGGCTGGCGATGGTGCGGGAGTTCCTGCGCCGCCTCGAGGCGGAGTTGCCGGACGAGGTCGCCGGCTACGTGGCGTCGCGGTGCACGAACGGCCGGACGCTGGAGGAGACCGCGCGGAGGCTGGTGCTCCTGGAGAAGCTGGTGAGCCGCCCGCTCGACCTCGACCTCGTGCGCGAGATACTCGGCGCGAGCGGCGAGGAGGAGGAAGAGACGGCGATAGAGGACATACAGGCGGCGGTGGCGGAGGAGTTCGGCGTGACGCTCGCCGAGCTCACGGGCCGCTCCCGCCGGAAGACGGTGGTGGTGCCGCGGCAGGCCGCGATGTACCTCGCCAGGGAGATGACCTCCTACACCCTCGCGGAGATAGGCGGGCTCTTCGGCGGGAGGGACCACGCGACGGTGGTGCACGCCCACCGCAAGACGGCGCGGGCCATGGTTTCGGACAAACTGTTGCGCAAGAAAATAGAATCGGTGAAGCGACGGATACGCGAGAGGAAGACAGGCAAGAAAAGGAGCGCCAAATGAAGTTCACGGTCCCCAAGGACGAATTCACGGCGGTACTGCAGACGGTGTCGAAAGTGACGGCCACCCGCTCGCCGACCCCGGTGCTGGAGGGAGTGAAGATCACCGTCCGCGCCGACGGCATCACGATGGAGGCCACCGACCTCGACATGGGAATCCGCGCCGCGCTGAAGCCGACGGCGGTCGAGGGCGAGGGCGAGTTCGTGGTGATGCCCGCGCGGCTGCTCCAGCTCATGAACGAGCTGGAGGACGAGGAGATGACGCTCTCCACCGACGAGGCGAACCTCGTGCTTCAGAGCAAGGGGGGACTGTTCAAGTTCCGCAGGCTCGGCACGGAGGACTTCCCGCAGTTCCCGCCCGTCGGCGGCGAGAGGGTGGAGGTGGAGGCCGGACCGCTGAAGGAGATGGTGGACCGCATAGCGTTCTGCGCGGCGAAGGAGAAGGGCCGCTACGCGCTCAACGGCGTGTACCTGGCGTTCGAGGAAGGGGCGCTGGAGATGGTGGCCACCGACGGGCGCAGGCTCGGCCTCTGCCGCTACGCGCGCGAAGGCATACCCGCCGTGAAGGGGGGGATGATCCTTCCCGTGCGGCTGGTGGAGCTCCTCCGCAAGGAGCTCGCGCGGATGGAGGCGGACCGCCCGGCGGCGCTCTCGTTCTTCGAGGGGCGGGCGCTCTTCGAGGTTGACGGCGCGACCATCTTCGGCCGCCTCGTGATGGGCGAGTATCCCAACTACCGGGCGGTGCTTCCGACCAACCTCGACAAGCGGGCGGTGTTCGCGCACGCGGACTTCCTGCGCGCCGCGCGGATAGCGGCCATCTTCACCGATCCCATGAAGAAGGCGGTTGTGTTCACCTTCTCGCCGGGCAAAGTGACGATGGCGACCACCCTGCCCGAGCAGGGCGAATCGCGCATCGAGATACCCGCGGAATACGAGGGGCCGGAGACGGCGCTCGGCTTCAACCCCGCCTACCTTCTCGACTACCTGCGGGTGGTCGGCGCGGAGAAGATCGAGATGCGCTTCCTCGACGAGAGGGTGGCAGCGGAGTTCCGGACGGAAGACGATCCCTTCGGCTACCGGTACGTCCTCATGCCGATGAAGGTGTGAGCGGACGGTGAAGCGCCGCAAGAGGGAGCCCGAGCTTCTTGGGGACGTGGTGAAGCGCGTCATCCCCGGCGCGGCCGAGGCCGGGAAGCTGGAGCGCGCCCGCCGCAAGTGGCGCGCGACGGTGGGGGACCGGATATCCTCGCTCACGCGCGTGATTTCCTTCCGCTACGGCACGTTGAAAGTGGCGGTCTTCTCCGCTCCGCTGCTCAGCGAGCTGGAGTTCGTCCGCGCGGAGCTGGTGGAGGAGCTCGCCGAGGGAGAGGACGCGCTCGTCCTCAAGGACCTGAAGTTTTCGCTGAAAGAGGAATGACACGATGTCCGAAGTGAAATACGACGCCGAGGCGATAAAGGTGCTGGAAGGGCTCGAGGCCGTGCGCAAGCGGCCCGGCATGTACATAGGCGACACCGCCGAGCGCGGCTTCCACCACCTCGCCTTCGAGGTCATAGACAACAGCGTGGACGAGGCTCTGGCCGGGGCGTGCCGGAACATAGACGTGGTCATCCGCTCGGACGGCTCGCTCTCGGTCGCCGACGACGGGCGCGGCATACCCGTCGGCATCCACAAGGAGAAGGGCATCCCCGCCGTCGAGGTGGTGATGACCTACCTGCACGCGGGCGGGAAGTTCGACCACAAGGTGTTCAAGATATCCGGCGGGCTGCACGGCGTGGGGGTCAGCGTGGTGAACGCGCTCTCCCGCTGGCTGGAGGTGGACGTGTTCACCGAGGGCTACCACCACCACCAGCGCTACGAGCGGGGCAAGCCGGTCACGAAGCTGAAGCGCCTCGGCCCGACGAAGCGGCGCGGCACCCGCGTCACCTTCATGCCCGACGAGGAGATATTCGGCGAGCGGTCCTTCAAGTACGACATACTCGCCTCGCGCCTGCGCGAGCTCGCCTACCTGACGCCCGGCCTTCGGATAACGCTGAAGGACGAGCGCGCCGAGACGGACAAGGAGGACGTCTTCTTCAGCAAGGGCGGCCTGGTGGAGTTCGTGGAGCTTCTGAACGCGAGCCGCAACACGCTGCACCCGAAGCCCATCTTCATACGCGGGGAGCAGAACGGCGTGCAAGTGGAGGTTGCGCTGCAGTACAACGACGGCTACCAGGAGAACATCCTCTGCTACACGAACAACATAAGGAACATAGAGGGCGGCACGCACCTGTCGGGGTTCAAGTCGGCGCTCACCCGGACGATAAACGCCTACGCGCGCGCCTCGAACCTGAACAAGAAGGGCTCGCTGAGCGGCGACGACGTGCGGGAGGGGCTGACGGCGGTCATCTCGGTGAAGGTGCCCGACCCGCAGTTCGAGGGGCAGACGAAGACGAAGCTGGGCAACTCCGAGGTGGCGGGCATCGTGGAGAGCACGGTGAACGAAGGGCTCAAGATGTTCTTCGAGGAGAACCCCCGCACCGCGCGCACGATAGTGAACAAGGCCGTCCTTGCCGCGAGCGCGCGGGCGGCGGCCCGCAAGGCGCGGGAGCTCATCCAGCGCAAGGGCGTGCTGTCGAGCGGCAACCTGCCGGGCAAGCTCGCCGACTGCTCCATGCGGGACCGCGAGCGGACGGAGATATTCCTCGTGGAGGGCGACTCGGCGGGCGGCTCGGCCAAGCAGGGCCGCGACCGGCGCTTCCAGGCCATCCTGCCGCTCAGGGGCAAGATACTGAACGTCGAGAAGGCCCGCATGGACCAGGTGCTGAAGCACAACGACATAGCCACCATAATCTCCGCGCTCGGCACCGGCGTGGGGCCGGACGACTTCGACATAGAGAAGCTGCGCTACGGCAAGATAATCATCATGACCGACGCCGACGTGGACGGCTCGCACATACGCACCCTGCTTCTCACCTTCTTCTTCCGCCAGATGCCCGAGCTCATCGAGCGGGGCCACGTGTACATAGCGCAGCCGCCGCTCTACCGCGTGGCGCGGCGCGGCAAGGTGCGCTACGTGTACGACGACGCGGAGATGAAGGCGAGCTGGCTCAGGATGGGCTCGGAGAACGCCTGGCTCCGCGGGAAGGGCGAGGGGTCGCCGGATCCCGCCAAGGCGACGCAGAAGCTCCGCTCGCTGCTCGACGTGCTCTCCGACGTGGAGAAGCTCGGCCGGGCGCTCGCCAGGCGCGGCATAGAGTTGAGGGAGTACCTGCTCGAGGCCGAGAAGCTGGGAAGCCCGCCCCGCTACATGGTGCACACCGACGACCGCCGCCTCTTCGTGCCGGACGAGGACAGACTCGCGGCGCTGGCGGAGGAGATGCTCATCGAGGGACGCGAGGTGGACTTCCGCAACGGCTCCGAAGCCGAGGACGAGAAGAACGGCGGCAACGGCCCCGTGTGGTCCCTCGTGGAGGTGTTCGAGGCCGAGGCGGCCGAGAGGATACTCAAGAGCCTGCGGCGGCTCGGCTACGGCGTGGCCGACCTGTTCGAGGCGGGCGAGGGCGAACCCCGCTTCACGCTGGTGAGCGGAAACGACGAATACAGGCTCGACACCCTGCTCGACGTGCTGGAGAAGGTGCGCGAGCTCGGGCGCAGCGGGCTGGACATACAGCGGTTCAAGGGCCTGGGCGAGATGATGCCCCAGCAACTCTGGGAGACCACCATGAACCCCGAGACCAGGACGCTCATCCGCGTCAGCATAGAGGACGGCGTGAAGGCGGACGAGATATTCTCGGTGCTGATGGGCTCGCAGGTCGCGCCGCGACGGAGGTTCATAGAGAGACACGCGCTCGAGGTCTCCGAGCTCGACGTGTGACGGGGAACGGCAAATGGACAACCTTGAGGTATCCGAACACATCACCGAACGGACGATAACCGAGGAGCTGAAGCAGTCCTACCTGACGTACGCGATGAGCGTCATAGTGTCGCGCGCGCTGCCGGACGCGCGGGACGGGCTGAAGCCGTCGCAGCGGCGCATCATCTACGCGATGCACGAGCTGAAGCTCACGCCGCGCTCGCACTTCAGGAAGTGCGCGAAGATATGCGGCGACACGTCGGGCAACTACCACCCGCACGGCGAGTCGGTGGTGTATCCCACGCTGGTGCGCATGGCGCAGCCGTTCAACCTGCGCTACCCGCTGGTGGACGGCCAGGGCAACTTCGGCTCGATAGACGGCGATCCCCCCGCGGCGATGCGCTACACCGAGGCGAGGCTGACGGAAGTCGCCATGCTCATGCTGGAGGACATAGACAAGGACACGGTGGACTTCGAGTGGAACTACGACGAGACGCTCCGCATGCCCACCGTGCTGCCCGCCCGCTTCCCGAACCTGCTGTGCAACGGCTCGGACGGCATAGCGGTGGGCATGGCGACCTCCATACCGCCGCACAACCTGAACGAGGTGTGCGACGCGCTTCTCGCGCTGCTCGACGATCCCGACATCGACGTGCGGGAGCTGGTGAAGCACGTACAGGGGCCGGACTTCCCGACCGGCGGGATAATCTGCGGCCGCAGGGACATACTGGAGGGCTACCTCACCGGCCGGGCGAGGCTCACCATCCGGGGGCGGGTGCACTCCGAGAAGCTCCGCAAGGGGCGGGTGCAGCTCGTCGTCACGGAGATACCCTACCAGCTCTCGAAGACGAAGCTCATCGAGGACATGGTGAACGCCCTCAAGTCCGGCAACCTGGAGGGCATATCGGACATACGCGACGAGTCCGACCGCGAGGGCGTGCGCCTGGTGATCGAGCTCCGCAAGGGCGAGAGCGAGGAGACCGTCCTCAACCAGCTCTACAAGTTCACGCCGCTCCAGACCACCTACTCCATGATACTGCTGGGGCTCGTGGACGGGCGGCCGGAGCTGATGAACCTGAAGCGGATGCTCGAGGTGTACCGCGACCACCGCATAGAGATCATCCGGCGGCGGACGGTGTTCCTGCTGGACAAGGCGGAGAAGCGGGCGCACATCGTGGAGGGCCTTCTCACCGCGCTGGACTTCATAGACGAGGTGATAAGGATAATCCGCGGCTCGCAGACGGTGCCCGAGGCGCAGGCGGCGCTGGAGGCGCGGTTCTCGCTCTCGAAGGTGCAGGCCGAGGCGATACTGCGCATGACGCTGCAACGGCTCACCGGCCTGGAGAAGTCGAAGCTGGAGGAGGAATACCGCAAGCTGCGCGAGGAGATAGAGGGCTACCGGGCCATCCTCTCCGACCCCAACCTGGTGCTGGACATAATCCGGGAGGACCTCCACGAGATGAAGGAGCGGCTCGGCGACGCGCGGCGCACCGAGATAGTGGACGAGGCCGCCGACATAGCGATAGAGGACCTCATCGCCGAGGAGGACGTGGCGGTGACCATATCGTTCGAGGGCTACATAAAGAGGCAGCCGCTCAGCGTCTTCCGGAAGCAGCACCGCGGGGGCAAGGGCGTCATAGGCGCCACCACCAAGGACGGCGACTTCGTGTACGACCTGTTCATCGCCTCCACGCACGACTACCTTCTCATGTTCACCTCGAAGGGGCGGTGCCACTGGCTGAAGGTGTACGACATCCCGCAGGTGGGGAGGCTCTCGATGGGCCGCTCCATCGCGAACCTCCTGAACCTCTGGAAGGACGAGCGCATCAACTCGGTGCTTCCGGTGCGGGACTTCGACGACCGCTTCCTGTTCATGGTGACGAGCGGGGGAATAGTGAAGAAGACGCCCCTCAAGGCCTTCAGCAACCCGAAGAAGGTGGGCATCCGGGCGCTGTCGCTTGACGAGGGCGACTCGCTGGTCTCGGTGTACCTGACGAGCGGGGACGACGAGGTGGTGATAGCGACGCGCGACGGCATGGCGATAAGGTTCAACGAGCGGGACGTCCGGCCGATGGGCCGCACCGCGCGGGGCGTGGGCGGCATAAGGCTGCGCGGCGACGACGCGGTGGTGGGCATGGTGCCGCGGACGCCCAACACCACGCTGCTCACCGTATGCGAGCGCGGCTACGGCAAGCGGACGGCCTTCGACCAGTACAGACTCACCCACCGCAACGGCTACGGGGTGATAAACATATCCACCAACGAGCGCAACGGGAAGGTGGTCTCCGTCCTGTCCGTGCACGACACCGACGACATACTGGCCATAACCGAGAAGGGGAAGATAATCCGCTGCCCGGTGAAGGGGATCCCGTGCATCGGAAGGGCCACCCAGGGGGTGAGGATAATCTCCCTGGGCGAGGACGACAGGGTGTCGAACGTGACGCGCGCGGCGGCCTCCAGGCAGGGCGCCGAGGACGAGGACGACGAGGCCGGAAACCCCGTTGACAGCGGCGAAAACGGACAAGAATAAACCGCCCGCGAACCGCCGGTTTTTTTAGTTGCAATTGCCGTTCGAGCCGCTAAGAATTAGCCCGCAGACTACGTTTTCGGAGGGTGAAGAAATGTTTCCCGACGACGAACTATCCGCATACGCGTTCGGAGACGACGAGGACTTCCTCGACGACGATCTCCTCGGGGAAGTCGGAGACGACGACGATGACGATTTCCTCGACGTGGACGACGACATAGAGGACTTCGAGGAGGAATTCGAGGAAGACGAGGAGGACGAGGACGAACTCGACGAGGAGGAAGAGGAAGACCTCGACGACGACCTGGACGACTACTTCTTCGGGGAGGACGACGAATAGCGTCCGGTTCCGCGTCCGAGCGCACGACGGGGAGCGGCCGCTCCCCGTTTTCAGGAACGGAGGCGCCCGTGAGCCATAGCGATTACGAGAGCCCGTTTTCATCCCGGTATTCCTCCCGCGCCATGCGGGCGCTGTTCGGACGCCGGACGAAGTACGGCGCCTGGCGGAAGCTCTGGGCCGCTCTCGCCCGCGCCCAGATGGAGCTGGGGCTTCCCGTCACGGAGGAACAGGTCGCCGAGCTCGAGGCCACCGTCGAGGACGTGGACTTCGAGCGCGCCGCCGAGCTCGAGCGCGAGACGCGCCACGAGGTCATGGCCCACATCCGCGCCTGGGGCGAGCAGTGCCCGAAGGCCGCGCCCATCATCCACCTCGGGGCCACGAGCGCCTTCGTCATGGACAACACCGACCTGATACAGATGCGGGAGGGCCTGCGGCTCGTCGCCCGCGAGCTCGAGTTCGTCGCGGCCGCCCTCGCCCGCCGCGCGAGGGAGTACGCCCGCCTGCCCGTCCTCGGCTACACCCACTTCAGGCCCGCCCAGCTCACCACCCTCGGCAAGCGGATAACGCTCTGGCTCCAGGACTTCCTCTGGGACCTGCGGGCGGTGCGCGCGCTCGCGGACGACATGCCCTTCCTCGGCATGAAGGGAGCCACCGGCACGCAGGCGTCGGTGGTGCAGCTCTTCGGCGGCGACGCGGAGAAGGCGGAGGAGCTGGACAGGCGGATAGCGGAGCGCATGGGCTTCTCCCGCACCCTCATCGCGGCGGGGCAGACCTATCCCCGGAAGGTGGACTCCCGCGTGTACGCCGTGCTGGCGGGCGTGGCGCAGTCCGCCTCCAAGTTCGCCCACGACGTGCGCCTCATGCAGCACATGGGCGAGCTCATGGAGCCCTTCGGCGGCCGCCAGGTGGGCTCGTCCGCCATGCCCTACAAGCGCAACCCGATGGCCTGCGAGAGGATATGCGGCCTGTCGCGCTTCCTCATCTCCCTCTACGACAACGGCGCCTTCACCGCCGCCACCCAGTGGCTCGAGCGCTCGCTCGACGATTCCTCCAACAAGCGGGTGGCGATGCCCCAGGCCTTCTTGGCGGCTGACGCCGTGTTGAGGCTCGTCTGGGGCGTGGCGGAGGGCTTCGAGGTGTTCGAGGAGCGCATAGCGGCGAACGTGAAGATGCAACTCCCCTTCATGGCGACCGAGGAGATACTCATGGAGGCGGTGAAGCGCGGCGGCGACCGGCAGCGCCTCCACGAGCGGCTCAGGGAGCACAGCCTCGCGGCGGCCGAACGCCTCGCGCGCGGGGCGGCGGACAACGACCTGTTCGCCAGGCTCGCGGCCGATCCCGCCTTCGCGGCGGTGCGGGAGCTCCTGGAGCGCGAGCCCGACCCGGCGTCCTACGTCGGCCTCGCGCCCCGCCAGGTGGAGCGCTTCCTCGCCGAGGAGCTCCCGGACGGCCTCCCCGCGCCCGGCGAGCCCTCGCCGTGGGGCGGTCCCACGGAGGTGTGAGGCTTGGCCCGCGGGCTGGAGATAGGCGTCCTCGCCTACCTGCAGGACGGCGGGCGCACCTGCCTCATCCGCAAGGACAAGCCGGGGCACTACATGCACGGCTTCTGTGTGGCTCCGGGAGGCAAGCGGCTTCCCAACGAGTCCCCCGAGCAGGCGGCCGCGCGCGAGACGGAGGAGGAGACCGGCCTGCGCCCGCTCGACCTCCGTCCCAAGGGGATGCTCCACTTCCCCGACTACGGCGATTCGCCCTTCGGCTGCGAGTGGCTCTGCTTCGTGTACGTCTTCACCCGCTACGAAGGGGAGCCGCTCGAGCGCGGCCCGGAAGGCGAGGTGTTCTTCCCGCGGATAGAGGAACTCCCCGACCTGCCCATGTACGAGGGCGACCACTTGTTCACGCCGCACGTCTTCCGGCCGGGTTTCTTCAGCGCCCGACTTGTGTACAGGGGAACGCAATTGGTCCTCGAGGAAATCTCCGCCTGGGAATAAGCCGTTCGTATCCCCTTGTTTTACATTGACTTTATGCCAACCGCACTATGATGGTGTCGGAAATCAGCCGAGAGGGGCGAATGGAGCGCGTATCGGAAAGTTCCCAGGACAAGAGCGTATCGGCGACCTTCCAGAAGTTGTTCCGGACCGTCAAGAACGACATCGAGACCACGCCGCAGCTCACCATACAGGACCTCATGTGCCCCGTGCGCCCGAAGACGGGCGACGCCGTCTCGCTGTTGTTCTTCCGCGTCGTGAGGCTCATTTCCCTGCGGAAGGTGCTGGGCTCGAAACTCGCGGGCGAACTGCTCTACGAGAGCGGCCGGACCATGGCGTCGGCCTTCGACTTCGCGGACAAGGAAGACCTGCGCTCCAAGCTCGACGAGATGATGATCGGCCGCACCCGCATCGTGGAGGACACCGACGCCCGCGTGGTCTTCGAGGAAGACGAATGCGCCACCTGCTCCGGCCTGCCGAACATAGGCGAGCCCGTCTGTCGCTTCGAGTGCGGCTTCATCGCGGGCGCGCTGGAGAAGATAACGGGCCGGCGCGTGGAGGTCACGGAGACCAAGTGCTGGGGCCTCGGCGACAAGGTGTGCCGCATGGAGGCGCAGATATACGACGAGCCCCCCGCAGGCGTGCGCGATCTCGCCACGGAGGAGGACACCTCCGCGGTGCTCGCCTCGGTGGTGGCGAACGCGGTGAAGGCGGTGGACGTCAACCGCAAGCTGGAGGAGCTCACCCGCACGCTGGAAGAGAGGGTGCGCGAGCAGACGGAGCGGCTCATCCACGCCGACAAGCTGGTGACGCTGGGAACGCTCTCCGCCGGCATAGCGCACGAGCTCAAGAACCCGCTCGGGGCCGTCATGGGGTTCGCGGAGCTCGCCGAGCAGCTCTCCAACCAGCTGCTCGAACACGACCTGCCCGACGAGGTGTCCGAGATGGTGGAGGAGCTCCGGTCCTACATCGACGAGATATACAACAACAGCCGGCAGATGTTCTCGATAGTGAACAACCTGAGGAAGTTCAGCGTCAAGGACGCGAACGAGACGGAGCCCGCGGACATACGGCACACCGTGGAGGACGCGCTGGGCGTGGTGATGCTCCGGGCGAAGGGCCGCATAAAGTTCGAGACGAACATGCCCGAAGAGCCCGTCATCCTGGAGGCGAAGCCCCGCCAGCTCGTGCAGGTCTGGACGAACCTGCTCGTGAACGCCTGCGACGCGGTGTTCGAGCGCCAGGACAGGGAGCCTTCCTTCCGCGGCAAGGGCCTGATAAGGGTCTCCGTGTCGGAGGACGACGAGTACGTGGTCGTCGAGGTGGAAGACAACGGCGTCGGCATCCCGGAAGAAGTGCGCGAGCGGATGTTCGATTCCTTCTTCACCACGAAAGGCCGCGGCAGGGGCACCGGCCTGGGGCTCTCCATCGTGAAGAACATCCTGCAGGACCACGGGGCCGAACTGAAGGTGGAGAGCGAACCGGGCGAGGGAACGCGGTTCGTCGTGCGGCTGCCGAAGGGAACGGACTGACCGGCCCGTCCGGCGGCCTTTTTTCTTGACGGGCGGCCGAAGGGGCCTAAAATCCCGCTAACGCTAACTCGTGTCATGAGGGAGAGTTGGATGGCAACCATTCCCAAGAAGATCATCGTCGAACAGATAGCGGACAAAGTAGGGGGAAAGCGCAGCCTCGTGAGGGACGTCATACAGTCCTTTCTCGACATGATAATCGAGGAGCTGGCCAACGGAAACCGCTTCGAGTTCAGGGAATTCGGGGTTTTCGAGGTCGTCTTCCGCAAGGAGCGGACGGCGCTCAATCCCAAGACCATGAGAAAGGTGAAAGTTCCGGCGAAGGCCGTGGTCCACTTCAAGCCCGGCAAGGCCATGCGGGAGAAGGTGAACGAGGCTTTCGAATCCGGGAAGCTCGGCGATGACGGCAAGAAGAACTGAGCGCGCCGCCGGGCGCCCTCGACGTCTCAAGCGCGCCGCCTTCACGGTGGCGCTTTTGTTTGTCCTCTTCGCGGCCGCCTGCAGCCCGCCCAAGCAGGGCGGAACGGTGAACTCCGGCGGCTACGTCTCCGCCTTCGAGCTCACCCACCGCTTCAACCTCAGGGCCGAACCCGACGCCGTGCGGGGCGTGTTCCGCTTCACCGGCGACGTGGAGCTCACGGTGCTCGCGGGTTCGCCCTCCGCCGTGCTGAACGGCGAGCGCGTCGCCTTCCGCTCCCCCGTGCTGTTCCGCAACGGCGACGTGTGGCTCCCGGCCGAGGCGGTGGGGATGATAGAGCGCGCCATCGCCCGAAGCCGCATATACACGTATTCCGAGCGCCCCTTCTCGTTCAGGCCCTCCACCCCTCCGCCGACGAGCCGCCCTCCCGCCACCAGGCGGCCCTCGCGCCGGCCGGGCGTGCGGGGCACCGTCGTGCTCGATCCCGGCCACGGCGGAAACGACTCCGGCGCGGTGGGGCCGCGGACGGGCGTGAAGGAAAAGGACCTCAACCTCTCGGTGGCCAAGAGAGTGCGCTCGCTGCTCGCCGCCGCGGGCGTGAGGGTGGTGATGACCCGCACCGCCGACGTGTACGTCGGCCTGCGCGCCCGCGTCGCCAAGGCCAACGCGGCGGGGGCCGACTGCTTCGTCTCCATCCACCACAACGCCGCTTCCTCGCCGCGCACCAAGGGGTTCGAGGTGTTCTACTCCAGCAACAACCCCTTCGGCTCCCTGCGCCTGAAGCGTTCCGTGCGGCTTGCGCGCGACATAGAGCGCCGCCTGCGCGGCAAGTGGAACACCCGCGACCGCGGCGCGCGGCACAAGTCGCTCTACGTCACGAGGCGGACGCGCATACCCTCCGTCCTCGTCGAGGTGGAGTTCATGACGAGCTCCGAGATGGAGCCCCTGCTCACATCCGCCTGGTTCCAGCAGCGGGCGGCCGCCGGCATAGCGGAAGGCATCCTCGACTACCTGCGGGGCCGGTGATGGACGCCGACATACTGGAAGGGCTCACCCCCGAACAAGTGGAGGTCGTCACCGGCGGCGACGGACCGCTCCTCGTGGTGGCGGGCGCGGGAACCGGCAAAACCCGCGTCATCACCCGGCGCGTGGCGTGGCTCGTGGCGAACGGCGTCCCCCCCTCGCGCATACTCGCCATCACCTTCACCAACAAGGCCGCCAGGGAGATGAAGGAACGCATCTCCCGCTGGGTGGACAGCCCCCGCATGTGGATATCCACCTTCCACTCGGCCTGCGCGCGCATACTCAGGCGCGAGATACACCGCCTGCCCCCCTACACCGGCGACTACAGCATAGCCGACGAGCACGACCGCCTCTCCCTCGTGCGCGACATAATGGACGAGCTGAGGCTCGACAAGGACAGCTACAAGCCCTCCGCGGTGGCCGACGCGGTGAGCGCCCTCAAGAACTCCCCCGCTCCCGCCGCCGCGATGGATTCCTTTCCCCTCGTCCCCCGCAGCGTGATCGAGCCCGTCTTCGAGCGCTACGCCGAGGTGATGAGGGAATCGAACACGCTGGACTTCGACGACCTGTTGCTGCTCGCGGTGCGCCTGTTCGAAGAGCACCCGGACACCCTCGCCCGCTACCGCGAGCGCTTCCGCCACGTCCTCGTGGACGAGTACCAGGACATAAACGCCGTCCAGAACCGCTTCCTGCGCCTGCTCTGCGCGCCGTCGGGCAACATCTGCGCGGTGGGCGACCCGGACCAGGCCATATACGGCTGGCGCGGCGCGGACATAGGCAACATAATGCGCTTCGAGAAGGACTTCAAAGGCGCCAGGGTGCTGAAGCTCACCCGCAACTTCCGCTCCACGAACGCCATACTCGCGGCGGCGAACAGGCTCATCGCGAACAACGCCATGCGCTATTCCAAGGAACTCCGCTCCGACCGCGGCGAGGGGGATCCCCCCGTGCTGCTCATGTGCGGCGACGACCTGGACGAGGCCAGGCGCGTCATAGGCAAGGTGCGGGAGCTCGTGGAGAGCGGGCGGGCCGCCCCCGGCGAGTGCGCGGTGCTCTACCGCGTCAACGCCCAGTCCAGGCCGTTCGAGGAAGAATGCATGGTCCGCGGCGTGCCCCACGTGCTGGTGGGGGCGGTGGCCTTCTTCAGGCGGCGCGAGATAAAGGACGTCATCGCCTACCTGCGCGTGATCTTCAACCCGCTCGACTCCCTCTCCCTGCAGAGGATAATCAACCGCCCGGCGCGAGGCATAGGCCCCGGCACGGTGGCGCGGCTGAAGGAGCGCGCCGCGGAGAGGGGCGTCGGCATGCTGGACGTGGTGCTCGATCCCGCCCTCCGGGATGACTTCCCCAAGCGCGCCAACTTCAGCCTGGACGGCTTCGCCTCGCTCTACCGCAAGCTGCGGGCGCTGCCCCACAAGCCCGTGGCGGGGCTCGTCAGGTCCGTGCTGGAGATCACCGCCTACACGAAGGGCCTCTCGGCGTCGCGGAACCCCGCCGACGCAGAGGTCCTCGCCAACCTCGGCCAACTGGTGAACGAGGCGGCCCGCTTCGACGACGAGACGGGCGGCGACCTGCGGGACTTCCTGGAGACGGTCTCGCTCGTCAGCGACGCCGACGACGTGGAGGAAGAGAGCGGCGCCCTCATGCTGATGACCCTGCACGCGGCGAAGGGGCTGGAGTTCCGCTACGTCTTCCTCACCGGCATGGAGGAAGGGCTGCTCCCGCACGACCGCTCGAAGGACGAGCCCCATGCCCTGGAGGAGGAGAGGCGGCTCTGCTACGTGGGCATGACGAGGGCGAAGGACGGCCTCTTCCTGTCCTGCGCCGCGCGGCGGAGGGCGTACGGCGAATACCGGCCCACGAGGCCGAGCCGCTTCCTGCGCGAGACGGGAGTGGGCAGGCGCACGCCCGTCCCCCGGCCTCGGACCGGCCCCCTCATGAACTTCGACCTCGAGGCCTTCCGGCGGCGCACCTCTCAGGCTTCCGCCGAAAAAACGGGAGACGAACCGCCGGGCGCGGTCGCCTACAAGGTCGGCGACATTATCGAGCACGCGCAATTCGGCCCCGGCAGGATAGAAAAAATCTCGGGACGCGGAGCGGCGACTAAAATCACCGTCTTCTTCAGACATTACGGGACGAAAGTGCTCGTGCTGGAATACGCCGCGCCGAAACTCGTCCTGAAGAGACGCTCCAAGGACTGAACCGGACTTTCGCAATGAAGACGCCCAAATGGTTCCGGAATGCTCTGCGTAACGACAAGCGGTACCTGAAGCGCAAGAGGTTCTACTTCCAGGTGCTCTTTGCCGTCCTGTTGAACTTCTCCTTCGGGCTGACGGGCTACTTCGCCCTCCGCTGGCTCTGCGTGCCGGTGCTGAACTGCTGGGCGTGTCCGTTCGCCGTGTTCGGCTGCCCCATCGGGATAATGGCGAATCTCGCCGCCCTGCACCTCGTGGCGCTGGGGGCGATAGGCGTGCTGGTGTCGGTGGGCGTGCTGCTCGGCCGGTGGACCTGCGGCTGGGTGTGCCCCTTCGGGTGGACACAGGAACTGCTGTACATGATACCCACGCCCAAGCTGAAACTGCCCGCCTTCTTCCGCTACGGGAAGTACCTCACACTGCTGTTCATGGTGTTCGTGTTCCCGTGGCTCTACGGCGGGGGCACGGTGTCGCCCGCCGACCTGGCGCCCCTCCAGGAAGCGGGCTACACCGAGGACGGGGGGCCCTACGAGACGGACGGCGTCCCCTCGCCCACGGCGGTCGAGGAAGAGCCCGAGGGCTTCCCCGCCTTCGCGGCCGACGAGCTCTTCTTCTGCGCCAACTGCCCGGCGGGCACCCTCATGGCGACCATTCCCCTCTCGCTCCAGCCCGGCCTGCTCCAGAAGCGCCTGGACTACGAGCGCCGCCGGAAGATACTCGAAGCCGGCATGGACCCCGACGAAGTGGCGGACGACGACCCCGACTTCCCCCGCCTCGAGGTGCCGGAGGTCTCGCTCTCCTCCTCCCTCGCCAAGGTGAGCGTACTCGCCTTCTTCCTGCTCCTGTTCGTCCTGATGAAGCGCCCGTTCTGCCGGGCCGTCTGTCCCATCGGCGCGGTGCTGGGCCTGATGTCGAGGGTGTCGCTGCTCCGCCTGAAGGTGGACCCCGACAAGTGCATCCAGTGCGACGCCTGCACGAAACGCTGCCCGCAGGGAATATCCATATACAAGCAGGACTACCCGGTGGCGGAGTGCATACTCTGCAACGAGTGCGTGGTGGTCTGCCCGACGAAGGCGATATCCTACGAGAACCCCTTCAAGCTCGCGCGGCCGCACGCGCTGGACGCCCCGCCGGAGAAGAGGGAAGAAAGCGCCTGAGCGAAGGCCCCCGGTTCCGGGGGCCTTTTTTTCGCCCGCAAACGGAGCGCGGGCGAAAACCAACTCGCGAACGCGGCGGCGATAAGCGGTGTTGAAGACCCGTATGCCGCTCGGGCCGTCGTGCGCCGGGACGGCGTTCTCGCCCGGGCGACCGCTTCGAGTGGGTGGTGTCGGCCGCGGTCCCGCGCTTCCGGCCCGTCCTCACGGCCGCCCTCACCACCGTGCCGGGCATGTTGCCCCTGCACGGCGATCCCTTCTTCCGGTCCATGACCACGGCGATAACGTTCGGCCTCGCCTTCGCCGCCGGGCTCACGCTGGTGGTGGTGCCGGTGTTCTACAGCGTCTTCTTCGGTATAGGACCGGCGCGGCCTCCGCGCGTCTGAAAAAGGGAATATCATGAATCCCGGACGTAACCCGTGCAGATACCGAAAGGAGGAACCATGCCGGCAGTACCCTCGCTAATGCTTCCCCTGGGCACCCCCGCGCCCGACTTCGACCTTCCCGACCCCTCCGGCAGACGCTGGACGCTCGCCGACTTCGCAGACGCCCCCGGCCTCGTGGTCATGTTCCTTTGCAACCACTGCCCCTTCGTCGTGCACATCCGCGAGAAACTGGCCGAGGTTGCCCGCGAGTACGGGAAGAAGGGCATCGCCTTCGTGGCGATAAACCCCAACGACATCGAGAGCTTCCCCGACGACGCCCCCGACAAGATGGCCGAAGTGGCCCGCGAGTTCGGCTTCACCTTCCCCTACCTGTTCGACGAGAGCCAGGAGACGGCCAAGAAGTACCGCGCCGCCTGCACGCCCGACTTCTTCTTCTTCG
>Ga0164318_10001938_pt1 | contig 18857 bp, 18 predicted proteins | sample GuaBasSedimGuay9_FD_113734 | JGI IMG/M metagenome (GOLD analysis project Ga0164318, IMG submission 113734) | Subseafloor sediment microbial communities from Guaymas Basin, Gulf of California, Mexico - Guay9, Core 4571-4, 0-3 cm | ecosystem: Environmental > Aquatic > Marine > Hydrothermal vents... | reverse complement strand
AGTTTTTCCATTTAATTTCAATTATATTTTATTTATTAGCAATACTAGAAACCTGGATTTTCCCATACCAGGTTCTTTTTTAAGTATAAAAAAAATTTAAACGAAAATGTCCCCACCAAATATGCCAAATAAAATAAAAAACTATCCTGAACAAGTACATTGAAATAAAGCCAAAACGTTTGAATATTAACAATTGGGATAAGCTAAATAAAAGAACATGGATACCGGTATATATTATTGTTGATAAAGAATTTTGACTTGTGAACCAAATTTGGTAGAGGGGTTCTAATATTGTTACAACAATGATACTAACCCATACAATTTTATTTATGTTTAATTTTGTGAATGTAGATAAAACAACAATAATTAACGAAATTGGAAGTAAATGGAAAAATACTTCTACAATAAAGCCAATTGCAGGATAAAATAATAACGATTTTGGAAACAAAATGTTTATATCAGCAGAATAATCAACAAGCCAAATATCAGCAATAATAACCTCAATGCCGAATATTACAGCAATACCGGAAATAATAAGATAATCTTTCAGGTTTAATTTCTTATAAATCAACAATTTGGTTTTTGAAATAAGAAATGTTAAGAGAACGAAAGCTAAAACAATTGTTATTGCTAATACAACTATTGGATTAAGATTGCCAAGAAAACGTTGAAAGGGTGAGGTATCAATAAAACACAAAGCTAATGTTAATACCATAACACCAATAGAAATGTAGGATAAAGCAAGGTATTGTATGCGTTCTTTTATAAATATTTCTTTCAATTTTATCATAATTTAATAACTCAAACTATACTAACTCAACTTGCTTTGCTTTACGCAAAGCCGGGCGCATATAAATTCTTTTTGGATGGCCAACAATAACAACCGCTTCAACTCGATGTGATTTTGGAATTGATAATATGTTTTTACATTTTTTTGAATTTGTAATTGCTTGTTGCGAAAGAGAAACAAAACAAGATCCCAAACCAAGCGTTTCGGACATCAGCACAACATTATATGCCGAAAGAATACAGTCTTCTTTTGCTGTTGGCATTATTCTATCGGTGTGAAATATAAAAACCGACGGTGCATGATAAAATACAGGGTCGTCAACATTTTTAATATCTTCAATGTGTTTTAGAATTTTTTTAAAATAAAAAGGATCTTTTAATGTGGCTTTTACTTTTGCATCACCAAATTGTTTGGCAACAATACGAAGTAAAGGGTTTTTAAGTAGTTTTTTTATATGTGCATAATATTCTACAATTGCCGATAATAATTCAATACGTTTTTCAATAGCGGTTAAAACAGTGATATTTATTCTGTGGTCGTTTCCACCAGACGGAATATAAGTTGCAGCTTTAATTAATTTTTCAATATTAATATCGCTCAAAGGTTTATCTAAAAATCTGCGATAACTTCTTCTATGCATAAAAAGAGAAGTTAATGAATCAGGTTCAACTTTTATTTTTTTAAAAGCTTGTTCCTTTTCGTTAACTACTATAGCATTTGCGGGACAAACTGCGTAACAATGCAAACATCTGTCACAAAATTCATAATCATGGTCAACATGTGAATGTCCGTTTTTTTTCTTGTGATTTGGACACTCATCGGCACAAATACCGCAGTCACGGCATTTTGAATAATCTACTTTTATTTGTGAATAATTCATTTATTAATAATCTTAAATGCTTCAGGAAAATCTGTTGTATTCAACCATACATTCAAATTAGTTTGATATTCCGGAATGTATTTCAATACTAATTTTTCAAAAGACAAATAATCAATAGATTGAAATTCAAATAATTCTTTTAAAAAATCATCATATTTTTCATTGCCCATTTTTATCCATAAATCATACATAAACAGATAAACCCTGTCGTTTAATACAAATTTATCTTTATATGTCCCAATTTCATCTGCTGTTATTTTCAAAATTGGTTTTTCTTTCGGTAACTTAAATCCTCTTCTTGTTTTTCCTGTTTTTCTATATGTCAAATATCTTTTTTCTGTTTTTTTCATATATTTTTCAATATTAAAAGCCTCTTTATCTAATGTTTTGGATAAAGCATACGTTTGAAAATAACTGGGAAATCCTTCAATTATCAATGCATAGAATTCATTTTTACGTGATATGGGAATTTGCACGTATGGGTGAACAAGTTCGTGAGCAATTGTAGCTTTAGAATGTATATCGTTTTCAAAACTATTAAATACCTTTGTTTGGATACCAACAACATTTGCACTTGATATATCGCCGTACTTTGGCATTTCATTGATAAAAATCGGTATGTCATTATCAATTTGAATTAAACTTCTCGAAAAAAGTTGTTTAAGTTCAATAACATAATCAAGAATTTTTACAGCGTTTTTTTCTGAATTAGAGTTGTTATAGTGATAGACGTATATATTATTTTCACTTATTACTTTATAATCATGTGCAGCACATTGAACATCGCATATATCAATTAATCCCGGCTTCCATAGGGCGGTATAAATTCCATTTTCTACAATTTCGCTAACTAGTTTTCCTGTAACAATTGCTTTAAATTTTTCGGGTAATTTCACAGATACACTCTTAAAATCTGCCTTATAGCTTTGTTTATTTCTTTCAATAAATACCGGAAACCAAAGTGAGTATCCGTAAGATCTCAAATAAACACCCTCATTCTTGTTTATCCGCATATAATCAGATAAACTACTGGCTCTTGATGGATTAAAAAAACCGGAATAGTAAATATTGAGTTTATTGCTTTCACTGTTTGAGTCAATTATTACTTTTAAAGCAACATTTGAATATTCGTAACTATAAAATACTTTCTCACTTGAATATTTTCGCCTCTTTCCATTATCCAATATTGAGTCAATTTTTAGTTCACCATGAAGATAAAAGACAGTCTCTTCTTTCGGTGTATCAGAAAACTCGACAATTGAATTGGCTCTCATAAAAGCATCAGGTGAAACCTCATAACCCCACATTTGAGCATCTTCGGGAAAAAATTCAGCATTAATCTCATAGCTTCTAACTTTTTGTGCTTCAGCTCTGAAACATAGAAACAGTATTATGAATATTAGTTTTGTTTTCATGGTGATCATTTTTTTAATTTTCAACAATAAATATCAAATCTCTTAAATCCTTTTGTGTCGCTTTTTTTGATTTATCAAAAGCTATAGGTTTAAGTAACTGTCCGTTTTCTTCCATTATTTCAAGCATATCCCACATTATTTCGTGGTACAGTACAAGAATTGCTTGTTCTTTGTCTTCAAATGAATATTGCGTTAGTATTCTTTCAAATTCAAGATTTTCAATCAGATAATTTGCAACTTTGTTTGCAATTATATCTGATTGATTAAACAACACATCTGTACTATCTGCTTTTATTATTGGGATTAATAATTCTCCTGAACTATTAAAAAGGTCATTCTTAGAAAAAGTTTGTATAATTTCTTTATCTGTAATTATTCCGTTTTCCTTATAGTCTTTAAGCATCTTTTTTAGCAATTTATAATCAGACACTTCAATATCAGATTTTTCCGGTAAATTATTTACACCTATTGATAAATTCTCATATTTCATACTGTTTGTGCCGCATGAAAAATCTCTTTTTGGTTGGATTACCCACATTGTACCATCCCAAAAAGGGTTTTCTTTTGTAACTTCCACTTTCTTCATTAATCCTTTTTCGCTAAAAACCTGCCATACTAAATCATCGAGTACGAAAGCAAAAAATATTGAAAATGTATTCCTTTCTATCTTCCTGTTCTCGATTATTTGCTTAAATGAATTATAATCATCTTGAATAAGCCGATTAATATTTTTTGCTATTTGCCTTGTTTCTGCACGTAGTTCTGTTGAGGCAGGCTCTGTATAGAAAGGAATTGAGGTGTAGTATTTGCCATCAATCTTTTCTATTAATTTCCATAATTTCAACAAAGCTATTTGGCTTTCTGAGTAATCTATATTAAGACTATCCAACTCTTTTAATGATTTCCCACTTTCAAAAGCAAATAACAATTCCCAATTATTATCAAGTCTCAATATTGAATAAGGGTGTGCTACACCAACAGAACAGAAACACACTTTTCTAAAATTATCTTCTGATTTTTGGGCAAAGGATGTAATTATTATGCTGCAAAATAATATTGTATAAAATGTTTTTCTCATCGTCTTTTAGTTTAATTGTTTCTAACCAGTCAATTATTGTTGAAACAGAAACTTCCCAGTCAGGTATCATCTCCATTGACGAATACATTTCACCTTGACTTGGACCATCAAAAGTTAGTGTGTTAAAACCTGAATTATAGAATCGACTACTAAATGCATGTTGTTCTATTTCTTTTACATTATCCATTCCGTTAACAAAAATAACCAACGGACGATTTTGTTCTGATTGCAATCTAATATATCCAGGTATCTTTGCTCCTCTAAAAGATATGTCAAATCTTATTGGGCGTTTTAACTTCTCGTAAAGGCTTAGCGATTTTGTATAATTGTAATGTATTCTCTTTAAACTTTTATGTTTTTGTTGAGGGTCGATATAAAAGAAATGCTGACCAACATGAAAACAGGCGGCAGCTTCATGAAACATTTCTTTTGCTGTTACGTGGTATCCTTTTTTCAATAAATCCTCCGCTCTTTCTTCCAGTATTAGTCCTTCTTTATGCCGTTCCTCACACCGTAAATACCAATTTTTAATACGACTAACAACCCGGCGAATTCGTGCATAATCTACACCACACAAAAGAAAGCGATTATACCAATGTTGATAAACTCGTTTCTCATTGCATACAAATCCATAAAAGATTTTTTCCTGAAATGTTAATTTTTCCATAGTATTTATATTTATAAATCCTTAGTCAAAGAGACTGCCAATAGTAATGAATACACCAAAATATTCAGGAGTAGATTCTGGAATTGGCGGAAGAGCTTCCATACCAATTAATTCATTAATTATACTTGTGAAAAGCAAGTGATAGCAAACCTGCATGTAATCTCCTGCCCCATCTGAAAATTCTGAATATGGGGATTGGCGATAGGAGTCCATGATAACCGAAAAATTTTCAAATACAATTTCAGCAGCATCGTTTCCTGTTTTTTCCAGAGCGTTATCATATAATACCTTTAGGCTTTTAGCATTAACAAGAGGTACTGCTAGTTTATCATTTACAACCCAGCCCAGATCTTTAAATACCTGGATTTCATATTTGGAAAGTTCATCCAAACTACCATCAATTTTAATTCGATTGAAAATTTCTATAAAATATTTTTTTCTTGCTAATTTATTAAGTGGAAATGTATATCTCTTAACAGGACCTCCATGAAAAAAATAAACATCTCTTGTAATATTTTGACCCTTAATACGATACCAGTTTACTCCAAATGTGCCAAATTGTGAGCCTTTTTCCATAAAAAATGCCGTAATTTTCTTTTGCTCTTCGGAATAATATTTTTTAAATCCCTTTTCTCTCTGAAGTATTGCTAATCCTCGATGAAACTTTCCATCAATTAAAAATTTATCAATAACTAAATGTGCAATGTCCTCCCATTTGGGATCAGAATCTAATTTTAATTCATTATATTCTTGTTTGATTTTTGGGATGTCTGCCTTTATCCTTTCTGCTACACTTAATGCAATAGGTCTCAAACTTTCCTGCACTAGTTTCATCTCGTTATGGGTCATAATAGGAATTTTAGAATAAAACTCCAGATCATCAGTTTTTCCAAAGCAATTGTGAACTGTTAGACTATCAATAGCCTGATTTAGCCAGAGTGAAGACAGTCTGCAATGAGCTAAAATATCCTTTTTCGTTTTTGGTGAGGTAGCAATAGCTTGCAACAAACAATTAAAACCATCTTTCTTTTGCTCAAGTTCATCAAGGATTTTATACCAATGTTCGCCAAACCGGGGTGTTACTGAATTTCCTACAATCCAAAAGCCAAAATCAGGCTCTGGTTCTTTTTCCTGTCCAAGTCCATTTTTAGTAAAAACAGAAATTAGAATAAGGATAACTACTATAATATTAGGTTTGCAAGTTTGTTGAATAACTTGTTTTATTCTTGTACAATAGTCATTTTTTAGATTTCTTTTCATTGCTGTATTATTTTAACTCAAAAATAATTTTATCACCCATGACTATTATACATAATGATACACCACTAAACTGATATCCATCACTATATTTACCATATCTTCAATTTGTCTTTCAAATAATTCGGATAAAGCGTTAAGTATATAGTTTGTGGCGGTTTCTGAAACAAAAAACTTTCAACTTACACCGATGTTTATATTTACCTAAAATGCTCTATTTTAGCCCATCACCCGACATAAGCCGTATACATTGTTGGCGTGTTATTATTTTTTATTCAATTTTTTTTATTTTTTTTATTTCATAATAGTCTCTTGCATGGTTTGGATTTGGAAATCCAAGATTTGAGCATGTCTCCTCAATATCTCCAAGTTCTATATAAACTTTTATTGGATTCTTTATTTCATATCCGACAGTTTCACCAATTACAATATTATCTGATTTAATTGTATCACTTCCTATTATAATTGTCCAACCCCAACAGCACATACATTTATCAGAGTTAAAGTCAATAACTTCCGCATTTTCTTTAAATGAGTTGTTATCTTTGTTACAAGAAGAGATTAGTCCAACGAGGAAAACTAATCCGATTACTGCTATTTTATTCATATCGAATGTTTTAATATTTAAGTTAATCTATTTTAATATTTTATTCTATTTTTGATATTGTCCTTGTTTGGTGCTATTAAAGGAATAATTTTTCTTACGATAAATATTATTCCTGTTCTAACATATAGATAAAGTACAGCTCCTATTAATGCTAATATAGTACCCACTGCTGTGGGAAGAACTGCGCCAAATGTAAATGTCATGCCAATGACAAATCCCAAGAAACATTCTGCCCGATAAATTGGGAAGAACAGAGCCAATAGAATAAGCCCATACATCATATAGCCCGAAAGATTTGAATAACCAAGAGTGAAAAACACAGAAAGCAGTACTCCAAATGCTAAAGCAATGAGAAACCTGTAAATGGATTTTATTGGAAATTTTAATCTATCTGACTTATTTTCATTGTTATTAATTAGTCGGTTTTGTATGCGATAAGTTAGGAACAATGTAAGTAAAGGAAGTAAGATACCTCCCCACCAATTGGAAATTGCAGGCAAATCATTCTGATGTAGTATATGGTGGCCTGGCACACCACCATGGTAATGATTCCATATTAATAGAGACCATATGCCAAATGTTACTATTCCTGTATAATATAGACTTCTTTTAAAAAACGTTTTTTTTGTCATAATAATTTGATTATAAGAAGTGCCTTGTTTTCTTTTTCATTGATTCATTTCCAAATGTGAAACTGTTTATTGTTGTCTGTGTTTTTCAATTACTGACATATCCTTTTTTTATTCCCTTAATTAATAGCCATAGAGTTATTGATATTTCTCCCGGTATTATAAATAATAGTAAATATCGACTTGTAAAAAAATGGTAATTAGGCAATTGCATATACACGAAGCTATCAATTATGTAAGCTATACCATTAATCATTAGTAAAATCCCAATTATGCGAGGAATAAAACCTGACTTATAAACCAATTGAGCCAGTGGTATAAGCCAAAGCCCCCAGAATAATTCTAACGTCATCATTCCGTATTTGTTAATTTTAAGAAACAGCATGGCTAAATCCTGTCTCTGAACAAGTTCGAATGTTTTTAATATTTCCCCCTTAAAAATCATGATCGAAGTTATATTTAATGCTTCCATGAAATAAGCAGCAGGAATTTGCACAATCACCAAAGCTAACATTAGTTTGGCCCTATGTTCGTTTACTTGTTTTAATAATCTGTACAGAACTAATGCCAAAAACAAAAAAAAGAAATTGCTGATAAAATCACTAATTATACCTGTTCGATATAGAAGTTCATTGGAAAGAATATTATTGGCAACTGTAGCAGCATCGCCCTTTACTATAATTTTTGAAGATAAATATATAATGTTATAAACACCTGTTATTATCAAAAGAAGATACAGGAAGCCAGCAAGTCTTGCTGTCTTTTTGAGTGAACTTAAATTTGTTTCCATGTAATTTTTTTAAACTTTTTTTATAAAAATTAACTTTTGAACTCATATTTTTCATTAGCTATAAATCCATAAAAGATTTTTTTTAATTGTTAATTTTTCCATAGTAACATAGTACTTGTTGTAAAATCAAAAACTACTTTCTCGTAATTATTAAGAAAGTCCATGCCAAGCAAACCTGTGTTTTCTTTCATCCCCATGCTTTTTAAAGCATAATTGTCACTTATCCTGAAAATCATGTCTTTTAAGTTGATACTTCCTATCTCAATATTCTTTACTTCAATTTTTTCGTAATCTGTACCTTTACCGTCCAAGCCGTAAGATGTTTTTTTACCGTTGCCTATTGTAGTATATTGTATATTATTTTTCGTGAGATAATCTTTACTAACAATAGAAATATTAGCACCTGAATCAAAGAAAAAGTCAACAGGAATGTCGTTTATTTTACCTTCAAAAAAGATATTTCCACCTCCTGCAATATTGAAAGGTATTTTATAACTGTAATTCTTATATTCCTTTTCCTTTGAAGAAAAGATTAAAGATTTATTTGAATTCTCGTCATTCAAATTATCAATTTCTACAATATTTGTTTTCATCAATACATCTCTACCTAATATACCTTGAATACCGGCATCAATAAATGGTTGAGGAAAATCATCAAGAACTGTGACTTTAAAATCATGTAATGTTATATTACCAAAAGAAAACTTTTTCAGAATCGAAACCCCACCAATATTTTCAACTGTTCCTGAGGCTCCTTCTGTCACAGCCTTGCTTTTCTTTACTCCATCTACGGAATGTTCCACCATTTCAAACTTTGCAATTTCAGAGCCTTTTGGCAACATATTTTTAGGAATGACAGTATTTGATGCTCCAAAATCTACGACAAACTTGCCAGTTTCTCCGTTTGAAAATTTACAATCAACAATAATCCAATCTCGAAGAATTTCAAACGGGCTTACACCGTCAATACCATTATTATCTTTTGGCTCTAAGCATTCTGCTAAAAATGAATAATCCCCCTGATTTAATGGTATTTTTCCATCAAATAAATCCATAACAGGACCTGCGTCTTCTTTTACTATTTTATACCCCTCAACGACAAAAGCTTGTTCATAACCATTTGCACCAGTTACATTTAGTCTTACATCTGTTTTGCTTGCTTCGTCTAAATTGATATTGGGCATTGCTTTTTGTGAACCGTCTTCTTTAAGTATCTTTACAGTAATTTTATCCTTCATATATATAGCAATTATACCGGTCATCCTTTGATTTTTCTGGATTACTTCGACAGATTTACTTCCCGGAGGAAAAACCATTATATATGAAATAAGATTTTCATCTTTAAATACTTGAACCTGTCCTTCGGTTAACTTAACTTTTTCAATAATCACAATATTGTTTTCTTCTTTTATCAAAAAGAAATTGCAGGTTTTATCTTCACTCTCTGTATTTACAGCGTTTTCAGTAATTGACGTATCCGCATTTGTGCATGCTGCAAACGAGAGTAATAAATAAATAATCACACTAATTTTTTTCATGTTTTTGATATTTCACTTTTATGAGATTTTTTTAATTTCAATTTGTAGTTTCCTTACTATTTAAACTGCTGTTCAAGACTATTTATCCATTCAACAGTTTTAATTGCGACATCTTCATTAAAATTTTCAGTAATATATTTCCAATTTCTATTTTTTATTCCGTGTTCCATTGATTCTACTTTTGCAAATGAATGTGTTGTGTTTTTAAGATGGATAAAAGTTGCTTTGCCGGGATGATATCTATTCACAACATCAACAATTGTTTCATGGTCGTATCGCGACATGGCTTCAATATCAGCATCACCCCAAAAAACCAATACATTTGAATTTACTTTGCTCCAATATTCAGTTTGGTTGTAGTCGTCAATTTGAACAAACGTTTTGTAATTTCTGCCGTATATATGGCCCTTGCCATCGTACATAAAATGGGTTTTTAACATTTGTGCCATTATGGTGTCCTTTTCTATTTCATCCGGCGTTTTTTTATCAACATAAAGAGCATAAATCAGTTTATGATAATTAAGTGCGTATTTCTCACTTTCCACATAGTCGGCACCAAAAAGAGGGGCTTGTTTTCTGTTCATTTCTATTAAATATTCCCGCCATGGCTTTATTGTCGTTCCATAAACAATAACCCCTTTTAATTTTTCCCGGTTTGCTATTATCGGTGCAATCATTCCTCCAAGTGAATGCCCCCAAATAAATACATTATTTGTGTCAACAAAATCATAAGTCTTCAGTTTTCGTAACCCCTTTGTAAATGAAGCTATTTCTTTATTGAAATCTAAATCCTCGCATTTTGTTTTGTTGTTGCAGTCGCCAACACCCGGTTTTTCCATTCGCATAACAACATATCCTTTATTGCATAAAACTTTTACAAGTTGAATATACGGATGCTTTTCACCTACATTATCAATTGAACCGCAAGTGTAGCCTTGTATAAACAAAATTGCAGGATACTTTATGTCTCCATCAGGTTTGTCAATTATTGTTCTGATATAACCTTCATCAAATTCAAATTGATCATATAATATTTCGTGGTTTTCAGATTTTTCGTAAGGTTTTGCCGGAAATGTGCCTTTGATTTGTTTTTGTTTCCCATTGCGTATTATGCTAAAACTCACTTCATTGTCTTCATTATATTTTGATACTTCCGTAACCAAACCACTAATTGATTTTACCTCTATTGAATTAATACTTAAAATGATATCGCCGGTTTTCAATTTGTGTTTTTTGCTGACTTCAATATCATTTATTTTGATAATATAAATTCCATGACTTATTTTATGGATTGTTTTTAGAGAGTCCGAGATTTCTGCTACATTGATTCCAAGATGAGCTTTTCGCATTAAGTGCTGTGCATTGCTTGATAAATACAAACAGAATATTATAGCAACTATTAATACTTTGTTCATGATGTTATACTTTTAGTTTAAGAATATATTAATCAAATGATAGCTTTTATATTGCCGGTTACCGTGTGCCATGCATGTCGTTTTTTCAAAGGACTAATCAGCCTAGGCATTAAAAAGCCCTTTTTTTATTTAATTATTTTTTTATAAATAGCTTTACCATTTTTAACAATCTCAATAAAATATAATCCTGGTTGTATCTCTTTGAGACTGTTATCCTTTCCATCCCATCTTATAGAATGATGTCCTTGTTGAACTGTCATATTTGTGATATTCTTTATTGTTCTGCTATGAATATCAATTATGTTAATTTCAATTTTTGTAGTTTCCGTAATATTATAATCTATTGATAAATATGTACTAAATGGATTTGGATATATTAAAATATCATCTGGATTAGCTGTTTCTGTTTGAACGCTTGTTATTAAATTGGCAATGGATGATTGTAGTATTTGTTTTGTTTCATTATCCTGGATAAAAACAACTATCTCCAAATCATCAAATTCTTCAATAAAACTTGATGACAAATCTTTTGATTCACTTATGTTAATTGAACTTCCTGCTTCACCTTCAAAAAGCAATCCATCACTTGATGGTAGCATTTCCATCATTATATTATAGAATTCTGTTTCGCCATTATTCATTACATTTCCTGATGTAATTTTCTCAGTAACGCAGATATAGAGGTTGGCATCCGTTATATTTACATAGGGAAAAATATCAATATCTACAGATATTTGGTTGCCGGAAATTGAGTACTGCGGAAAAATATCAACAACGGCAGGATTAGAATATGCAATGTTGATATAATTTTGGGAAACAAGGCCTGAAACCTTTCCTTCGGTTTGAAGATGGGGGATATTTGAAATTCCATAAAAATCTTTTCTGTCATCGCAGTATTCAATATAGTAGGGATCTCCCGGTTCAGGGTAGTTCATCGGATATTTTATCAATGAAAATTTCCCTTCATTATTTTCCAGGAGCGGATGAAATAGATTTGTGTTAAAATTGGCACACGGTAAACATGTAGAACTGGCAAATTCTTCAAATAGCAATAATCTCTGAGTGCTGTTGTTGGCAACATTTATAACTTTACTCAAACTATCATTTTCCTGATTATCGTCAGTACCAAGAAGGTTAACTTCTGAAATCCAAACATCCACAACTCTTTCACCAGGTTCGAACAATAAATTATTACCTGAGATAAATGAATAGGAATCGCCAAACCCTAAATCAATGTTGTTGATGGCAGTTTGATAAATATCACCACCATCAACCTGATAATTAAGTGTAACAAAACTAATCTGTTCCTGCCCGATATTGGTAATTCTTCCTTTGGCAGAATATTCACCTGCTGAGCAATACTTTGCCATGGTTAGTTTACTCAACTCAACATCTACATCGTACTGATGAAACAACTCAACATCATCAATAAATATGTTATTGATATCCTCCGTATTTCCTTCAAAGAAAAAGCAGAATTGAAAATCTGATGCCCCAACGTCACCGTTGTTAATTATAACAAACTCATCTGAAGAAAAAATTGACTGAGTGGGAACCTTTTGCCAAACAATATTGCAACCACCCCCATTTGAAGAAGTTGCAATGCCAAATGTATATCCAGCATCAACATGGTCTATATAATAATTGAACCTGATTACTATTTCATTATAGCCTGTTAAATCAATTTCGGGTGAGATAATCTTTGTTATTCCTGTAAATGCAGGTTCTGAGGCAAACCGTAATTCATTGGGCTGCCCAAATGCTTTAATGGATTTTTCGCATGACCAGTTTTCTGTAGCCTGGCTGATTGTCCAATTTGATGGAATTGAACCCGAGCGAAATTCTTCGTTGAATAAGCTTTGTCCGTGTGATGCACTTAACAACACACATATAAATGTTGTTAGAATTGAATTTTTCATTACTTATTACTATTAATATTTCATAATATTAATCAATCCTTATTGGATGATTATTAATGATTTTCAATACTTCGGTGTTTATAAATTCTTTTAACTGTATTCCGGTTGGCGCTAAATCAAAAGGAATGCCCCACATATTGTTATATGCAACCATTGAAGCCACAATTAAATATTCCGTTTTATTATTTCTCCAAAAGAATGTATTGTATTTATAGTTACTCGTATCGATTGGCATATAACCTACAATATCAGTGATCACATCAAAATTTCCCGAACTTTCGAAATACCCGTTTTTTCCTAAATAAGGTTGAGGATTAACATTAGCATATACAGAACGATATTTTAAAGTGTCTTTCATTGAAATAATTGTATCATTAAAGAAATTCAATAATGCTTTCTTGAAATAATAAGCAGACAATTTGCTATTGTTTTTTTTCCAGATAAAGTTTATTTCTTTTTCCGAATCAGTAATCAAATTCCAAATCGTACCTCGATTTTCTGTTATCCCATTTTTATAATACCCGGGAATGTTTTTATCGGAATTTGGATTTACTACATAGAAGCCAGAACGCCAGTTTGCTGGAATATTAAATGCTATATTTTCATCATCATAAACTATACGCTGTGTTATTTTAGGATTATTTATTGTTTTTTTCAGGCTATGACAACAAACAGATTTTGTAATATCATTCACTTGAAGTTCAAGTAAATCATCAGGTGTATTTAATGAAATGTTAATATTGCAATCCGACAAAAATCGCCTGTTGGTTTCAGGACAGTTCCAAACAATGAACTTCGTTTTCACAAAGTCCCCTAACATCCCTTCAACAAAAAATGCTTTGTGGCCATTTACTTGTGTTTCCCCTTCTATTCCTGTTAAAGTAAATTGCATCCCCCACAAATTCATCAATAGCTTTTTTGTATAACCAGTAGATATTTCTGTTCTGTTTTCATCAAGTTGCCACCAATGAAGAAAATGCATCAGCCAGATTTTATTTTCCAGTTTAATATGACCGGAATTGGCTGTTGAATCTATTTTTCTTACTTTCCAGCTTCCTGTCTGAGTGAGCTTATTATATTTGAGGACAGGTGTTTCTGTACTGTTGTTACATCCTGTCAATATTAATGTAATAAATACTGATAGCATAAAGGAACTAATTAATTTCCTGAGTGAGGGACACACCGCATTTTGCCAATTAAATATCATAGATGTTTTTATTAATCCACTACAATTAATCTTTCAGTGTGTACCTTTTTCCCATTAATAATTAAACTACAGAAATTAATTCCTTTGGATAACCCCTCTATTGTGAAAGAACAATCCCCTCTTTCTAATATCTGTAGTTCTTTATATACTATGCCTCTTATATCCTGAACTATTATTGATGCTTGCCTGACGTTTTCAGGGATGTATATGGAAATCCTGGTTTTCATTTTGGCTGGGTTAGGATTAATATTGAAAAACTTACAACCATGGTCAACAGAATTGTTTTCGATACTTGTAGTTGTTTGATAATCTATTGATTCGTTCACATCAAAAAGTGATCCCCCCATGTATGGTTCAGCCCCGGAAATTGCAAAAAGCGTGTCATTAATTATTGAAGTAGTTAGGCCGTCCCGTGCTATTGGCATATCAATTAGGTTGCCCCAGGTGTTTGTTAAAGGGTTATACTCATGGAAAGCAGCTGAATTTCCTTCTCTACCACCAACAACATAAACCATTTCATTGTTATTTGTTGCAGCTCCAAATGCCCTTGCAATTGGTAATCCTTCTAATTCGATATAAGTCCCAAGTACCGGGTTAAATTCTAATACAGAACCCGTAAGGGTTGGCCCTGCATATCCTCCCATTATATAGATTTTATCCCCAATTTGGGTTGTCATAAAACAATCGCGCTCAAAAGGCATTGAAAGCCCGACCGACCAGGAATCTGTTTCAACAGTGTAAACTTCAACAGTGTCATACGACAAATATCCCGTCATGGCAAACCCACCTATTACATATATTTTATTATCAAGCCCGCTGATTGTCCCGCAACCACCCCAACCCCTTGCGGTTGGCATCGGTGTTTTTATTGTCCAGATATCAGTTACCGGATTGTACTCTTCAACATAATTTACAGCATCGTAATTATTTCCACTGATTGTGCCTTGCATACCTCCAATAACATAGATTTTTCCATCAACTACTGTAGCCATTGGTGCCCATCGGTCTTCATTCATTGAAGATTTGGTTTCCCACGAATCGGTGGCAGGATAATAAATTTCAAGTGTGCCAATTGACACCCCTCCGTCATCTTGCCCACCAATCACATATATATTATCACCAATTGTAACCGAAACCGGACACCATCTTTTTGTCGGGATTGGTGTATTTTCAGTCCATGTTTGGGCAAATGCAGAAAGATTAATTGCAATGACAATAATTATTAAAAGAATCAAAGATTTATTTAATGTTTTCATAGTAGATAATTTATTAGTATATAAACGAATTATGGCCTAACTAGATTTGTTGTATCTTTTATTATAAATGTTGCACTTGTCCTTGCATCCACAGATATCTTATCCTTCGACCGATAGCTTTTATCATCCATTTCCAGATTGATATATTCATCTCCGGTCAATTCTGTTTCTGTTCCGTTTTCTTCACCTGGTAAGATTTCCCCTAAATTTATCAATCCGCCCCAGTTGACATTTTCAATTTTATAATGTGTATTGTTCCTGACTTCCAAATAACCAACATCACTTTTGCTACATGAAAGGGTAATTAGAATCGCTATTGCCAGATAGCTTGCTACTGTCAACAATTTCTTTATTTCCTCAATATGGGCTTTTATGTATTTCATATTTCCCTCTCATTAATATTGGTTCATATTTTCAGGTTCTACACTGTAACCCTTTTCCTTTAACAGCTCAATCAAACCTTGTTCTCCGGATAGATGACCAACCCCTACTGCAAAAAAGCATGAATTATTATACATTAATGATTCCATTTTGGGTATCCATACTTCATGACGATTGGGAAACAATACTTGATATACAACTCTATGCTCGTCCGTAGCTGCTTTAATTGTGTTATGAATCTCACTAATATCGTATTCCTGATAAAGTGTCAATACCTTCTCCATCCTTGCGTAATCACTTTTGTAGTTGTCAACCGATTCTATTAAAATTTGTGCCTGAACTTTAAGGCCAATGCCATCTATTATTTCTGCTTCTTTTTCCACAGTCGAAATTCCAAGTATTTCTTTGTTTTGGTTTTTGGCCATTTTTTTAAATTCTTCTTCATATGATTTAGTGTTCTTCGGAATTAACAGCACAACAGGCATTTCAGATAGATAAAATGGTTTTATTCTGTTTACTGCCTGCAAAGGGATTTTAAGTAGCTCTGTGAAAAATGAATCAACTTTATTATACTCTTCTTTTGAAAGCAGATTTTCAATCGAGTCTTCTTTCATCATTGCCGCAGTTATTGTCTTTTTTTGAAAATTTGGGTCATCTGTATCAACTTCTGTTACCAGCTTATCACATTCAACAAATCTCACTTTCACAATTTCTTCCATATAAAAATATGCTGAATCAAGAATATGAATTGTCCCATACATATATGAAGGTTTCTCCAACCCATTGCCCGATATTTTCCATAGAAGTGATTTGTCATGTTTTACATGGCTCACACTTTGTGCAAATGTTGTTTGAACAAGGTTTGTTGAAAAGAGGAAAATTGTTAATATTGTCATTGTTTTTTTAATATTCATTTTCGTTGTTTTAGTTTATAATTACACAAGTCTATGCATTGCAACCACAAAAAAATTCTTCCATTTTATAGTACATCTTCATTCTTACTGTTTCTTTTGCAAAGTTTTGCAAAGAGGGGCCATACAAATATTAAATGTGCTAAAGCCCCGGCAATTAAGATGTTTTGAATTTCAGAATAGCATTCTGTTCCTTTCAATGCAGAGGCGCTTCCGTAAATAATGATTCCCCAAATAATTGCACTTGCAAGAATTACGTATCCGATTGATTGTGTTTTCTTTTTCATAAAATATCCTTTTTTGACTAATGATTAATTTCTAATTACCGGCAAAAATAGATTGCTCAAAGGTGAATTAGGTACAGACTTGTAAGGTTGGACAAAAAAAATCAGAGAAAAAAAGCATATACTCTTTTCGGGTCAAAGACAGATATATTTTGAAGAAAGAAAATAATGCCATGGGTCAGATATTATTCTGGCAGGGTATTGGAATTATTAAAATGGGGAGGACTATTTTGTCAAATGCTTGTTTTTATATTCTGCAGGTGTTTGGGATGTAAGCCTTTTGAATACAGAAAAGAATGATGATTTGGAGTTGAAACCGCAGTCATAAGCAATATTCATAATTTTTTCCTCGGCAAATTGCGGATCTATTAAATGCTTTTTTACTTCTTCTATTCTATATTCATTTACATATTCGAAGAAATTCTTATTAAAACTGGAATTTATTATTTGTGATAATTTATTTGGGGTTGTATTTATTTTTTCTGATAAACTTCTTAAATCAAGTTCGTAATCCAAATATGGCTTTTCTGTGTTCATGTATTCGTTAAGGTTTCTCAGAATAACATTCTGTTCATCTGCCCTAAGTCTTGTTTTTCTATAGTGGGCCTGTTTATCACCTTTCTCATAACCCTCTCCAATGGATTTAGTTTGAATATTTTCGCCGCTTTCTGCAGGTTTTGCATCAAAAGTTACTTTTTCCTCATTATCGAAAATACCTTTTTGTTTGTAGCCAAAAAACCCAATGCCGAATATATAGATTACCAAAACCAGCCACGAAAAGTGATAATAAACAGCTGGCAACTCTATTGGGATTATATCGTGAGTTAAAATAAAAAACATTGAGGTAAAAAGGAACAAACCAAATCCATAAGTCATGATAAGTAACCACTTGAGGTCAACATCTTTTTTAGAAGAAAAGTAATCCTCAACCCTTCGGCGATATCTATGTAATTTAATAAGAGAAAAGATGTAGTAAAGATGTGTTGTGTAATACCAAAAAAACTTTCCAATCTGGAAAAAAATCCCTCTTTGGCAGTATTCATTGAATGATAATCCTTCATTATTATAAATGAAGCCTGCAAAATCTACTAAAACAATAAAACCCGGAATAAAATGAACCAGGTATATTATTTTGAATTTATTGTCTGAAGAAATAATTGCTTCAATATATAGATAAAGCAGAGGACCGAACAGGGGCCAGTAAATAAACTCGATTAACCTTGCGATTTTCGGATACAGCTCATAATATCCTATTTCTCCAAAGTAAATATTAAGCAACCTTAATCCCATAACCAAAATAAAAAAGAAAAGGAATATATCACTTAACTTTAGTTTCTTTTTAGTTAATATCAGTATTGATAAAAAAATTGTTTGGATGAAGCCGATAAGATACAAACTACTCATTTGATGCTGCGTATTATTTTTAATTCATTCATCCCTTTCTGTTTTATTTTTAATAACTTGAAATTAATGTGATTGTTATCTGTGTGGAGAGAAATTGTACTCTTTTGCAAATTTAGGTCTATGGGTCAGCCAGTGCGATTTGCAAATGTGTGCAATGTGTGTGGGCTTCCCTAATTGTCTTGAAGGGCAATAGTGGGTCGGCAAAAACAAAATATTTCCAGTCAGTCAATTTTTTAATTATATGTCTTAATTCGAGTTTCAATATTTTCAATTTTTGAATATTGTTCTTTTTTCAGCCTTGCAGGTAACGGCAGTCCGTCTAAAAACCAGCTATTGCAGCTAATTTTCTGGTAAATATAAGCTGATTTACGTGATGATCAAAACAAAGCGGGTAAATATTGGAATCCAAAACGGATGTCTTAAAACGTT
>Ga0164318_10001937_pt1 | contig 18859 bp, 17 predicted proteins | sample GuaBasSedimGuay9_FD_113734 | JGI IMG/M metagenome (GOLD analysis project Ga0164318, IMG submission 113734) | Subseafloor sediment microbial communities from Guaymas Basin, Gulf of California, Mexico - Guay9, Core 4571-4, 0-3 cm | ecosystem: Environmental > Aquatic > Marine > Hydrothermal vents... | reverse complement strand
TTTTGATCTGGATATATCCGATCCAAAATTTTATGATATGATTTTATACCTGGATACAATCAATGTTGATGAGGCAGTATCCATCATTCTGCATTTAATTCAACTGCCCTGTTTTCAAACAACGCCTAAAAGTCGTCAGCACTTGGATGACCTGTCGCTGAGTGCCCAGGTTGAGGTCGCCCTGATAAATGATTTTCCAAAAGCCGAGGCTGATGCCAACAAAGGAAATGTTTTTGTAAATATCAGGGGATCACTGATTGATGAGAAAAAAATCTCCTTGAAAGTGAACCATATCCTTGAAAAAGTTGAAAGAATAAATAAAATTCATGTTAATGTTGTTCCCTACTTTATAAAAGACTGATCCCATTTAAGTTGCAAATATTTTTTATATTATAGATGATATAATTCATGAAATTTGAAAAACACAAAACCCCTGATAGCCAGTTGATCCTTTTTTTAAGAAAAATCTTCCCATTTCTTAGATGGTGGGATTTTATCGGTTGGGATACCACCCGGGCGGATTTGATGGCCGGATTAACCGGAGCGGTTATCGTTCTGCCCCAGGGAGTTGCATTTGCAATGATTGCCGGCCTGCCGCCGGAATACGGCATTTACACTGCCATTGTTGTCCCCTTGGTTGCCGCATTGTTCGGTTCTTCTCTTCACCTGATTTCCGGTCCCACAACGGCAATTTCCATCATTATTTTTTCTTCTTTGAGCCCCATGGCCACACCGGGATCGGCTGAATTTATACAAATGGCCCTGACCATCACTTTTCTGGCCGGAATTTTTCAATTATCTTTTGGGTTGGTCCGCATTGGTACGCTTGTTAACTTTGTATCTCACTCTGTTCTGGTAGGGTTTACAGCCGGGGCAGCCATCCTGATTGCAACCAGTCAGTTAAAACATGTCTTCGGACTTTATCTTCCGGGATCCGGATCATTTTTAACCACATGGACTAATATCCTCTGGGAAATTGATACATCCAATTCCTATGCACTGATGATAGCTGCTGGAACACTTGTCACCGCAGCCGTGTTCAAATATTTCAAGCCGCATTGGCCCGGGCTGCTGATCGCCATGATTGTCGGCAGTCTGATCGGTATTTTCATCGGTGCTCAATCCCACGGCGTTCGTTTAATGGAAGGTCTGCCAAGTCATCTTCCAATGCCGTCTTTGCCTGATTTATCCTTTCATACATTACGTGAACTGGCGCCAAAAGCCTTTGCTGTGGCAATGATCGGATTGATCGAAGCCTTATCCATTGCCCGGTCGATCGCGGCATTCTCCCGGCAGCAAATCGACGGTAACCAGGAATTTATCGGTCAAGGATTGTCCAATATCGTTGGCAGTTTTTTCTCAAGTTATGCCGGATCAGGATCTTTTACGCGCTCAGGCATCAATTACCATGCCGGAGCCATGACCCCATTATCTGCCATTTTTTCTGCCATTTTCCTGGCCTTGATCCTGCTGCTGATGGCACCGTTAACCGTTTATTTACCCATCCCGGCAATGGGGGGCGTTATCCTGCTGGTGGCATTTAATTTGATTGATTTTCATATGATTAAAAACATCATAAAAACCAGCAAAGATGAAGCTGCTGTATTGGGGACCACCTTTTTTGCAACCCTGTTTCTCGATCTTGAATTTGCTATCTATACAGGTGTATTGATGTCCTTGATTTTATACCTGACCCGAACCGCTCATCCCCAGATTATTGAATTGACACAAGCCCCGGAGATCCAGAAACAATCTTTTAAGACCATTCGAATTGATGGATCTCTATTTTTCGGGGCTGTAAATCATATCATGGAATTTTTCTATAATATTGATAAACACAAAACCTATAAATATCATCTTCTGATCGTTGCGTATGGTGTTAATTTTATTGATATTACCGGGGCTGAAATGCTGGCCAATGAAGCTAAGCGCCGGCGCAGCCTCAGGGGTGGATTATATCTGTGCGGTCTTAAAAAACAGGCAAAAGATGTCCTTGAACGGGGAGGCTATCTGGATATTATCGGACCTGATAATATTTTTTTATCTGAGACAGAAGCCATGGAAAAAATTTTAAAAAAAATTGATGCCCCATAATTGTTACGCTCCATATGATTGACAGCCTTTTTTTGATTTAGTAAGTTACCTTCCAGATTTCCATTAATGTGACGGGAGATAATATTTGAAAATTATTATTATTGGTGCCGGGGAAGTGGGTTACAACATAGCCAGCAGACTTGCTTCTGAAAACAAACGCGTGATTGTCATAGACAAGGATCAAGATGCCATTCGACATCTTTCCGAAAGCCTTGATATACAGGTTATCACAGCATCCGGCAGCAACCCGAAGGTTCTCATTGATGCCGGTATTAAAGAGACTGATATCCTTCTGGCAGTGACAGACAGTGATGAGACAAATCTTGTGGCATGCCTGATGGCCAATCTGATATCTCCCACAACCAAAAAACTTGTCCGATTAAGAAATAACGACTTTTACCCCTATCATAATCGTTTTAAGAAGGAAAACCCTCATATTGATACGATAATCAATCCTGAAACCGAGGTGGTGAATACCATCAGAAAACTCATGGATGTGCCCGGGGCAATTGATGTTGGAGATTTTGCCGACGGCCAGGTAAAATACATTGGAATCAGGCTTGACAGTTATTCTCCCGTTGCAGGGATGAGACTTATTGATTTTTCACCTAAATTTGGTGATGACCGGCCTTTGATTGCAGCGATCATCAGAGATGACGAGGTAATTGTCCCAAGGGGAAACAATAAAATTGAATCCGGGGATTTACTCTATTTTGTCTGTGAAACGCAAAAACTTGAGCAAACACTTAAACTTTTCGGAATAATAATCCAACCCATCCAGAGCGCCTTGATCATAGGCGGCGGACGAATCGGTGAACGGCTGGCCAAAATACTCGAAAAGGACTCGATTAAGACAAAAATCATTGAATCCGATCTTGACCGTTGCCATTACCTGTCTGAACAGATGGATAAAACCGTTGTTCTCCATGGTGACGGATCTGACCAGAAACTCTTTCTTGAAGAGAATGTGGGCCAGAGTGATGTTGTCGTCTCTATTACCGATGACGATGAGACCAATATTCTTGTTTCTCTTCTTGCAAAAAACCTGGGGGTTCAAAATACAATTACAAGGATTGAGAAATCAAGCTATTTCCCGCTGCTTGCTACTATTGGAATTGAGAAAGTTGTAAGCCCGAGACTATCCGCCGTGAGTTCAATTTTGCAGGACATCAGGAAAGGAAAAGTCTTATCTGACATATCAATATTTGGCGAAAGAGGAGAATTTATTGAAGCCATTGCCCTTGAAACCTCAGACATTACTGACAGACCATTAAAAAAACTACACTTTCCCAAAGGAGCCATTCTCGTCTGCATCATCAGAGACGGCCAGATTATAATTCCATCAGGCGATAGTGTTATAAAACCAGGGGATAGAATCATTCTGTTTGCTCTTAAACAAGCTGTAAAAAAACTTGAAAAACTTTTGACCGTTAAACTGGATTACTTCTAATGCGCTGGCAGTTTGTTGCGAGTATTATTGGTATCCTGTTAGTTTTTTTAGGGCTTTCCATGGTTGCGCCTCTACTTGTAAGCCTTTATTATCAAGACCCTTCCAGGGACTGTTTTATCCGCTCTATCGGTATTACCATGTTAGCAGGACTCGTCCTGATCATTTTATCGAGAAAACAGAGCCGCGATGATTATATCAATCAAAAAGAAGGAATGACCACAGTTGCGTTAGCCTGGACTGCCATTGGTATTTTCGGCGCCCTCCCCTTTTATTTCTGCCCAGAATTCACAAACTTTACCGATGCATTTTTTGAATCCGTTTCTGGATTTACAACGACAGGGTCATCAGTGATGACTAATATTGAGGGAACAACCAAAAGCCTTCTTTTCTGGAGAAGCTTGATTCAATGGCTGGGAGGTATGGGAATTATTGTTCTTTCTCTTGCCATTCTGCCTTTTTTAGGGGTTGGCGGAATCCAGTTGTATAAAGCAGAAGTCCCAAGCCCGGTGCCGGACAAACTGACGCCCCGGCTAAGCGACTCTGCTAAAATTTTATGGGTATTGTATGCAGTGATTACCCTGGTTGAAATTATTTTTTTACTAGGGGGTGGGATGTCGTTATTCGAGTCTACCTGTCATGCATTTACAACCATGCCCACAGGCGGGTTCTCCCCCAAAAATGCTTCAATTGCCCATTATAATAGTGCCTATTTTGATTATGTTATTGCTATATTCATGATCCTTGCGGGAATTAATTTTTCGCTGCATTATCAATTATTGCGAGGTGAAACGCTCGCATTCTGGAAAGATACGGAATGCCGGTTTTTTCTCGGGCTAACATTGGGAATAACCCTTCTGGTCACATGGGATATTTATGGTTCTGTTTATACTTCCTTTAAAGAGGCGTTTAGATTTGCAAGTTTTCAGGTGACCTCGATTATTACAACCACCGGGTTTGCAACAGCTGATTATGAAAAATTTCCCGGATTAAGCCAGGTACTTCTTTTTATCGCCATGTTTATTGGTGCCTCTGCAGGATCAACCGGCGGTGGAATGAAATGTGCCAGGATCATAGTCTGTTTTAAATATTGTTACAGAGAACTATTTAAAATCATCCACCCCAGAAGTATCCGCCATGTAAAAATTAATAACATGGTTATACCGGATGAAGTTCTTCGAAGTATCATGGGATTTTTAGCACTCTATATCGCTCTTTTTATCCTGTCGAGCATCCTTCTTGCCTGCATGGGGGTTGACATGATGACATCGTTTGGAGCGGTTGCCGCCTGTATAGGGAACATCGGCCCAGGGTTCGGAACTGTCGGACCTACTGAAAATTTTGCACACCTTCCGGTAATGGGCAAATGGCTGCTTGCATGGTGCATGCTGCTCGGCAGACTGGAAATTTACACTGTAATCATCCTTTTTGTTCCTGAATTCTGGAAAAAATAAAGTAAAAAAAGAAGGCTGATTTTGCTTTACTGTGCTTGTGACTTTTCAAAGAAAAACCATGCTCTGAAGTTCAAAATCCGGTTTACATGGAAAATATTCATCCACTTGTGGAAAACTTGATAAATCCTTTTCTATGGCAGCATTTAAAAAAGAGTTGAGCCACCAGAAAATATCTTTATTTTTGACATTCTCCCGCAAATTTCGCATTCGCTGACTTTTTTCCTCCAAAGGCATATTAAGTGCCATGTAAATCGCACTGGCAGTCCCTTCTATATCATAGGGGTTTACAAGGACAGCATCCTGATAAAACTGGTGAGCGGCACCGGCAAATTCACTGAGTATCAGCACCCCTTTTTCATCAATATTGCAGGCACAATATTCTTTAGCAATAAGATTCATACCATCCTTTAACGGCGTAACCAAGGCAATATCACATGCCCGATACAATGAAATCAGCTCATTCCTCTCAAGATTTCGAAACATATATTGAACCGGAAGCCAGTCATTTGTACTGAATAGTCCGTTAATCTCTCCCACAAGCTGTTCAATCTTAAGTTTCAGGTCGGCATAGGCTGTAATTTCCCTGCGGCTGGGGACCACAAGCTGAATAAAATGCACCTTTTTATGAAATTTTGGAAACCGTGTTAAAAACCGTTTAAAGGCTTTCAGCCTTTCAGGTATGCCCTTGGTATAATCCAGGCGATCCACACCCAGCAATATCTTTGTATCTAACTTTGTTCCTGGGGCATTATTTCGTATTTCCTTAGATCGTTTATAGACATCGCTGTCCCAGGCATGGAGAAAAAATTCATTGTAGTCAATGCTGATGGGGAAAACCCCGATACGGATGACTCTGTTGTTGAATCTTAATTCGCTTACCGTCTCATCAAACGCCTTTTTTGCATCAATCTGTGCATCCTGGATTATTTTTTTTATACATCCGATAAAATTGCGTTTGCTTAGAATGGTGTGAAACCCTATGATGTCATATTCCAACATGGCAGAAAGAAGTTCAAACCGCCATGGACACCGTATAAAGGTATCAATGGGTGGAAATGGGATATGTAAAAAAAATCCAATGGGGGTCCTTTTATGAAATTTTTGTAATTGGGCCCCCACCAATATTAATTGATAGTCATGGACCCAGATAAAATCAGGATCATCTGCATTCTGGTATACGGTTAAAGCAAATTTTTTATTAACTGCCTGATAACTTGCCCAGTATTCAGGCAAAAAGAGACACTTGCCGATAAATCCATGAAAAAGCGGCCAAATAATTGAATTGGAAAACCCTTCGTAAAATTTTTTTAACTCATCTGAATTCAACATAACAGGCTTAACACTATACCCGGAAACAGCTTTCTGTATTTCCGGCAACATGGTATCATCCATATCCGACTCCTGCACATAGCCGGGCCAACCAACCCAGGTACCATTTCGATTCTTCAATATGGGTGCCATTGCCGTAACCAGTCCGCCGGCTCCCTTTTCCACCTCTATTTTTCCATCTTCAGTCTTTTTTAGAATAAGCGGCAACCGGTTGGATACAATAATAATATGACTTTTTTTCATTTTTTTTATCCCTATCCCTTCCCAGGCTTCCAAATGATATCATTTAGATATTCACCACCGCTGTATTGCCTGGATAAAATCTGATGATTTCATTTTTGATCATAATTGTGAAGGGCCTTGCCCGGGTGGTAAGGCTTTTAACCTTAACCTCTGTTTGAGTGATTTCCAGATCCAGCCAGTGTTTTCTGTATCGAATGTGAAATCCGATACGATTAATGGATTTGGGAAGCAGCGGGTTTAAAATCAGGATGTCGCTGCGTATTTCCAGTCCTGCATAGCCCCGTTGAAGGATATCAATACATCCTGACATGGCAGCCAGATGGATCCCTTCCTTTGTGCTTCCTGTCTGGTCATCAACCATATCCGTCTCAAGTGCCTGGCTGAAAAATTCCCAGGAACGTTCTCTTGCCTGCCGTGCCTCAATCCAGGCATGTATGACCAATGCCAGGGATGACCCGTTAGTGGTTCGATTTAGATAATAATTGATATTTTTTAGGACATAATCTTCATCTAAAGTGTAATTAAGACGTTTAAACATCTTTGTTAAGGTCTCTGCACTGAACAGATAAAACAGCATTAAAACGTCTGCCTGCTTGCAGAGTTTATAGTTATTGGCACTGTCTTCTTCTTTTTCAAGAATTCTGTCCAAACGGCGGATATTTCCATATTTTTTTGTATATCCATCCCAGTTAAATTCTTTTAAGGCCTCGTATCCTTCAAATTGACTGATAATGCCGTCTTCATGAAATACAATTTTCATCCTCCGGCTCATTATTTTCCATTTTCCAAGTTCTTTACTTTTTATGCTCAACTTTTTTTTTATATATTTCCAGTCCTGTTCAGGAATAACATGCTGAAGGTTCAATGCCTGATCCATGACAAACATAACCATTAAATTGGTATAGGCATTGTTGTTCAACCCGGGGTTTTCAGCGCCGGGATAAGCATCATGATATTCATCTGGCCCCATGACGCCACAGATTTCATATCGATCAATTTCCGGGTTATAGGTTGCCATACTTGCCCAGAACCGCGCAATTTCTATGATGATTTCACCACCGTAAAAAGATAAAAATTCGATATCATGGGTAATTTGAAAATACTGCCAGATATTGTAAACAATGGCATTATTAATATGGTACTGTAGCTGAGTGTTGTCCGAAATCCACCGGCCTGATGACGGATTAAGATGCATTTGCTGAGTTTCTTCCCTGCCGTTGCTGCCGCTTTGCCATGGATACATGGCCCCTTTAAACCCGGACTTTTTTGCGGCACGCCGTGCCTCTTTCAAGCGTCGATATCGATACATGAGCAAGGTTCTTGTGATTCGGGATGCCCGGTGATTTAAAAAGGGAAAAATAATCATTTCATCCCAGAAAATATGTCCTCTATACCCTTCGCCATGCCAGCCCCTGGCCGGCATTCCCACATCAATATCCAGGGAATTAACCGAAGAACTTTGTAATAAATGCAAAATATACAATCGAAGAATTTTTTGAGTGTGCCGCTCAATATCTTTATTGTCCAGTTCAATTTTTACATCGAATTTGCGCCACAATAATTCCAGTGCCGTCACATGGGATGTTAACAAACCATCAAAATTTACCTCATCATTTGCAACGGTATTTTCAGCCTCTGATAAACATTCATAAATACCGGCATCCCGGGAAGTATAGATGCAGACCAGTTTTTCCACAATCAGCGGTTCGTCTGGATATACATTCACCTTAAAATGTTTGGCAACATATCCGCCTGGCTTGTCAACAGAAGTTGATTTGACAGATAGGGATTTGTTGTTGACAAAAAGACGGGTTCTTGCCCCTATGGAAATACCGATGCAGGATTGATTGGTCTTCATTTTCAACACCATGCTTTTTTCATCAAGGTGTTTAAATTCCATCAAATCAAGATGAACATTTCCCAGATCCCGGTAGCGCTCTACTCCCAGATTCTTCACCCGGCCATCCAGGGCAGAACAGATCTCTATTTCTCCCTCCCAGTTTACGGGTGTAATAATTGTTTTCAGTCCTGCCCTGTGCATCTGCTCTCCATGAACAAATGAATGCTGACATAATTTTGTTTCTCTGTTTTTTTTATCCCGAAAGCGTATGATACGAGTCAGTATCCCTTTTTTTATATTCAGGGACTGTTTATAAAAAAGAATCTTTACATTTTTCAGATGGAACCATTCCTCTCCGGGGAAACGAAAAGTAAGACTAAGCCAGTTGGGAATATTCACCAGGTCCTCATTCTCAACAATTCTGCCGGCGATTTCAGTTTTAAGCCGATTATATCCTCCGGCAAGATAAGTGCCGGGATAATGCACTTCATCAGCCGTTGCTTCAGGGGCTGCGCCTCTGGTAACAAAATAACCATTTCCCAGAGCGCACAACACTTCCCGCCGGCCTTCATCTTTTGGGTCAAACCCTTCATAGATAAGGGTCCAGCTGTTTTTTTTCTCTTTGCCTGCCTTAACGTCATAAAGATCGTTCACTACCAGGTGGGCCCCTTTTTCTTTGAGCTTTTTTGCCTGGTCTGCACGGTTGACCCCAATCACCAGTCCAAATTTGCCTTTTTTGCCGGCTGCCACACCGGAAAGCGCATCCTCCACCACCACACACCGGTTCACATTTACATTCAGTCTTTTGGCAGCCTCCAGAAAAATATCCGGTTCAGGTTTCCCGGCGAGCCCAAGACTTTCCGACACAACGCCATCCACCCGTGTATCAAATAAGGCTTCAACACCTGCAGATTGAAGGACTTTGCGGCAGTTTTTGCTTGAACTGACAATGGCGGTTTTGAATCCATTTTTTCTTAACTGCTTGATAAGATGAACCGTGGATTTATAAACCTTCACCCCATCTTTTTTCAGCAGATCAGAAAAAATCCGGTTTTTCCTGTTGCCGATCCCGCAGATGGTTTCTTTTCCAGGATCATCAGTCACAGATCCATAGGGGATATGGATACCACGGGAGGTGATAAATGATTCAACCCCTTTGTAACGGGGTTTTCCATCCACATATTTTACATAATCTTCCTTAAGGTCGAAAGGCACAAAACTTTTGGTTTCGCTCTTTTTTTCAAGGTATTCATCAAAAAGTATTTTCCAGGCAATGGCATGGGTATCTGCTGTTCTGGTAACCACTCCGTCCAGGTCAAACAGGACAGCATCATAGAGTTCAGGATTAATTGTTTGTTTTTTTGCTGCCATAAAAAAATCTCCGTTATAATTTTAATCAAACAAAACAAGAAGAATTTTTCTGATACTTTGGACAGAAGGTACCCTTTTATTCTAAATTTCCGAATTTCATTTTGTCCCAGGCCTGACGAGTAAAACATTTGAGATTGAGCTGATTGGCAATATTGAAGACAATAATCTGTATCTGATTAACTTTTAAATTCTAACAGTATACTCAAATGTTATCAACGAATATTGTAAATATTGTAAAAAAATATTGGGCGCAACTATGATGTCGGGTTGATTCAAATTGAAAAGTTTTTAGTTGTAGATAATAAAAAATGTGTTGTATTTTCTTGTATAAGAATCTAAAAATGGTGTTGGTTTTAGGGAAGTCAGTATGAACAGCAACTAATTTGATTGGTGCATTAGTTATTTAATTTTAGCAAAGAATAAGTAATGGGTTTAGTAGATAAAAAAATAAAAATAGTGTCTTTTGAGGACAAGTATGCCGCAGCATTTAAACAATTAAACCTACAGTGGCTTGAGGATTACAAACTTTTTGAACCTGCTGATTTAAAATATCTTGATAAACCGCGGTCGGTTATCCTTGAACAAGGCGGCAAAATTTTAATAGCCGTATCTGAAGATGCTGTGATCGGGACCTGTGCAATTATAAAGGAAAGCAGCAGAAAAGCTGAACTGGCAAAACTGGCTGTTTCTTCCAATGTTCAGGGGAGAGGGATTGGCCGACTGCTGACCCTGGAATCCATAAAAATGGCTCAAAAAATGGGATTTAAAAAATTATTCCTTGTTTCAAACAAAAAGCTTAAGACTGCTGTTCTGCTCTACGAATCGCTTGGTTTTAAGCATGCACCTGTTCCTGAAGATACAATATATGCAACTGCAGATATATATATGGAGCTTAAAATAGGAGTCGACCAATGAAATGTGAGAAAAAAGCACGGCTAATCGTTTTTATGTTGATCCTGGTTATAATGGGAGCCTTCCCTGGTCATGGTAATGCTTCTTCAACTGTCATACTATCGAAGGGGCAAAGTATTTATGTGCCGATTTATTCACACATTTACCATGGCGTTCGTGATAAACCTTTTGACTTGACAGCAACACTCAGTATCCGCAATACAGATCTAAAACAAGAGATTACGCTTATTTCAGCTGATTATTTTGACTCTGATGGAAATCTTTTGAAAAACTATGTTGAAACACCTGTAAAATTAAAAAACCTTGGCTCGATCCATTATGTTATTAAAGCCGCAGATAAAACCGGAGGGTCAGGGGCAAAATTTATTGTAAGGTGGAAATCAGACATACCTGTAAATCCTCCTTTGATAGAAGCAATTATGATCAGCACAAAAAGTCAGCAAGGTATTTCTTTTGTTTCCAGGGGACAGGTCATAAAAGAATAATCCTCAAGGAAAGTAATGGTTACTTCCATAATCTTAAAAAAACTTAAAAGCGCTTTTACGGATCTTTTTCCCATCATCCTTGTGATCGCGTTTTTTCAGATTGTTGTCTTAAAACAGCCCTTACCACAAATGGGAGAAGTTCTTTTTGGTGCTCTTCTTGTTGTGGCCGGCCTTACCCTGTTTGTCCAGGGACTGGAAATGGGATTGTTTCCCATTGGTGAAGCAATGGCCCATGCTCTGGCCAGAAAGGGCAGTCTCTTCTGGCTCCTGTGTTTTTCGTTTGCCTTAGGATTTTCAACCACTGTGGCCGAACCTGCCCTTATAGCCGTGGCCTGGGAAGCAGCAGAAATTGCCGGCCAGGGAGGCCTTATTGATTCGAGCAGGGAATCTCTAAGTCAATATGCCTTTGGACTTCGCATGTCTGTGGCTTTTTCCGTAGGTCTTGCCATTCTTATCGGTGTCATGCGTATCATCCGCGGTTGGCCCATTCATTATCTGATCATCAGTGGTTATGTGGTTGTGATGCTCATGACCATCATTGCACCCAAAGAGATCATTGGTATTGCTTATGATGCCGGCGGCGTCACCACATCCACCATCACTGTGCCCCTGGTTGCAGCTTTGGGAGTGGGACTGGCCTCATCCATCAGGGGACGGAGCCCTCTTGTGGATGGTTTTGGCCTGATCGCTTTTGCATCTCTTCTCCCCATGATTTTTGTCATGGGGTATGGACTTATCATTTTTGGATAAAAAGGAGGGCTGCTTTCTTGGAATTTATAATTGATTTCAGTAAAATACTGCTTGCCACCGGAAGAGATGTGCTGCCCATCATTATCCTTATTACCGTGTTTCAGCTCCTGGTTCTGCGTCAGCCAATTCCCCATCTTCGCCGTCTTATTGTTGGTGGTGTCTATGTCGTCATTGGCCTTGCCCTGTTTCTGGCAGGACTTGAAAAAGCACTTTTCCCTTTGGGAAATATAATGGCCTCTCAGCTGTCTGATTCTGACTTTATTTATGGTACAGGAAAAGTTGTTACCCAGGCAGACTGGAAGGCATATGGCTGGGTCTATCTTTTTGCAGCCATGATCGGTTTTGCAACCACTATTGCGGAGCCTTCTCTCATTGCCGTGGCGTATAAAGCCAACGAGGTATCAGCCGGAACAATCAAACAATGGGGGTTAAGAATTACCGTTGCCCTGGGAGTCGCCTTTGGAATCAGCCTTGGAACCTTTCGTATTGTCACTGGAACACCCCTTTATCTTTATATTCTTGCAGGGTATATGATTGTAATTGTACAGACCCTGTTTGCACCAAAAAACATTATTGCCCTGGCCTATGATTCCGGTGGGGTCACAACTTCAACCGTAACTGTTCCACTTGTGGCAGCGCTTGGCCTTGGTCTGTCTGCCACTGTGCCGGGACGAAATCCAGCCCTGGACGGCTTTGGTCTTATTGCTTTTGCCAGTCTTTTTCCAATTATAACCGTCATGGGCTATGCTCAGTTAATGCACTGGCAAACACAACGCAGTATAAAAATCATGGAGAAAAAGAATGCGCTTTAAACTTATTTTAGCTTCGGTAAAAGCAGATATCACTGATCCTGTTGTTGATGCGGCAAAAGAAGCAGGCGCCACAGGGGCAACCATCATACCCGGTCGGGGCACGGGTATCAAGGAAGCAAAAACCTTTTTCGGCCTTTCCCTGGAGGCACAGACAGACATTATCCTGCTCCTTGTGGAAGAACACCTGGCTACCAAAATTCTGGACGTTATAAAAAAAACAGGAAAATTCCACGAACCAGGAACCGGAATTGCCTTTGTGATACCGGTTGAGCATGTTGTGGGCCTGGAAAGCCAGATGGAAGAATTTAAAAAAGAAGTTCGAAAAAGTTATTTTTGAACACTGATATTTATTTTTATAGCAGGAGGAAATCATGGGACCTGACACCACCTCAATTGTAAGGGCAAGGGATGTACTACATAAAGGAATCGTAACCATTGACGGCATGGCCACAGCCGGGGAGGCTGCCGCTAAAATGCGGTCCGAAAAAATATCCTGCATTCTTGTTAAAAAGCGGCATGCAGATGATGCCTGGGGTATGCTGGTTATTCAGGACTTTATTAAAGGGGTGATCATACCCGGCCGCCATCCGTCTGACGTACATGTTTATGAAATCATGACAAAACCTGTTATCACTGTGCCGGCTGATATGGACATCCGCTATGTTGCCCGTTTGCTTTTCCGGGCCAGTATACGAAGAGCACCGGTTGAGGATAAGGGAGAGCTTATCGGTATGATTTCTCTCTCCTCGTTGATTCTCGACAATAAGCTCTTTTAGTGCCCTTTATATGATGTCAGGATGTCTTGCCAGAGAATATAAAAACTGACGGGTATGCATTTCCATTCTTGCTTTAAAAAGATCTATCACTTTCCGCATCATGGTACACCCCACTTGAAAGTCTTCTTCAAATAGCAGATGCATCTGCGCCCCTGATAAGGTGATAATCTTACTGACCTCAACACAAATGGCGGTAAAGGTACTTGATGATTCTCCCAACAGGGCAGAAACTCCAAATGTTCTTCCCGGTGATACTTCATCTAAGGTCAAAGATTCTCCAGAGGCAGATCTACAGTTTAGAAAAACTTTTCCGGAAACCAGCATATATAAAAGTGTCTGTTCCTGATTTTGTCGAAACAGAATGTTTTCTTCATCAAATGTTTCAAGTTGTGCAATAGCCCCTACTTTTTCAAGTATGGGATCAGATAATTCTTTTAAAAAATTTATTTTTTTTAAAACATCTTTTTCAACCATTGTTATGAATCCTTTTATATTACCAGAGTAAGGTTCTCAAGATCTTCAACATCTTTTTTTAATTCCGGATTTTTATCCAGAGTTTTTATGATCATCTGTGCCCGCGTATCCAGATGTCGCTTGTACTGCTGTGCAACCCCAAACATCATACGATAGGCCAGTTCATCATTTTCTTTAAAAAGCTGTTTGATTCGTATTCCTGAAAGAGAAATCACCTCGCAGGTTTCCTGGCAGACGGCAGTGTAAGTTGCTGCAGTGTCTTTTATAGTCGAGCAAGAGCCAAAAGAGGCGCCGGACTGAATATTTTCAAGGATAACATCAACCTTGGGGGTAAGTTCCCTTTTCAGGGCCACCTGGCCCATTGTCAACATAAAAAACGTATTAACCGGCTCATTGAAAGTCATTAATTGTGTACCTGTTCCAAAAATACTCAACTGGGCTTCATTGGCAATAATTTCAAGCAAATGCTCTGGAAAATCTTTTAACAGGTTGATACGTTTTAAATCTTCAATTTTTACCATTTAACGGCCTCGATACTAAATTATGCAAAATTTTAAGTTAATATATAAACTAAAAGAATAAAGGATATGGCAATAGCTGCGCCAATGCCAATGGGCAGCGTTCCTTCAATAATATCATTGTAAAGCTGGTTTTTCTTTATTTCCAGTCGCTTATCCCGGTAACCCAAAGCCAGCCAGATATTCACCGACACAAACAGGGCAACGTTTGCAGTTGCACTTTTGAAAAAAGAGACAACGCCTTTGACAGCTCCCATTAAAACACCTTCGGATACCCTGTTTAATGAATTCAGACCCTTGTCAAGAACTTTATATGCAAACCGTCCGAACTTTCTATAGGTCCAGTCGGCATCGAGATTTTTGCTCCTCACCTCGGGGACATAGTAACCTGACAAAATCAAAAGAGTAAATGCCAGCGCACCGAACATCAAAAGCTGCAACTGCCCGACTACATGGCCTCCGGTATACGGTTCATAGTGAACCGGAAATGGCAGCAGGTTGTACAAGGGTTGATAGAATACGCCTAACCCGACGCAGAGAGCAGCTGCAATCCCCATGGCAAGCAGCATATTTAAAGGAGGCTCTTTGGCGCGGATACCGGAATCATGACCGAAAAAGGTAAAGAAGGGTACTTTAATGCCTGCATGATCCACTACACCGGTGGATGCAAACTGCAATACGAGCCAGATTAAAAATATCTGTTCATGGCCGGAGGCACTGATGATCATGGATTTGGAGACAAACCCTGAAAATAAGGGGAATGCAGATATGGAAGCTGCACCTACCATACAGAACAGGCAGGTTAACGGCATGGTCTTATAAAGTCCGCCGATTTCAGTACACTTAATTTTTCCTGTCATTTGAAGGACAGACCCTGCGGCCATAAAAAGCAGCGCTTTATAAATAATATGGCAAAAGGCATGGGCGACCGCACCATTTAAGGCAAGTTCACTGCCAATTCCAATCCCCACCAGCATAAATCCAACCTGATTCATAAGACTATAGGACAATACTCTTCGAATATCATTTTCAAGAACGGCGTAAAATATAGGCAGCGACACCATCAATCCGCCGATAACAAGTAAAATATCAGCACCGGGAAAAGTCCTGATCAACAGATAAACAGCCGATTTGGTAGTAAAAGCACTTAAAAAAACGGTACTGGTGGGCGTCCCCATGGGGTATGCATCCGGCAGCCATGCGTGGAGCGGAATGGCGGCAGCATTCAAAGCAATACCGATAAAAATCAGATAGGATTCAATTCCGGTCAGTCCAATATAATCAAAGGCAATTGTTCCTGTTTTCTGAATATAAAGAACAATCCCGGCCAAAAGAAAAAGACCGCCGATCAGATGAATCAGTATATACCGAAAGCCTGCTTCCCGTGATTCCTTTGTTCTGGATGCAATGATCAGGAATGTGGAAGCAACTGCCATGATTTCCCAAAACAGATAGAGGGACAAAAAATCTCCTGCCAGGACAACGCCCAGAGTTGAACCGACATAAACAATTCCTGACACATGCTGAAGATTGTCCTTAACATGCAAGGCAAATAAAACACCTAAGAATGCCATAATGGTAAATACATAGGCAAAAACCAGGGACAGTTTGTCCACCCTCCCCAAGATCAGCTCATAACCCCAGAATTCAACAATCCAAGAATTGCCCAGAGGAAGGTTCAACAATGTGATAAAAACCACGACGGGTAAAGCCAGCATGTAGACGGCTTTTGCCTTACCCCTTATAAAGGGTATCAAAACAGCGCCTAATATAAATATGAGTGCCGGAGGGGGCATATTAGTGATCATAATAATCCTCTTTGCGCATGATAATTTTTCTTAACACCTTGGCAGCAAATATTAAAAGGACGTAAGAGATAAATCCGTAGACTGCATAAAAGCCGTAAAAATGTTCCACTGAAAAATAACCGTGCATCTCTACAAAGCTTTCAGCGATCAGGAGCAATACCAGGACCACAAAAAATCCCATACGAAGCCGTTTAACATTTCTAGGATTATCAAAAATGGTTAATTCTTTTTTCATTTCTTTTCCTTAACTCTATAAATTTCTTGTATAAAACCAGGAGATTAGTTCTCAGTGGGCAACATGTGAAAAAATATAAATAAAATAAATCACTGCCACGCTGATAATAATGTGAAATGCAGTTTTGAACCCCGGAACCTGTGCATGGTCCAGCACTTCAAACTCTTCACCTTTGAATTTTTTCTTTCTTATTCCCATAAATTTATTCCTTGATCTTATTAAAGGTCCAAGCCGACTTTTATCAAATTGATAAAAACCGTTGGATAAAAGAATAAGACAATTGAAATGATTGCTGTTATGACCAAAGGGATGACAAGACAAAGATTTGCTTCATTGATCTTTACCGGTATGTTGTCATTTTCTTCTTCACTTTTTCCAAAAAATCCTTTATACACAATGGGCAAAAAATAAAATGCGTTCAAGAATGATGAAACCAGCAGGACAAGCATGAAGATTGTCTGCTGGGCTTCAAGTGTCCCTAAAGTTAAATTCCATTTACTGTAAAATCCTCCGGTTGGCGGCAAGCCGATCACCCCTAATGCACCAATAAAAAAAGCCGCAAAAGTAAACGGCATTTTTTTCCCCAGACCGCTCATCTGGCTGATATATTTTTTCCCTGTTGCCACATAAATAGCACCGGCACAGAAAAACAGGGTAATCTTTCCAAATGCATGCATGACAATGTGTATAACCCCACCCAAAAGTCCCTGGGGGGAAAGAAGCGCCACACCAAAAATGATATAGGAGAGCTGGCTGATAGTTGAATAGGCAAGTCTGCGTTTTAATTCATCCTGGGAAAGCGCAATACAGGAGGCCGTGAGGATTGTGACCGAAGCAATGCACATCACCACAATCCCCAGATTAAAATGTGCTAAAAGATCTATACCGAAAATCCCTGTCATCACCCTGACAATGGAAAATACGCCCACCTTTACAACGGCCACTGCATGGAGTAATGCACTCACTGGAGTGGGTGCAACCATTGCAGCCGGAAGCCAGGTATGAAACGGCATAATCCCGGCTTTTGCAAACCCGAAAACAAACATTAAGAGCAATACTGTTGCGGCAGGTTTTGACAATTGGCCTGCAAAAATACCGGCCGTGGAAAATTCAAGAGTTCCTGTAACATGATAGCAATAGATCATGGCCGGCAGTACAAGGGCGATGGATGTACCCAGAATAAAGGTTAAATACCTGCGCCCTGAAATTCTGGATGTTTTATCCTGGTGATGCGCAACCAGGGGATATGTCGCCAGAGATAATATTTCATAAAAAAGGTAAAGGGTGAGTAAATTAGCGGAAAAAGCAGCACCAATGGTTGCGGAAATAGCCAGAGCAAAAAAGGAGACAAACCGGGTCTGGCCGTGTTCATCAAGCCCTCTCATATATCCGATGGAATAAATGGATGTCACAATATAGAGACTTGAAGCCACAATGGCAAACAGCATCCCAAGTCCGTCAACTCTGAATGCAATTGATGCCCCTGGTGCAATTTCAAACAGGGTCAGAACAATCTGTTTTCCGTCAAGGATAACAGGGAGCATGGAAAGAACAAGAACAAGCTTGATGGTTCCTGCAATAAAAATCCATGATTCCCTTACATTGGGTTTGCTCGAAGAAGAGACCAGTACCGGAATAACAAAAAGAGAAACTAAAACTGCCAAAAGAGGTTTAATTGAGATAATGGTTTCCATTTATTTCGTTTACCTTTTTATAATAATCATATTCATCTTCACTTTAAAAAAGGAAGAATGATCGTATTTACAATTGTCCCTGAATACAAACCCGCAATAATTAAAGAAAGACTGACAAGCCCTGATACAACCAGCATGGATACCGGTGCTTCCTCAATTGCCACAGAAGCGTGCGACTCTCCATGTCCTTTTGACATGGGTTCAAAAAAACTGATTTCAAAAATCTTAAAAAACAGTACTGCGCAGAGCAGGCTTGAAATAACCAGGGCTGCTGCAAAATGGTAGGCACCGGCCTCAAATGCCCCCAGGATTAAATACCATTTACTGAAAAATCCACAGGTTGGGGGTACACCGATAATGCTGAAGGCTGCCAGTACAAATCCTGTCATGGTCCATGGCATCTTGCCGAACAGACCCTTAAGATCTGTTAAATCTACCGTTTTAAGTCTATAGATCATATTGCCCACAGCAAGGAACAGGGCAAATTTCATCAAGGCATCATTTAAAATATGCAAAATTGCCCCGGTCATACCAAGCTGATTTCCCATCCAGGCACCACCCACCATGTATCCGATTTCACACACAATGATATAAGTCAGCATCTTTTTCAGATTTTT
>Ga0164318_10001936_pt1 | contig 18861 bp, 21 predicted proteins | sample GuaBasSedimGuay9_FD_113734 | JGI IMG/M metagenome (GOLD analysis project Ga0164318, IMG submission 113734) | Subseafloor sediment microbial communities from Guaymas Basin, Gulf of California, Mexico - Guay9, Core 4571-4, 0-3 cm | ecosystem: Environmental > Aquatic > Marine > Hydrothermal vents... | reverse complement strand
AGCACAGCTGTCATCTCAGTTGCAATGAACCCAGGGGTAACAGTGTTAAAACGGATGCTTCTTGGTGCAGCTTCCATAGCAAAACTTTTGGTCATAGCAATGGTACCACCTTTAGAGGCAGCATAATTAGTCTGCCCTGCATTTCCTGTCTCGCCCACAATAGAAGCGATGTTCACCACAGAACCAAAACGTTTTTTACCCATCACCTTTACTGCTTCACGACATCCGATGAACGTTGATTTTAAATTGGCATCTATGACAGACATGAAATCATCTGTTTTCATACGCATAGCCAGTTTGTCATTAGTGATCCCTGCATTGTTTACAAGGTAAGAAAGTTCTCCATCTGCTTCAACAATAGTTTTAATCGCTGCAACAAAGGCTTCTTCATTACTCACATCAAAACCGATAGTCTCTGCTTTACCACCGGCAGCTTCTATCTCTGCTTTAATTACATTGGCTTCTGCTTCACCAGATCTATAGTTGACCCATACTTTCAGACCCATCTCTGCCAGTGTTTTAGCGATCTGTGCACCTATACCTCTGCTTGCACCTGTAACCAGTACATTTGTCCCCGTAAACTTCATTTTTACCCTTTTTTTTATTCTAATTATTTATGGTCGGCAAACCGACCCTACTGCCATATTAATGTGGAACTATTACTCTTCACAAGCAAACAATCTCTGCTTTATATCTTCAAAAACTTTATAGTCCTCTTCAGAGATCGTATTTGAGTAAATAATATGATTTAACTGTTCCAAAAGATGAAATTTTGAAAGCTTATCTTCACAAAGAGCTTCATTGATAATAGCCACATGTTTGTCAAGGTCATACTCTTTATTCATCATGGCATACAGAAATGTTTCTGCTTCATCCGGATTACAATCAAAATTCTGTCCCATGATCTCACAAAACAGCGGTGCTTCTTTTCCTATATCTCTTTTGTCTATTTTAATAATATGTGCCAACAGTGTACCGACTGACTCTTTTAGTCTATTTTCCATAAAAAACCACCTTTATAAAATACGTATGTGTTTATTGTACCACAATGTAAAAAAAATTGCTAAATAATTGCTTCGTCCATCTCTTCCGGTATTTCAAGACCCATAAGTTTAAGTACCGTAGGGGCAATATTGTTCAAACCACAACCTTCTTTCAACTGAGTCACACCTTCAGCCATAATAAAACACCACACTTTACCTACAGTATGGTTGGTAAGTCTATGCCCTTCTTTGTCACACATCTCTTCACAATTGCCATGGTCTGAAGTAAGTACAATGGCATAATTGTCCTCTTTTGCTTTTTCTATGATCTTCCCAAGTTCTTTATCGACAGCATTAACGGCAAGACAGGCAGCATCATAATTTCCTGTATGCCCTACCATATCACCATTGGCAAAATTTACCACTATGAAATCGTAAGATGCATCCATAGCTTTTCTTACTGCATCACCTACCTGCGGTGCTGACATTTCAGGTTTCATATCATAGGTTTTTACATCAGGACTGGGAATGAGTACACGGCTTTCACCTATCATCGGTTCTTCCACTCCGCCATTCATAAAGAAAGTGACATGGGCATATTTTTCAGTCTCCGCTGTATGTAACTGTGTTAATCCTTTTGAAGCGATCACTTCAGCCAAAGTATTTTTAGGAGCCTCTTTTGGAAAAATAACAGGAAAAGGGAAAGAAGCATCATACAGTGTCATCGTTGCTATATGCAAAGGAATGAATTTTCTTTCAAAAGCAGAAAAGTCTTCAATGCCAAGTGCCCTGCTGATCTCACGTACTCTGTCTGAGCGGAAATTGGCAACAATGACCGCATCTCCCTCTTTCATCCCTTTATATCCATTAAATGCCACAGGTTCAATAAACTCATCTAACTCATTTTTGGCATAAGAAGCATCTATGTAGGCTTCAGGACTCAATGTTGTTGAAGGCTGGGCTTCGGCAATGGCTCTATATCCTTTTTCAACTCTTTCCCAACGATTATCTCTGTCCATAGTATAAAAACGTCCTCCGATAGTTGCAATAGATATATCTTCATCACATATCTTTTCGATCTGTTCAATATAGATTTTTGCAGATGTGGGAGAGACATCTCTTCCATCAGTGATTAAATGTAAAAATACTTTTAACCCTCTTTTTTTTGCCAATTGCGCAAAACCGATAATATGCTCTATATGAGAATGTACACCCCCGTCACTCAGAAGTCCAATAAGATGTAAATGTTCACTTTTCGATAAAGTTTCATTAATTACACTGTTTTGGGCAATACTTCCATCTTCCAAAGCAAGAGAGATCTTTACCAGATCCTGGTACAGAATACGGCCTGAACCTATGGTCATATGTCCCACTTCTGAGTTACCCATCTGACCTTCTGGCAAACCTACAGAAAGACCATAGGTGGAGATAAGTGTGTTGGGCACTGTTTTAAAAAGTGTGTCATACGTAGGCTTTGTTGCACCTTCAAAGGCATTGCAACTCCCATCAGGCTTAGACCCAATACCATCTGTTATGATTAAAATTGTTTTCTGAATACCCATCTGCTGCCTTTTCGTATGTTTTAATTGAAATCATAGTAGAATACCCTTTAAATAAAATTAGAAAGTTTTCTATGTTATATGAACTCAACCACCTACTCCATATGCACCTTTTCGGATATATTTCTGTACGTGCCGGACTTGCTTTTCTTTTAGCCTTTTTACTTGTACTTATACTTATGCCCAAATACCTGTCCTGGGCGATCTCAAAAAATGCCAATCAGCCCATAAGCAAATATGTTGCGGCACATGAGAGTAAAGGTAAAACACCTACCATGGGAGGGGCTGTATTTATTGCCGCTACTGTTATTGCTGCCTTGATCGTCATTGATCTTGAAAATCCTTATGTATGGGGAGGACTAATTACCCTGATCGGCTTTGGTCTCGTAGGATTTAAAGACGATATCGGGAAGATCATCTCAGGAGACAACCTTGAAGGACTTACACCAAAAGGTAAAATGGGTCTACAGGTCATTGTAGCTGTCCTTGCAACAGGACTCCTGGTTTTTGTTGGCTTTCCTACCGAACTTTATGTACCTTTTGTAAAAAATCCGCTCTTTGATATGGGTTATTTTGCTATTCCATTCTGGGTACTCATTTTCCTTGCAACGACTAATGCGGTAAATCTTACAGATGGCTTGGATGGTCTGGCAACAGTCCCTTCCATTATTGCACTTTTTTCTCTGGGTGCCATTGTCTATGTGACAGGGCATGCCATCTTCTCTTCTTATCTGCTTGTGCCAAACATTAAAGGTGTGGGAGAGCTGGTTGTACTTGCTTTCGCACTGGGTGGTGCACTCATGGGATTCCTGTGGTATAACTGCTACCCTGCAGAGATCTTCATGGGAGACACAGGAAGTCTTGCCATTGGTGGATTTTTAGCCTATCTTGCCATTTTAGGGAAAAGTGAATTTCTACTTCTGCTGATAGGATTTATTTTTGTAATGGAAACTGTCTCTGTCATCTTACAGGTAGGGTCATATAAACTGAGAAAAAAACGTATCTTCCGTATGGCACCGATACATCATCATTTTGAACTCAAAGAGTGGGCAGAAAACAAGATCATTGTACGTTTCTGGATGATCTCTTTTATTACCAATGTCCTTGCACTCATTACATTCAAGTTCAGATAAAAGATAATGATGTTCTGAGTGAAAAAAATTTTGCTTTTTCATTTAGTATCCAGTACAAAAACTATAAAACAAGGTGAATAAATGTATTACTCATTACTCATTACTCATTACTCATTTGAAAAACAGAGTTTTTCATGAAGCCTACACTATTCGGATACGGTCTCACAACCAAAGCCATTGCTAAAAAACTGGGTGGCGGCTGTACCTTTTTTGATGACAGAACAGAAGAAGCATATACAGATGAAGCAGGAAATCATATTCTTCCTTCTTCTCTCTTTGATCCTGACAAAAGTGAAGTAGAAGTCACCACACCCAGTCTGAAACCTTCCCATCAACTCATTCAAAAAGCAAAACATCTTTTAAGTGAATATGATTATTTTGACACAGAAATGCCCTTTTCTATCTGGATCTCCGGAACCAACGGTAAAACAACGACCACACAGATGCTGACGCATCTTTTAGAAAAGAGAGGTGCAGTCTCTGGTGGAAACATCGGTACTCCTTTGGCAGATTTAGATACAGATGCACCTATCTGGGTTTTGGAATCCAGTTCATTTACCCTGCACCATACCCACCTGGCATCCCCTGACATTTATCTCTTACTTCCTATCACTCCGGACCATTTGGACTGGCATGGAACTCCTGAACAGTATGAAGCAGATAAACTCAAGCCTCTCCTGACTATGAGAGAAGGCGAATTGGCTTTAGTCCCAAAAGGGTTAAATCTACCCAAAACAGACGCATATATCGTAGAATATGACTCTAAAGAATTTTTATGTGAATACTTTGATCTGGATAGCTCCAAACTCAACTACAAAGGTGCATTTTTGGAAGATGCCCTGCTTGCACTTGCCGTCACAAAAGTACTTTTTGATGAGACAGATTATAATCTTCTTAACCACTTCAAACGTGATGCTCACAGACAGGAAGAGCTAACAGACAGTAAAGGTCGTTTATGGGTCAATGACTCCAAAGCAACCAATTTGGATGCCACACTTCAGGCAGTCAAAGGCTACTCGGAGCAACACATTCATCTCATCATTGGCGGAGATGATAAAGGGGTTGACCTCAACCCACTTTTTAAAGTCATGAAGCCACTTAACCTTACACTATATACTATAGGGGCAAATAATGAGAGACTTTTAGACCTGGCCAATAGCTATCAAATTGATGCTGTTGCATCAAAAAACATAGAGAAAGCCATAGAGAATATTGACAAAGTACATACACAAAAGAGTGTAGCCCTGCTCTCTCCCGCAGCAGCAAGCTTTGATCAGTTCAATTCCTACAAGCACAGAGGTAATACTTTTATGGAATTGGTAAAAAAACTGTAAATATTCAGTTTTTTCTTCTTTACCTTATTTATTTAAGGTTTGACTGCTATAATTTCACCCTCTTACAAAGACATCACGTCTTAAAGTTGGCTCCATAGCTCAGTCGGTAGAGCAAAGGATTGAAAATCCTTGTGTCGGCGGTTCGATTCCGTCTGGCGCCACCATTCATAAACCCCTAACTCATCGCAAACTAAGCACTTTCTATAGACCGTTTAAGGTTTAATTATTTTTTCTAAGTCCTCGATTAGTCCGTGTAGAATAAAAAACCACATACACTATTACTATTTATTTAACTTCTCATATGCCTTTTTATAGCCAGAGGTGTGGGGTGTTGTAGGGAAATGTAAGATAAATACCCCCTCATGTATATATACCCTGTTTTTAGAGAAAAATACACTTCTTGACAAAGTAGGTTATATAACCTATAATATAGGTAATTAAAACTACTAAGTAGGTAATGGAGATAAGATGTTAGAAGCTATATTTGGATCAAAAAATAGAGAGCGTGTACTGCAATTTATCCTTGCAAATGGTGACGGGTATGCCAAAGAGATAGCAGACTTTTATGGTACAAGCCTCGATCCTATCCAAAAGCAACTGAAGAAGATGGAACTGGGTGGTGTACTTGTAAGTAAGAATGTGGGACGAACAAGATTGTTTGTGTTTAATCCACGCTATGCGTTCTTAAGTGAATTGCAGGCATTACTGGAGAGGGCACAAGAGTATTATGATCCTAAAGAGATAGAACGTCTTGCAATGAGTCGTAAACGTCCACGAAGAACAGGGAAACCATTAAAACATCTATAGAAAAAATGAGTATGAAAGAGTTAACTGCATATGTGTGCATTGAAACTAAAGAGCAAGATATAAAAGAGAAGATAATTTATCATTCTCGTGTACGCTCTGTGTACGCTATTAGCTCTGTATTTGCTCTGTAATACGCAGACCAAGGAGCGTATTTAAGTTAAATGATTACCTCTCGAATGCCCTACTACACGGGCAAAACCTCTATTTAATGGATGTTAGCTATACTTACATAATTCAAACGATTCCGTCTGGCGTCACCATTCAAAATTTTCCCACAAATCATCACAAGCATTCCAATCAAACCAAACCCTAATCAGAGTTATAATATAATACTTTTTAACTACTTTTGGAGTCTCTTTTATGAATATCTTACTTATCAATACCAATCCGGTTGTCTCTCGACTTATCTCTCTTTGTATGCGTGAAGACAATACTGTTTTGGAAGAGATTACTGAAGTATCTGCTGCGAGGCTTGACAGTTATGATATTATTTTTGTAGATGATGCTTCTTGTGTTGATAATGTCAGACAACTGTTACAAAACATGACGAGTGTAAAAAAGGTATTGTTGTTGGGAAACAATATACTTGAGGATCTAACTGAGAATTTTGATGAAGTGATCAAAAAACCTTTTTTACCTTCAGATATCAGATCTGCTATTGCTAAACTTTACCACGCAGAAGAAAAGCTTGAAGAAACTGCTGATGCACATTTTATTTTCCCCCTTAGTACTGAAGAAGAGAGTGAAGATGAGTTACTCAAAGCAGAAGAAGAAACATCTGAGATCCTTGACTTTGATGAGATCGCACGGATAAGATCACTTCTGGAAGAAGATGCAGAAGAGGATGAGACTGAGAAAACTCCAGTACAGGAAGAAGATTATGAAATACGCAAAAGAGAAGTGATCACAGAACATTTGGAAGCAGATGGTTTGGAGATAGTCTCTGAAGATGAGATCATCAATATTTTAAGTAATAAACCAGAAAAGACCAAAAAGAAGAAACAAAAAACAGATAAAAAGCAGAAAAAATCAAAGAACCGCTTCAAAAAAGAAAAAGAAGCAAGCTATACTTTTGAAGAAGCACTGATCGCTGCCATTGAAGGCATGAAAGTTAAAAAGATCAAAAAACTTCTTAAAGATGCGGATATAACGATAAGTATAAAATTTAAGGACAAAAAGTAATGCTTAACAGACAAAAAGGTGCCATTCTTGTACTTTCCGGTCCAAGCGGTGCGGGTAAAAGTACTATTATTTCTGCAGCATCGGATGATATAGGAGAATATTATTTTTCCATTTCTACAACTACACGTGCACCCCGAATGGGTGAGGAGAATGGAAGAGACTATTTTTTTGTAACAAAAGAGAGTTTTGAAGAAGACATTAAAGCGGGTAATTTTCTGGAGTATGCTGAAGTACACGGGAACTATTACGGTACCTCTTTGAAACCTGTTAATGAAGCGTTGGAGACAGGGAAACTGGTCATCTTCGATATTGATGTTCAGGGACACAGACTGGTACGTGCAAAAATGAATGACATTACAACCTCAGCATTTATTACACCTCCGACACTTCATGAACTTGAGAGCAGACTCCGTACCCGTTGTACAGACAAAGAAGAGGTCATTCTCAATCGTCTGAAAAATGCCAAAGATGAGATAGAAGCTCTTGATGAGTATGACTTTACGATCATTAATGACAAAGTAGACGAGGCAGCAGAAGAGTTTGTTATTGTGGCAAAAGCTGCAAGATTGAAATACAGTAAAGAGAGTGAAGAGCAATTTATTGAACAATGGTTGGATTAGCTTAGTTTATGTTAAACATTTTTAAGTATAATTATTAAAATTTTAAAATAAGACTCTATTTTGAGTTAAAAGGATTGAATATGGGTATGCCATCTATGCCAGAGCTATTGATCGTACTTGCGATCGTTGTATTACTTTTTGGAGCGAAAAAAATTCCAGATCTTGCAAAAGGTATGGGTAAAGGGATTAAAGACTTCAAGAAAGCTATCAAAGAAGACGAAGAAGAAGTTGTTGAAGTAGCTAAAAAAGAAGAAGCAAAGATCGAAGAGAAAGTCACTGAAGTCGTAACAGAAGTGAAAGAAGAGATCAAAGAAGATACAAAAGCGTAAAATTTAGCGTTTAACGCTGAGCGTTGAACGTTGAAAACTTCTGACAGCAATGCTGTCACTACATAACTCTACCCCTATACGGAAAAACACATGAAATTAAAACAACACGTAAATTCGGCAATACAAGATGCTTTTAACAAAGCCGCTATTAAAGAGATACCTATGTCTGTCACTGAGGCCACAAAACCTGAGTTTGGTGATTATCAGTTCAACGGTGCTATGGCATTATCAAAAAAGTTGGGTAAAAACCCAAGAGAGATCGCTGCAAATATTATTGGAAACCTTGATCTTTCCGGCATCATAGCCAAAGCAGAAATCGCTGGTCCCGGGTTTATCAACTTATGGCTAAATACATCTTTTATCGCTTCAAACTGTGAAAAAGCTCGCAGTGATGAGAGAGTAGGTGTAGAAAAACGTGAAACACCTGTAAAAGTTGTTGTAGATTATTCAGGTCCTAATATGGCCAAACAGATGCATGTAGGTCACCTCCGTTCGACCATCATTGGTGATACCCTTGCCAATCTATTGACATTCCTTGGTGATGATGTGATACGTCAAAACCATATTGGTGACTGGGGAACGCAGTTTGGTATGCTGATCGCTTACCTTGAAGAAATGGGAGAAGACGGCTCAGTAAGTTTAAAAGACTTGGAGCAATTTTACAAAGACGCAAAAGGGCGTTTTGATGCTGATGAAACCTTTGCAGATAAAGCAAGAGAGTATGTGGTTAAGATCCAGTCAGGAGATGCACACTGTTTACAGCTTTGGCAAAAATTTATTGATATCTCTCTTGGGCACTGTGAAGAGGTTTACAGTAAACTGGATGTAAAATTGACACGTGATGATGTGAGAGCAGAGAGTTTTTACAATGATGATCTGGAAAATGTTATAACAGACTTAAATGCAAAAGGCTCATTGCAGGAGAGCAATGGTGCACAATGTGTCTTTTTGGAAGGTGATGAAATACCGGTCATCGTGCAAAAAGGTGATGGTGGTTACCTCTATGCAACCACAGATCTGGCAGCACTTCGATACCGGGCAAATACCCTGGGAGCCAAACGTATCTCTTATGTGGTCGATGCCAGACAGGGCGGACACTTTAAACAGGTATTCAGAGTGGCAAAAGAAGCCGGGTTTGTTCCTCAGGATGTAAAACTTGAACATATTGCTTTTGGAACCATGATGGACAAAGGCGGTAAACCGTTTAAAACACGTGACGGCGGTACAGTCAAACTGATCGATCTCCTTGATGAAGCCGTTATCAAAGCCAAAGAGGCGATCAAAGATAAAGAAGCCTACAATGAAGAAGAGATAGAAAATTTGGCAAAGATCATTGGTATAGGTGCTGTCAAGTATGCTGACCTTGCCATTAACCGTGAATCAAACTATATATTTAACTGGGACAAGATGTTGTCTTTTGATGGTAACACTTCACTCTATATGCAGTATGCCTATGCAAGGATACAGAGTATTTTCAAACGTTTTGACGGAGAGATAACAGGAAATATCATTATAGGTGATGCTCTTGAGCATCGTCTGGCCGTAATGCTGCTTCGTTTTGAAGACATTCTGGAACGTGCGGCAGATGATGCTTCCCCAAATCAGATCACAACGTATCTCTATGAACTGGCAACACTCTTTATGCGTTTTTACGAACAAAACCCTATACTTAAAGAGGGTGTAGATGAAGCGACAAAAATGTCTCGCTTGCAATTGGCAGATCTGACAGCAAAAACCATTAAACAAGGTTTGGATATACTTGGTATTCAAGTTGTAAACAAATTGTAGGGTTATCTATGAAAGTTCTTATTATCATTCTAATACTTGCTACGCTGGCTGCCATATTTTTTAAATACAGCAGAAATAAAGATCTAAAAAAACTTTTTATTGCTCTAAGTTCATTCTTACTTATTATTTCTCTTGGAGTGATGGGTAATCTTACACGACAGGTCATTCCGCTTTTTCTGGCACATATAGTATTGATCATAGGAGCTTGGGGCGGATTGTTGTGGTATTTACTACGAGACCGGTATTACTGGTGGCTTATCTTTTCACCGATAGTGACGATCAGCTTATTTTTACTGCTTGAATTATTGACCGGATCAGGTCATGAAGGGGTATTGGCTATATAGATTGTAGTGGTCAGGCATACCTGACCACTGCAATGTCTGATCTCAATTAAGCCGGATCTATATCTTTATTTTTCTTCTGGTTTTCAACCAACTCACTCAAAAATGTTTCAAGAGAATATCTCTGTCTGTATTCCGGGATCATAATATGAACAAGAATGTCACCCAGATCTGCAACTACCCATTCATCACTGGCGTCGGCATGAAGAAAAGTTTCTCCTTTGGGTCTTAGCGCATCTTTCAAATGTGCAAAAAGTGCCTGTGTATGTTTGAGGTTCAATGAGTTTGCTATAACCACACGGTCTGCAATATAGTCTGCATCATCAAGATTAAATACTTCTATCTCTTCTGCTTTTTTCTCATCTAATGTATTTACGATCGCTTCTATTCTTTTATCTATTGTCATGAATGTTTATCCTTTAAGTATCTGTTTTACAGAATTTTCAATTTTTTTGTCAACATGTTTCAGTGTTTTTAATTCTCTTATATCAGTTGAATTAGCTTCTTCATCAAGTGTCAATACTTTCCATGCTTTGAGATGGTCTGTATTTATTTCGTGACCTTCTCTGGTAGCTATAACCCATATGATATGGCTGTTTAACCATTCAAATTCATACCAGCTTGTCAATGTTGACAAGTTGTCAGAACCTATAATAAGATATTTGACATCAAATTTTGTGTTAAAATGTTTCACAGACTGTGAAGTCCTGGTACTTTTCCCCTCTTTTATCTCATAATCACTTACAAATACATCAGGTATTTTATCAAAAAGTATATGGCACCAGTCAAGTCTCTGCGAAGCAGAGGCAAGTGAAGATGTTTTAAAAGGATTCAAGTAAGCCGGCAGAACAATCAGTTTATCTATTTCTAAATCTTCAATAGCTTTTTGGACAATTGATTGATGTCCAAAGTGTGGCGGGTCGAAACTCCCTCCGAAAATAGCTACTGCAGACTTAGGCGTATTAACCAAATGCTAACCTCATTTACTGTAAAATTACGTAATTTTAGCATAGTTTTGCATAATAAACTCTAAGGATAAAATATGGCTGTAAAAGTAGCGATCAACGGATTGGGTAGAATTGGTAGATGTGTCACACGTATTATTGCAGATAGAGACGATATAGAACTTGTAGCAGTGAATGCCAGCGGGACAGATGAGATGATCGAATACAATTTAAAATATGACTCGGTGCACGGAAGACGCAATGATGTCTCTGTAAAAGACGGGTATTTGAACATTGCAGATACTAAAGCAAAGATCTTTGCTGAGAGAGAACTCTCAAAGATCGATTTTGCTTCAACAGGAGCAGAGATCGTTCTTGAATGTACAGGTGCTTTTTTGACAGCAGAGTCTGTTCAGCCTTACCTTGACAATGGTGTGAAGAAAGTACTTTTCTCTGCTCCTGCCAAAGATGACACAGCGACATTTGTGATCGGTGCGAATGAAGAGACCTATGCCGGAGAAAACATTGTTTCAAATGCCTCATGTACCACCAATGGTTTGGCACCGGTAGCCAAAGTACTGAATGATGCTTTTGGTATAGAAAAAGGTTTAATGACAACAATACACTCTTATACGGCATCACAACCGATCCTCGATACAAAACATAAAAAAGATCCAAGAAAAGGTAGATCCGGTGCGGTCAACATTGTGCCAACAACAACAGGTGCAGCCAAAGCCATCGCTAAAGTACTTCCGGAACTTTCCGGTAAACTCAATGGTCAGGCACTCAGAGTGCCAACACCGGATGTTTCGATGGTGGACCTTACAGTCACTTTAGCAAAAGAAGCAACACTTGAAGAGATAAAAGAAGCCTTTACAATAGCCTCAGAAGGTTCCCATAAAGGAATTTTAGGCATAGATGAAGAGTACCGTGTTTCTCAGGACTTTGTCGGTGAAGAGCTCAGTACTGTTGTTGCAATGGATACCATACAGGTTATCGACGGGAATATGGTGAAAGTACTTTCATGGTATGACAATGAGTGGGGTTACTCCTGTCGTTTGGTTGACATGGCAATACACATTAGCAAAAAATAACAGGGCATTTAATGAGAACACTAAAAGATATTGAGATAGACGGTAAACGCGTATTTATAAGATGTGACTTCAATGTCCCAAAAGATGAGTTTGGAAATATTACAGATGACAGACGTATCCGTTCTGCATTGCAGACCATCCGTTACTGCATAGACAGAGACTGTAAAGTGATCCTTGCATCACATTATGAAAGACCGGAACCGGGAAAATATGAAGAAAAGTATTCTCTCAAGCCTGTGGCTAAACGACTTAATACTTTATTGAAAATAAAAAATAACTTTTATATGGCAGAAGATGTTGTTGGTCCTGATGCAAAAGAGAAAGCAGCAAAGCTGCAAGGCGGAGATGTGCTTTTGCTTGAAAATCTTCGTTATGAAGCAGGTGAAACAAAAAATGATACAGACTTTGCAAAAAAGTTAGCCTCTTTTGCAGATATTTATGTCAATGATGCTTTTGGTGCCTGTCACAGAAAACATGCTTCTATTTATGCCATAGCTGAAGAATTTGATACAGAACACAAGGCAGCGGGTTTCCTTATGAGTAAAGAGGTGAACTTTTTTGGGAAAGTATTGGAAAAGCCTATCAGACCATTTGTTGCGGTAGTAGGTGGTTCAAAAGTTTCCGGAAAATTACAGGCACTCACACGTCTGCTTGACAAAGTTGATAAAGTGATCATTGGAGGAGGTATGGCATTTACCTTCCTGAAAGCACAAGGCTATGAGATAGGTAACTCCCTGGTAGAAGACGATCTTCTTGAGGAAGCAAAAGCCATTATGAACAAAGCTCAGACCCTGGGTGTAAAGTTCTATCTGCCTGTCGATTTTGTGGTTGCCCCGGAATTTTCAGAAAATACTGCGGTAAAGTACCTTCCTTCTCAAGAAATACCTATAGGCTGGATGGGACTGGATACTGGACCTGCTTCCTCAAGACTTTTTCGTGAAGTACTTAATGATGCACAAACGATCATTTGGAATGGTCCTATGGGTGTATATGAAATGGATAAATTCTCCAAAGGGAGTATTATGATGTCACATCATATTGCTGAGACCCATGCTACGACCATCGTAGGTGGAGGAGACACTGCTGATGTGGCTGCAAGAGCAGGCGATGTAGATGAAATGACTTTTGTAAGTACAGGTGGTGGTGCCTCTTTAAAGTTGATCGAAGGCATAAAACTCCCTGGCCTCGAAGCATTGGAGAAATAATATGATATTTGCCGCTAATTTTAAAACCAATCATACACGTAGAAGTACAGCATTGTATCTAGATGATCTAAACGTAAAATTGCGTGCAAAAAAACCTGAAGATTCTGTCTATATTTTCCCTCCTGCTACAGCTTTGGATGACTACGAAGGAAACTTTACTGTCGGCACACAAAATGCCTACCCAACACATAACGGTGCCTATACCGGTGAGATCGGCTTGGAACAACTTGATGAGTTTGACATTAAAACCATTCTTATCGGGCACAGTGAAAGACGTGAACATTTAAGTGAATCTCAAGAGAAAGTAGCTGCAAAATTCTCTTTTTTCCAAGAACATGATTTTGAGATCATTTATTGCATAGGAGAACCTCTTGAAATACGGGAAAAAGGTTTTGAATCAGTCATGCAACACTTGCTTTCACAGTTTGACGGTATCGATATAAGCTATGACAAACTCATTGTTGCCTATGAGCCCATTTGGGCCATAGGAACAGGAAGATCTGCTACCGTTGAAGAGATATCCAGTACACACAGAGCACTTAAAGAAGTGATCAATAATAAACCCCTTCTTTATGGCGGGTCTGCAAAACCTTCCAATATTAAAGAGATAATTTCTATTGCCGGAGTAGATGGTGTATTGGTAGGGTCTGCATCACTTGATGCAGGAAGTTTTTCTGAAATGGTTTTGGTATAAAATTAATTTTCATGTGCCCCTTGTGGGCACCTCAAATTTGGATAGAGATTAACCTCTTTCTATTTAAACAGATCCGCCAACGCAGCTGTATCAGTAGTCTTACTCGCTTCAGTAGTACCAGAAGAATCAACCTGTCTCTCTGTCACACCTTCCACTTCATTCAACTCGATCGTATACCCAGTCAACATAGATGCTAAACGGATATTGATACCCGATCTACCGATAGCTTTGGCTTTCTGATCACCGGTAATATTAATAATTGCTTTTTTCTCATCCTGCTCTACTTTAATACTCTGAGTGATCGCAGGGCTCAAAGATCTTGTAATAAAAATTTCAGGGATCGCTGAATATTCTATACAGTCAATATTTTCACCGTTAAGCTCTTCACTGACAGCATTAATACGCACACCTTTGACACCTACTGCAGCACCGATCGGGTCAATATTCATCTGTTCTGTTTTTAGTGCGATCTTTGCTCTTTCACCGGGGATCCTTGCAGCCGCAACTATCTCTACGACATCATCTGCGATCTCAGGTACTTCAGAAGCCATAAGTGCTTCAAGAAATTTAGGTGAAGTACGTGTCAACTCAAGAAAAAGTCCATACTGAGGATCAACAGAGACATATCTGAGTAACGCTCTGATACTGTCACCGCGTTTGAATTTTTCACCTTTAATACGGTTTCTTAAGGTAAGGATACCTTTAAGTTCACCTATCTCAACATGGGTATTGTCCTCTGCATCCACACGGTTGACCGTACCCAACATGACAGAACCGACTTTCTCTCTGTATTTCTCAAAAAGATCCTGCTCTATGCGTCTTTGAATATGGTATTCAAGCTCTCTAAAGAGGTTCGCAGAGGCTGTACGCCCATGATCTTCAAGAATAAATTCTTCTTTAAGCTGATCTCCGACTTCAATAGAATCATCATATTCTTTCGCTTCAGAAAGTGCCATAAATGCATCTGATTCAATGGTTTCCTTATTGTCCTCTCTGCCAACTTCAACCATAAGTTGTGAGTCACCATCCGCTACAACGGTGATGACTTTGTTCACAGAATAGGTTTTTGTATCGTGATCGATAATCACTTCAAATGCAGAAGTAAATGTAGTCAGTTTTTGTGCTGTTTTTGTAAGTGCCTCGGTAAATGCTTCAATCGCATGTTCTTTACTAATGTTTTTTTCATGAGCAATTGCTTCAATAATATCTAATATTTTTTCCATATTTATATCCTAATATAATTTTATCCGCTACAAGAGGTAACATAACAGTGTTAAGAACGTCTGGGAGGGGTGTTTTTTTAAGTAGAGCATTATATCTAATCAAACCTTTACTGAAAATAAAGTATAATCCTGATAATTACAGACTATAATAACTCTAAGGAAATGCAAATGAAATTAAAACTTGCTAGAACAACACTTAAGGCGAAACCAAAAACAATTGAGTTAAAAAAACTTGAAGAAGAGCTAGCAAACAGATCTATATTTTATTTTGACAAAGACAACTCACATAAAGAATTAAAAGAGTTGATTGAGCATTTTGAAGAAAAAGGATACTCTGTCTATATGCGTGAAGTAAAATACGGACTTGACGACAACGAATATATCTACGAAGTACACATCATCGCTTAAGATGGTGAGTGCTATCTAAAAATCCAATAAAAATGAAAAAATTATTTATAGAAACACTTGGTTGTGCAATGAATGTTCGAGACAGTGAACATATGATCGCTGAACTCAACCAAAAAGAACATTACGAACTTACAGACAAACTTTCCGAAGCTGACCTTATCATCATTAATACCTGCTCTGTTAGAGAAAAACCGGTTGCCAAACTCTTTTCAGAGATCGGTGTTTTCAACAAACATAAAAAACCCGGTGCCAAAATAGGTGTTGCTGGTTGTACTGCGAGCCACTTGGGGAAAGACATTATTAAAAGAGCTCCTTCTGTGGATTTTGTGATCGGTGCGAGAAACGTCTCCAAGATCACTGAAGTGGTTGATAAAAAACATGCTGTAGAGATCGATACAGATTTTGATGAAAGTACTTACGCTTTTGGTGAGTACCGTACAAATCCCTTTAAGGCCATGGTAAACATTTCCATAGGCTGTGACAAATCCTGTACGTTTTGCATTGTCCCTGCAACACGTGGAGATGAAATATCCATCCCCTCTGATCTGCTTGTCCAGGAGATAAAAAAGGCCGTTGCCACAGGAGCAAAAGAGGTCATGCTTTTAGGACAAAATGTAAACAATTACGGTAGACGTTTCGGCTCATCTGAAGAAAAATGTGACTTCACAGGGTTGTTACAGAAAATTTCTAAAATAGAGGGTCTTGAACGTATCAGATTTACTTCACCTCATCCACTGCATATGGATGATGCCTTCATTGAAGAATTCGCTTCCAATCCAAAACTCTGTAAACAGATCCATGTACCTTTGCAAAGTGGTTCTACGGATCTGCTCAAAGCCATGAAACGTGGGTACACAAAAGAAAACTTTATTAACAGATGTGACAAGATACGTACACTCTGTCCTGAAGCTACCATTTCAACCGATATCATTGTCGGTTTTCCTGGCGAAAGTGATGCAGATTTTGCAGACACTATGGATGTATTGGAAAAAGTACGTTTTGAACAACTTTTTTCTTTTAAATACTCTCCTAGACCACATACAGAAGCTGCTGAATTTGAAGCGCAGATAGACAATACACTTTCGGGTACCCGTCTCACAAAACTTCAGGCAAGACACACAGAAATACTTGATGAGATCATGGATGCCCAATTAGGGAAAATACATACGGTTTATTTTGATGAATTAAAGGCAAACGGACGTGTATCAGGCCGTACAAGTGACGGTAAACTGGTATTTGTCGAAGGCAGCGAAGAACTTCTCGGACAGATAGTGGATGTTAAGATCATTAAAACTTCACGAGGCGCACTTGATGGTGTATTGGTTTAAGAGGGGAAAATGAAAGCTATTCTAAGAGGGGCAGGACAAGTTATTATCCCTCCTGTTATCTACCTTCTTATGCGTTTTATCTGGTTTACAACTTCAAAAAAATTTCATTATATCACACCTATAGGGGATGAACAGCATGTTTGTGTCTGCTGGCACGGAGAATTGTTTATGAGCCCTCAGGCTTATAGGAAAATACATAAAAAACATCCGGCATCTGCTATTATCTCTTCACATTTTGACGGTTCCCTCATTGCTTCTACCCTCAATATGTTACACATTAGACCACTCAGAGGTTCAAGTAAAAAAGGGGCCAGGAAAGTACTACTTCAAGCATTTAAGAGCATAAAAAGTGGTGAAGAGGTACTCATTACACCGGATGGACCAAGAGGACCAAGGCATACTATGAGTGACGGGGCTATTGGTATTGCTTTAAAAAGTAAGCTACCTATTTTTGTCATGAACTACAAAGCCAATAAATATTGGCAGTTAAAAAGTTGGGATAGATTTGTCATACCAAAACCTTTTACAAAAGTGGATTTTTATATACAAAGTATTTCGCTTGAAGGCTTAGAGTTTGATGATGCGAAAAAGTATCTTTTAGATAAAATGTTAGAGAATACGATCATTTAGAAATGAGAAACTAAAAATGAGAAATGAGAAGTTAGAAGCGTATAGTGAAGAATTTCTTGATTATCTCCTGGATGTCAGAGGCTATTCTGAAACTTCCATCATAACATACGAGATCGCACTGCGTCAAATGATGGACGTAAGCCATTTTTATGAAGATGCGGGCATCACTGTACTTGACATCACACCTTTTCGTTTTTCTATTGTCAAAAATGCAAAAAAAACTATTGTAAAAAAACTCTCTGCAGTACGTTCTTTTGTAAAATATCTTGAAGATCAGTGTCACTTGTCTATGAAACTGATCGCAGACGAATCCATTAAAGTGCCGCAGAGCCTTCCTAAACCTATAGAAGAGAAATATATCACTGAAGTATTGCAGAGTGCCAACCTGAAAGAAAAACTGCTTATATCTATGCTCTATGGTTTGGGTTTGCGTATTTCAGAGTTGAGTGATCTGAAGCTTGAAGATATTAAAGGGAAGTGGGTACAGATCCATGGTAAAGGCTCTAAAGTAAGAGAACTTCCTCTTTTGGAAGAGTTACAAACATTAATTATACAATATCAAGACAGCTACCATCCTAAAAAGTATCTTTTTGAAAAAGGTAATGCTCCAATGAACTCGGCACAACTGCGTTACAAACTGACAAAACTCTTCAAAGATGCCGGTCTTAAAGTTACACCACACCAGTTACGTCACTCTTTTGCAACCCATTTACTCAATCGAGGTGCGCGTATCTCAGATGTCAGTGAATTGCTTGGTCATGAAACTATGGCAACCACACAAGTATATACGAAATTGGGTTCTGTCAAAAAAATGCAGGAATACATGAAAGCACACCCATTGGCAAAAAAATGAAAAATAATAGATATATTTTATTTCACGTAGGTCGGGGTGGGGACACCCCGACCTACGGAAGTATTTGAATGTCTATTTTTTCTTGAAATAAATAGGGTCTGATTTTACTCGAAATTCTTTTCACTCGACACTCTTCTTTAAACTTCTTAGGCATGTTTGTTGTAACATAGGGTGCAATATAAAGTTGATCTTCCTGGAGTTCTACAGCCCACTCTCCACCTATAACCAAACTCTCTTCTTTCTCTATTTCCTCACGTTGAGAAGAAGAAAGAAGATAGCCTAACTCTTTTAATGCAAGATCAACTGCTTTGACCTTTGCTGTCACCTTATGGAGTTTTATGATCCTTAATGATTTTTCTGTATAAATAGTTTCAAACTCTTTTTCAAGACTCTCTTTGTCTTTTCT
>Ga0164318_10001933_pt1 | contig 18872 bp, 20 predicted proteins | sample GuaBasSedimGuay9_FD_113734 | JGI IMG/M metagenome (GOLD analysis project Ga0164318, IMG submission 113734) | Subseafloor sediment microbial communities from Guaymas Basin, Gulf of California, Mexico - Guay9, Core 4571-4, 0-3 cm | ecosystem: Environmental > Aquatic > Marine > Hydrothermal vents... | reverse complement strand
GCATTAAAATCCTACAGAAAAATCTTTGCGTGTCTAACTAAAATTGCATTTAATTTGTCATCACTACATTAATACATGTTGCCGAAACGTATAATGTTGCATTCTGTAATATTTAAATACTTTTGTTGCATTTTATTGGCGCTCTGCTCGATATGTGGGGGAAAATTAAGCCCGAATGGACACAGGGTTTTGAAATGCAAGTGTGGTTTTGAAGCCGATAGGGATGTGGTCGGCTCTTGGAATATTCGCTTGAGAGCCTTGAAGATGTGGGGAGTCTCCGTTCCCCCCGAAAGCCCTCCAATGAAGATGGGAGGAGGGAAGCTTACCCGTTACGAAATTAACACTCTACACACAATTAACGGGTAGGCAGAACGGGCGTTGAAACATTAGTAACAATGCCCGCTGTAACAGTTCATAAAAGATTATCAAAGGAAGAGCGAGAAAAATTAGGTATAAGAGATAACCTTGTTCGATTATCTTTGGGGATTGAGGATACTGAAGATTTAATTGAAGATCTAGACCGAGCATTAGCAAGCATTTAACGTTTAAGACCTTTTTGTCCAGAGATTATTAGACGAGCTTCATTTAATAGGCCTAGAAAAATACCTGAAAGAATTCCTATAAATGCGCTTACAAAAAGATTTATCCTTAAAACAAAGAGCAAAATGAGAAAGACTAATGCACCTACAACTTGGCTTATAATAATACTTGATTTATCAAGCTTATATCTTTCTTTTTTTTCAGAAGATTTTTTTATTGACATGCTTAAACTTTATACTAATATATGATATAAAACTTTGGAAAGCAGAATGCTGGGATTTATATGTCCATGTATAAAATAAGAAACATTGCGATTCTAGGCGCTGGTACGATGGGTAGTGGTATTGCACAAATTGCTGCTGCAGCTGGATTCACCGTTTATTTGCGTGACATTAGCAAATCTTTTCTCAATAGGGGCCTAGCAAGGATTAAAAGGTCTGTAGAAAAAATTCTGCAAAAGGGGCTAATTCGTATATCGAAGGAAGAAATACTGGAGAAAGTAATTCCCGTTGTATCTATTAAACAAATTCCTCAAGATGACATTGATTTCGTTATTGAAGCAATTCCTGAAAATTTCGAGTTGAAAAGTAAAACCTTTCAAGAAATTGATCAATATTTCTCACTTGAAGTTCCATTTGCAACAAATACATCAACAATACGAATAACAAAACTCGCATCTGTGACTCAGCGTCCTGATAAATTTATAGGTATTCATTTCTTTAACCCTCCTCCATTAATGCCTCTTGTCGAAATAATTCCAGGTGAATTAACGAGTAATCATGTGCTTGAATTATCTAAAGATTTTGTTATGTCTCTTGGAAAAGAGCCAGTGATTTTAAAACGGGATGTTCCCGGCTTTGTTGTAAATAGAATTCTTGCAGCTGCACTTGAAGAGGCATATAAATTGTTACATGAAAATGTAGCCTCAAAAGAAGATATTGATAAAGCTGTTAAACTGGGGCTAAAATGGCCTATGGGTCCTTTTGAACTTAGTGATTTTATTGGGTTAGATGTTGTTCTTGCAATATTAGAAACTCTGAAATTAGAAGTTGATGAACGATTTACGCCACCTGATATCCTTATTGAACGAGTAAAGAAGGGGCTACTTGGAAGAAAAAGTGGCGTTGGTTTCTATAATTATCAAAAATAGTCAGATCCAGATGGGGGCGCTCTGTTGGTATATTGTATAAGGCCTGCAACTCGTCAAGACATGCCTTATGTGTTTCAAATTGAAAAATTATCTTTTGTACACTATTTTCCATATCATTTACTAGAATCTTTGCGACATGAAGCTAAAGATTTGTTTCTTGTCTATGAGCAAGATGATTGTATTCTTGGCTATACTGTTGCTATTCTTCCTAACAACGATGCAGCACATTTGGTGTCTATTGCAGTTCACCCTAATTTTCGCAGAAGAGGTATTGCTACAAGGCTAATAAAAGAACTTTTGAAAAGATTGTGCGAAAAAGGCATCTCTTATGTCTATTTAGAAGTTGATGTAATGAATAAGGCTGCTATCAAGCTCTATCAAAAATTGGGCTTCACTATAGTCGAACGGATATCATCATATTATGAAAATGGACATGACGCATATCTTATGATTCTTTTCTTACAGAAAAGTAACAATATACGAAAAAATAACAAACTCCTAGCACTATTAGAGCTGGATGCGCTATGACTTAATAAGAAAGTATATAAATACCCTTCAACCATAAATTATTCTTAATCTATAATCGATGGTGAATGCTATGAGAAAAACATTCGCACTTCTTATTGGTTTTGTGCTTGTTTTTACATTGGTTGCTGCCTATACATCCCCAGTTGCTACACAGCTTACATCAGCTGACGAATATCTTTTATCATTGATAAGCAACAAACCAGGAAATGAACACATTGTTGTTATTGTTACAACAAAGCATCCAGTGACAAGTTATATTGATGACCTAGAAAAAACAGGAGTATCAGTGCGATATGTATATCCAGCTGTTGATGCAGTATCGATAAAGCTTCCAATTGCAAAGCTATTCTTATTAGAACGACTTGATTTCGTACAAAGAATTTACTCAAATGTGAGAATAAGAATTGCAGATGGCGCAACATATGATTCATCTGGGTCTATAAGTGCAACTGGCATTACATTTACTGCTAACTTAGATAGAATTAAAGTTGAATATGCATGGGCAAGAGGATACATGGGTAATGAAACTACTATATGTATCATAGATACTGGAATTGATGCATCACATGTGAGTCTAGATGACTTAGATGATAATCCCAATACAGACGATCCTAAAGTAATTGGATGGCTGGATCTAGTAAATAACAAAACTTCTCCTTATGATGATGAGGGCCATGGATCACATGTTGCTGGAATTGCAGCTGGCACACCATCTCCATCTGGTCTCGCAATAGGTGTAGCACCTGGTGCTTGGCTCGTTGGAATTAAAGTTTTGAATGAAAATGGAACTGGTACCGAAGAGGCACTGCTTGCAGCTTTTCAGTGGATTCTGGATCATAAGGATGATTATCATGGCATTGATGTTGTGTCTATGTCTCTAAGCGCAGATATACCTGCTAATATGACAACTGGTGTCTTGCTCATAGATCAAATGACTGATATGCTTGTTATGAACGGTATGGTTGTTACTGTTGCAGCTGGAAACGCAGGTCCAGATTCAATGTCTCTTGGAACACCATCATCATCTAGAATGGCAATAACTGTAGGTAATGTAGAGATTAAGGGTGCATCATCACCAGTTGCTGATTCAAGTAGTAGAGGACCAACTTGGGACGGACGTGTAAAACCAGAAGTTACTGCTCCTGGTACACAAATAACATCGGTTGCTGCAAATACACATGATAAATATGTACAGCATACTGGAACGAGTATGGCAACACCGCATGTTGCAGGTTTAGCTGCAATTCTAAGACAAGTAAATCCAGACCTGTCCCCATTAGCTATAAAATATGTGATAACAAATACATCTATATCTACAGATCGTACTGTTACAACACGTCCTGATAACATCGAAGGTTATGGGCTTATACAAGTTGATCGTGCAATTCGTGGTGCGCAAGCAATTGATGGGATTCCTGAGATTACAATGACTATTGATGTTCCAAATCAAGTAAGTATTGGAAACAATGTAACTGTGACAGTAACTACAGATCAGCCAAATGTAAGTATTTATATGTCTTTGATTGCACCAAATGGAACTATCATCGATGCAGTCGCTGGATGGACAGATGAAAATGGAGAGGGTGTACTTTCACTTCAGACATTTGACGAGTATGAAGAGGGCGACTATACCATTCGAGTAGTCGGATATAAACTTGGATTTGAATGGGTTATGAAAGAAGACAAAGTGTCACTTACTCATGGACTGCCATTAGAGACAACATTAATGATAGTTGGTGTTGTTGCAATAATCCTCATTGGTGTGGCTTTATACATGATAAAGTTCCGTAAAAGATAAACCTCCTTCTAGCCCTTTTATTTTCTTTTTGAATGTTATGTTATGTTTGATTTTATTACTAGGCAATTGACTAAAAGTTAGTGGGGAGAGAATTGATAGCAATTCTTGAGTTTAATGCTGACACAGCTCTCGTGGGGATGTATACCGCAACATGACTATCAAATGCATCATGTAAAAGTGCAAAAATGACACTACAGAAATTATCACTAACTTTTTAGCAGGTGCCTTATTACTATATACTTACACTTAAATAAATTTAATATATATTAAAACGTAATTATCTTAAATTACATAAAATAAAACAGACTTTTGAGATGATTCGTTATGACGTTAAAAGCAAAAATTTTTGCAAAATTTGCCAATTTATATTTCTCTCGAATGAGTAGTGAAGAGCGAATTGTAAGACTAGGACTCAATACATCGCCTAATAAAATCTCTGATATTGTTGTAATGCCTGCGTCAGAGTTTTACGTGCGACACCTTACAAAAAATCTGAACGTGAAATCATTTGGATACACATGGCGAAGCAAAAATCCTGATTATTCACTCATCTCTAGTGGCATTGGTGCTCCCAGTGCTGCTTTCTACATAGAGATACTAAGACGTGCAAATGTTAAAGTAATAGTTAGAGTTGATTTTGCAGGCTCTATAAATCCCTCTTTAAAATCTGGAGATTTCTTCGTTCCAATTAGAGCGGTGAACGCTGATGGAACTAGTAAAATATACGACCCAGAGTCTAAAGAATCGTATCCTGATGATGGGCTAAAGAATCTAATTAAAGAGACCCTCATGAAACTTAATGTTCCATACAAAGAGGGCGTCATCTACTCGCATGATGCTATTTTTAAAGAAGATGCTGAGTTCATTAAACAATTAAAACAAAACGATATAGATGCGATTGATATGGAAACCGCGGTTCTATACACTCTTGGAAAGCAATTTAATATAAAAACATGTTCGTTGCTCATTATAAGTAATTCTGCTGAAGAGGGATTTGAAAAAGAAATTTCTACAGTAACAGCAGAGTTTTTTGACGCATTAGATCTATCTGTAAAGATAATCCCTGAGATTATAAAAGCTATCAGACATGCTGGTCTTTAATACTGTCTTGCATTTTTCATAGGTTGATACAGTGTACATAACATAGTTAATTTTATTAATCAGTTATTAGTTAATGTATGTTGTATAACATACTGAACATCAAATGGTGTAAGTGATAAACATGATTAGAGTGCCCTGTGAGTTTATGGCTACTAATGTAATTCCTGTTGTGCGTCGTGAGCTGGCATTGCAATTAATTGAACATGGTTTTTCGCAAAGAAAAGTAGCACAATTAATGAAACTAACACCTTCAGCAGTATCTCAGTATATACACTCAAAGAGAGGAACTCCAAAAATAAATGGCTATGAAATTGTTCTGAATGAAATTAAGAAGCTTTTACAAGCTTTTTTAACAAATGAAAAACAAGCACTTAACGGTGCTGATTTTTGCAGACTTTGCGTCTCTCTTCGAAAAAATAAAACCTTTTTAGAGTTAAATAAAGAACTTATTGTAAAAACATTTCATTGTGAATTTGAGGATATGATATGACTCGACTCTTTGTATTGGGCGATTTGCATGGTTCTTGGAAGATGGTTCAAAAACTACGTGATACAATAGTAGTTGAAAAACCAGACCTAGTGCTTGTTTGCGGCGATATTACTCATTTTGGATCAACTGATGAAGCAAAAAATTTGCTTCTGAAATTATCTGTTGTAAAGCCATTATTGTTTGTTCCTGGGAATTGTGATCCACCAACCCTTCTTACTTTAGAGAGTATAAATGATGCTAAAAACATACATCTGAAAGCATTTGTGTATGATGATATTCTCTTTTTTGGTTTGGGCGGATGTCCTTTCACACCGTTTCATACTTTGATTGAGTGGGATGATACACAAATGCGGTCTTTACTTCATGATGCAATATCTACAATGATTAAGAAATTATCATATTCGCTTTTTGTATTTTGTTCGCATACTCCACCTATCCATACAAAATTAGATGTTATCTTTACTGGAGAGCATGTTGGAAGCATGGCGGTTCGAGAAGCTATATCATACTTTAAGCCCAATATTGGCATACACGCACACATTCACGAAGCCATGGGATATGATAATCTGGGTAGGACACTTTTACTAAATGCTGGCCCTGCTGCACGTGGACATTATGCAATTGTTGAAATAGATAATGCCCGTAATGTATCGTTTAAGTTTAAAAAAAGTAAAAGTATAGCGTGAAAAATATGGCCTAAACTTGTTTTTACCAAAAATAAAAAATTGCCATATCAAGTGATTCTTAATTTCTTTCAAGGTTTATAATCAAAAACAAATTTTTCTAATTAAAAAATAGTTCTTTGTAGTATGCTGTTAGTCTGTTAAAAACATTTTCGTTGTATTCCATTCTTTGTTAGACAATTACAAAAGTCAGTAGTCCTTCTTCACATAATGAAAAGAGTGGGTCAACACTTTCTCTTTTACGTTTATAAGGTCTTTTATTTTTACAGCAGGATTTAGGCATAATCACACCTATGTGCTTTTTACATTATTTCATATATATTATTATCGAATTATCGCTACAATTTGTATTTTCAAATGCTCTATAAAACATTATATCTATTATTTATAATGTTTTAGGTTCTGCGGTATTTCCCTTATTGAAATATTTTAATATTTTACTTCTAACACTTCCTCATGCAAGCGAAAATAATTCATCTTAAAGAGAAGAAATCTTTTATGAATTTTTATGATGATATCTTAAAACTATTAGAGGATTCTTATCGAACAACGGGGGGCAAGTACCCTGCTATGGAGTGGCTAGATGAAAAACCCGACTATTTTGATCCAAATCTAGAACATAAGTTCAGAGAGGCTTATGGGAAGTTTTTAGAATGGCGCTTAACTCAAGAACTTGATGAACTTTTCTTATTATTTTTGAATGATGCACTTGTTGGCTCAATTGCTCTAACTCTAACTTTCGAAGGAAAGTCAATAGGATGGATTCCTGAAAAATGTCAGAATAACCAATATGGGTTTATTGAACTCTTTGTTGTAAGATCGCAGTATCGTGGGAAAGGATATGGAGTTAAACTTTTATCTGTGGCAATGCGGCGTCTCAAAGAATTAAAGAGAAAACCACTAATAGTGACTTTTCCAAACTTAAAAGCCTTAAATTACTATCTTAAATTAGGTGGAGTGGAGAAAGAGAGATTCAAAGGATATGTAATTGTAGATTTAACATCAGTAATGGAAACCTTGATATCAAGATAAAGCTTTTATTCACTCACGAGAAATCATAAACATAAGTGAGTACTATGAAGTTACCAGCTTTAGATTCTGAATTAAAAGAACGAATAACATGTGATCTGAAAGTTGTCTGGAATCATTTAAATGATGCATTAGGGCATATTGATACAATTCGGATACCTCGCCATTTGACACTTTTATCTATGCTTTTTATTGCGCCAACATCTTTTGGCGAGAAACTAAAATATGCAAAGGCTGCTAAAGCTATTGAAAGGGCAAAAAATACGATAGTTCAATTGTCTAATTTCTTAACTAATGAAGATGGTAGTTTAAAAATAGAGTATCCTTTGCTAGAAGATATACTATTTGCTGAGTATGACTTACTAACATCACGTTTATATTCATACAAAAATGCAAAAGAAATTGGCTTAAGGATTAAAGAAATTATGCATCATATTGACACTGTGGTTTCATCATTAGAAGATTGATATCAGATATCTATTCACATATCCTCTACTATTTTTCAATGCTGAATCATTATTTACATATCATTTAGTAGTCCCTTCTTGTTTTTATCAAAAAATTAATATACAAGTTATAACTTGAATATCTTAGTGATATCTATGAGTGCACCTCTTGAGACCGAAAAAACATTGAGAATAGTCTATACCGCAATTATGACTGCTCTAGTTACTGTAGTCACGATGGCTTTTCAAATATACATACCAGCAACACAAGGTTATTTCAATTTAGGCGAATCAATAGTCTATTTGACAGCTTTATTATTTGGGCCAGCGATTGCCGCATTTGCAGGTGGTGTTGGTTCAATGATGGCTGATATCTTTACAGGGTATCTTCATTATGCGCCATGGACGCTTGTCAATAAAGGAATTGAGGGTTATTTAGCTGGATGGTTTTACTTGCAATTAAGAAAATTAAGTCCATCTGGGTGGAAGAAATTCAATCTTGCTATTATAGGCGTAACAGTAGTTGGTATCTTATATTTAGGAATTACATATTTTACTGGACTGGCTGAAATTGGTGGGAGTCCTCCATTCAATTGGTTTTTCACTGCAACGTTTCCTGTCTGGATATGGATACTAGTTGCTGTTGTTTTTTTAATAATCGCAGTGTACCTTGGATTCTTTGAAGATGTAATGACTGGCGCTGCAATTCTTGCGCTTCTTATTGCTGGTTTTTGGATGGTATTTGGATATTTTGTATACGAACAATTTGTACTTGGATACGGTGCACTCGCAGAGGTCCCATTCAACATAATGCAAGTGTTATCTGGGATAGTCATAGCTATACCATTAAGTAAACTAGTAAAAATGCGACTCGGTGAGCTCTTTGCAGAAGAAGACTTTTTTGGTGAGGTATAACTTAACAACGATAACCAACTTAATATTATAATAACAAAGCCAGTTCATCAAACGCTTTTACAACCTTTTTTCCTTTATCTGTTATTTCAAAGTACTTTCGACGATCTTTTGTGGAAGCCCTTATGAGCCCTCGATCCTCCAGTTCTGTTAAGTGCTGATAAACTGCCTGAATCTTCAATGTTGGGAATAACTGTTTCCATATCTCATAGCCATAAGATGGTCCATATTCCAAAAACTTAAGGATTTTTATTTTTGTGTTAAGTGTTTTACTTATAACAGCTGTTTTTTTGCGTTGAGTAAGTGCTCTTATTATGTATGGTGTTTTAAGTCCACTGGATGTGAGTATAGCGACCACATTATCTTTCTTGTCTATAACACCATCGCTGACCAAGTGCTGGATTCCTGCAATTGATGTTGCACTTGATGGTTCGGCAAAAATACCTTCATATTTTGCAATTTTCTTTTCCATTTCAATGATTTCTTCCTCAGGGATTGCAATGCCGACGCCATTTGTGCTTTTTACTGCAGCAACAACTTCTTCAATATATTTCGGGTTCTTAACAAAAATTCCAGTAATGAGTTTAATACTTTCACTTTTGAATTCTTTATTTTTAAGTTGCCAAACAATAGGAGCACAAGAGTCTGGCTGCACAATCACGAGTCGAGGTATGTTTTGTAAAATATCTGCATCTTTAAGTATCTTTAACCCAAGCCAAATAGAATATGCTAAAGATCCACTTCCTGTTGGTATTACTATGAAATCGAGTGTGTTAAGTTGGTCTACTAGTTCAAATGCTATTGTTTTTTGACCTTCTAAAGCCAATGGGTTTAATTCTGGTGTTGCATGATAATATGTTTCAAAAGAAAAATTGCTAATTTCATACTCTATTGCATCATCTACTGTTTTTCCAAAAGTTATTACCTTACTTCCATACATATGTACTTGTGCCAACTTACCAAGTTCTACATTCTCTGGTAATATTACTGTGACATTTAAGTGCGCTTTTGAGCCATAAGCAGCAAGAGATGCAGCCATATTGCCATTTGATGCACATATTACTTTTCTAACTCCAAGCATTTTTGCAACTGATGTAATAACAGTAGCTGCACGGTCACGGAAACTTTGAGTGGGATTGCGAGATTCATCTTTTAGAAAAAGATTTTTGATACCAACTTGCTTAGCAAGATTTACAGCTTCTATTAGAGGTGTACCTCCTTCTCCTAGTGATATAATATACTGCTTGTCAATGGGTGGTAATAGATCCTTGTATGTCCATAAGTTTTTATGCGCAGAAGAACTAATTTTTCTAAAAATTTCTTTAATGGATTCCTTTTCTAAAGAGACATTGTAAATTAACTGTCCTCCACAATCTCTGCAAGTATATGTTTTTGGGAACAACTCATATTCTTTTTTACATTGCTTGCATATTAACTTAAACGCAACATCTTTCATTTATGTGTTCTCCCCATCTACCTATTTATATACTAAATCTTTTCTGTTTTTTATCTACGTTATGTATCATCATCTGATACTGAAACTCTATCATTTGATATATCTGGTACTTTAATCGCTATTAATCTAAAGTCACAATCATCTAATGCTTTTGCCCAATGAACTTCTTTCTCATCAACAATGATAATTTCATCTGGGAATACCCTAAACTCTTGATTCTCGACACCTATAACTCCTTCAGTAAGAGGAATAAATATCTCCTTTAAATTTGAGTGATAATGTTTATCTGATGACCTTCCTTTAGGTATAATCACATGGAGCACTCCTAAATATTGTGATGTGTTTTTAACCTCTACATTCGCAAGAACAGCCCGTAAGTACCCTGGGCGTTTTGTATATTCCCTATTCTTACTTCTTTCTATTCTCAATTCTCATAACCTCTTCTCGCTTTGTAAGTCTGCAAAAAGCACAGATATCTGATGACGTTGGCATACCACAAATCTTACAAAGTTTTCTTTCTTGTTGTTTACTTGCGTCTACTGTATATTCCTGAAAGAATGGTATTAATTTTTTTGCTGCAGTTCTTACAATCCTTATTTTCAATCCTGGTTCATTTTTCTCAAGCTCATTTGCTGCAAACTTCCATCTAGTGACAGGTGTTCTTGTAGAAAATGGACATGACATACTGACAAATGGTAGTTCATTAGCAATACAGTACAGAATGGTCTCTTTCTCATATGTTTCATATAGCGGTTTTGCACGACCAATAAGCTTCATTTCCCTGTCAGTTTGGGTTTTTGGACTGAGACGTATGAAACTAGAGATATCCCCAATCAGTAGGTGTTTCATCGCAAATGCAACATGGTCATCCATTGTATGCCCTGTTAATACAACATCAAATTTGTTGTCATATGCTATCTTATTAATTATATAACGCTTAATAACCCCACAAATTGAACAAATCTTTCTATGACTTTCTTTATGAATTTCTGGTAGTGTTTTTCCAATTTCTTCCTTTAAATTATATATTATGAGTGGTATGTTCAATCTCTCACAAACTGATTTAACAATATTTTCTGAAATGTCTGAGTATATTGGAATACCTAAATTAATGAAGAGCGCACTAATTTCATTTTTATCACGATAAAGAGTGGTAATTGCATGGAGGAGTGCGATAGAATCCTTTCCCCCCGAGACTGCTATTAATAACCTTTCACCAGCTTTAAATAAATGATAACGCTTGACGGTACTTTCTATTCGATTATGGAAAAACTCGATAAAATGATCTCTGCATAAATTCATTCGTGCATATTGAATTCTCGTAAAAGCTTTTTTACCGCATTTTTTACAGTACATTTATATGTTATCTCCTTTTTGGTTTTATAACAAATAACAAGTTTTAAATTTTTACTTGTTGTTTCTGCAACTTTTTTTCAAAAGTTAATCTTTTTTTCAAAAAAGATTGAATATGATGCTTATTTATTTGGTTATAACTAGTTTTTAATACATTTTTTTTACAGTTTTGAATAAAATTAAATTTACTTAGCATTGTCCTTTAAATATTCTGTATAATTTCAAACAAATTTATCCGATTTTGTTTTAATATTGTAAGTAAAACTTAAATATTATCATTTCGCTTTTAAATTGAAGTTAACAACGGATGTTTTTCTTTTCGTGAGGTGGTTTATTGACCAGTACGCCCGTTTCAAAAGTAGATGCAAGTGGGAAGACCATAACCACGTACCTTACAAAAGTATTAGTCATGGGTGACACAGGTGTTGGGAAAACCAGTTTGGTGATTCGAAGCGTTGAAGGAAGATTTCCAGATCCAGAAACACTTAAGTCCACAATTGGTGCATCCTTTGCGGTAAAAAAAGTTCAGCGTGATAATAAGATATATAGCTTGCAACTCTGGGATTTTGCTGGTCAGGAGCGATTCAGAGCTTTCATGAAAAGTCTTTTCAGAGGTGCTACGGCTGGTATTTTTGTTTTTGATTTAACGGATCCAGTAACATTAGACGATCTCGCCTCGTTCTGGATCCCCTCTGTAGAAGAAACTTTAGATACTAAATTCTCTCCAGAAAATCCATTGTCAAAGAATTTTATTTTGGTGGGTAACAAAAGTGATTTAGTTGAGGATCGTGCTATTTCGATAGAGGAAGCATCGGCTTTCGCGGAAAAATATGGATTCCAGTACATAGAAGTGTCGTCAAAAACTGGTGAGAATGTAGATTCTATTTTTGAGATTCTTACTAGTAATCTTTAAACCCATCTCTCTTTCTTATTCTTTTCGAAATAGTATGAGAAAATAATTCTTGCCCGTTTCATTATAAAAATAAAATAAAATAAAATTAATCTATTGGTAAAAGATCTATGTGCAATGTATTATTTGTTACTTCTGTTATCAGTGTGTAGTATTTTGTCCAAGGGACACGGCCATAGAACAAAAGTGTATTGTTCCTAACTTCAAATACAAAATGTGTATCTGACAATTGTACAATTTCATTCTTTATTTCTTGGTTCTTTCTTATAACGGCAAAAACTGCCCTGTCTCCTCCTTTTGCAGTAGTAACCCATCGCGTGAGTATGCTACGTAGCTGTTCAATACCATAGGTGTATTCCAACGCATCAACTCCAACTATACCTATTACTCCTGTACTCTTGATTCTATCTTGAGCCTCAGTAATTACATCCTCGGTTTGTTCAAAAGCTCGCTCAAGTGACATTGCATCCATGTAGAAAATATTTTTATTTCGCTGGTGTTGTAACCTTGGAAAATTAATGGCAAAGAAGATAGTTTTTCGTTTAATTGTATCTAAAGGCTCAATTATAGAGAACAATTCCATTATCAGGCTGTATGGGATTCCTGCTGGAGGTACTAGATAAACTAATTTATTTTCCCTTAGTGCATTAATTATCATTGGTAAGAAGAACCAAATGTATGAGTCACCAACATCTTTTCCTATCTCTATAACATTAAAACTACCGCGGGAGAAGCCCCCTCCTAGTATCTCATCAAGAATTTCTATTTGTGAACTAATTTGCAATTTTTTGTCAGTATTCTTTGGATGTAATATGACGTTCTTAAACTCCATACACATTCCACTGCTTTCGTAAGCTGTCTTACATATTATTGAATTAAATCTGCTATCATGTAAAGTAAATATGATAGATGCATTAATGATCCTCTCTCCGCGAAGTTTTTCAATATCCATAATTCTCAGAATTCTGCCTTCAATGCTTTTTCGTTTTAACGTCACTACACCATCTACAAGAAAATCAAGTTTTATCACATCACTTCGTTCAACTACGAAAATTATGTTGCCCGATAAACTTGTAACTAATTCTATCAGTGATCGTTCGAATTCAAAATCACTCCACTCAATACCCATCGCTGTTTTTATTGCGTCAATGCTATCTATTATTAATGTTACTGGCTTAGTGTTTAATTCTACCATCCTCTGATGTAATTCCTTTAGGAAAATTGTAATATTTCTTGCTTGGATATTTTCGAAAGTACTCTTTGCCATAGGTATACGTGTTTGCCTTGCATCTATTATCATCTTTTTATCAATATGTTCTTTAATCCATGGAAATTGCGAATAAAGCTGTTCTGGCAAGACTCTTGTAGTTAGATATAATGACGAACCTTTAGGTAACCCTCTTATTATTTCTAATGCAAGTGTAGTTTTTCCTGTCCCCGCATTTCCTTTAATAACTAGGCTGAAATGCCCCTTTTTTAGAGCATTGAAAATTTCATCTGGAAAACCAAATGGTTCTCTCTTTATGAAACACTCTTTGAGAAGCATATTCACTCCCGACTATGGTATATGTTTACTTTTATATTATCTTTTTGGAGAAACTAATGAAAGGAATTTAATCAGGGTATGTGATCTCAGCTTTTTACGCGTTTTTCAATTACGGTTTTTATTTGATTATAAACCTCATCGATATTCTTAGTCCCATCTATGTTCACTAAAATGTTCTTCTCTGAATAGTATTGTATTATTGGGCGTGTCCACTGCCTGTAAACTTCTAGCCGTTTCCGAATCACATCTTCTTTGTCATCTTTCCTCTGAATGAGTTTCCCTCCACAGAAGTCACATATATCAGAGGTTTTTGGCGGATCAAAAATAAGATGATACACTCGACCGCAATTGATGCAAACCCTTCTGTATGTATTTCTTTTTATCACATCCTCATCAGAAATCTCAATGTTAATTGCAATATCTACTTTCCTATTGCAATTAGAAAGCAAACGGTCAAGTTCTTCTGCTTGTTTAATAGTCCTTGGAAAACCGTCGAATATTACACCCAATGAGCATTCAGGATATCTTATGATGCTCTTGACAAGTTCTATTACGATATGATCTGGCACAAGTAGCCCTGCTTCCAAGTACTTCTTAACCTTCTTTCCAAGCTCACTTTCTTTACGAATCTCCTCCCTAAAAATATCCCCTGTGGAGATTATTTTTAGGTTATACTCTTGAGCCAGCCTTCTAGATTGTGTTCCTTTACCTGCACCAGGTGGGCCTAATAGAATAATATACATAAACAGCTTCCCTCATATAGCTGAAATAGGTCACAATTGCTTGATACACTATTTTTATTGTTATAAAATATAAAATTAATGGATAGCATATACTATTTTTAAAAATCGTAAATCAAGTCAAAAAATTAGTAGAAAATATTAACTGTTTTTTAATATTCGTTATGTAATATATTATGCATTGTAAATTATCCTTCGATGACCCTACTCTCTCTCATTTTGGCAAGTACCATAGCATGCGCGAAAATTGCTGGAACTGCTATTGTCTTATCTATTTTGTCCCCCTTTTCTAAAATCTTCTCGAGGTCCTGCTTGATCTGGTTATACTCTTTTTCTGAACCGAACATATATACACCCAACCATACATATTTATTAAACATCAAATACACATTTCATACACAAATATTACACTTTACATAAACATATATTAAATTTTTGGTAAACGAGAAATAAACATAGATTAAACGCGCCTTACACAAAATATAAACAAAAAATAAACTATTGATACATTAAATGTACATCTTTATTAAAGATTCTCTAAACAAAGCTTAAATATTTAGAGAACTCCATTATAATTAAACCTGTATTACACTTTTCATAAACAAAATATACACAAGTGATAAACGATGTCTATACGTGATTTTCTCCAAAAGTGGGGCTGGAAAGAAAACCCCTTTAATATAGTCCCTGTTAGGGATCCAGAAATTCTTGTAGGTCATGATGAAGAACTTCAAAGATTGCATGCCGCAATTATGTTTGGTGGAGATAGTATTGTCGAGGGGCCTTACGGGGCAGGAAAAACTAGTTTGTTAAGATGTTTAGAGACTTATACTCGTGATACTGCATATCCTATTTATTTTCCGAGACCTCCTACTACTGAACGTGAATTAGTCGATAAGATAAAAAGAACAATGGGTATTAAAGAGGATCTAACATTCTACTCACTTTACGATCAAATTAGTGAGAGTGATAAAAAAGTAATTCTTTTAGTTGATGAAGCACAGAAAATGGAGAGTGGAATAGCATCCTATCTGCAAGACTTCTCTGATTTGGAGACAAGTGTTATTGTTTATGCAGCGCTTGATGGTTTTTATTTACAGAAATTGCCAGAAATCCATAGGACGTTATACGACAGAATAATTGAAGTTATATCATTAAGGCTTCTCACAAAAGATGAAATCAAAGAGATGATACGCCGTAGAATTCAGTCTGTTGGAGGCGTTGATTTTGAACCATTTTCAGAAGAGGCAGTGGAGCTTATTGCTGAGCATTCTCAAGGTGCTCCTCGCGAAGCATTAAAGATATGTAGTTCTGCAATAATAAAAGCAATAACTACAAAAAAGACAGTTATTGATGTTAGCTTGGTGGAAGAAGTCATTTCTAGAAGGCCTAGTGAAATTCTCAATAAAATCAAATCCCTTGGACGACGCGAAAAGGAAGTTATGCGACTCTTTATCTCGAGACCAACTATTACCAATCAAGATGTGCGTTCAGAATTGAATATATCAAGCCAAGCAGCGTACAATATTCTTGCAAGACTTATGGAGAAAGAACTAATCGAACCAATACAATCTGGAGAAGGAAAAGGTAATGAATATGCTCCAAAGGAGCTTGTCAAGCGTGTATTAACTCCTGACATTGCTGAAAGAATTTTAGCAACATAGTCGCTTTTTCTGAATTTATTTTTCAATTTTTTATAGTTAGATGAAAGTGCAAAAAAATTAAAAGCAAGAAATTATTTTCTTAACTAAAAGAGAAGGGGATTGTTTTATTGACATATGGAATTGATGATGTAGAACATGAACTGCAACATGCTAGATTTTTGTTAAGTCAAGGGAAATGGGCGGAAGGCATACAGTTACTAAAAAAAGTTGCTGATCATCTTTTTGACATTGGTGAATACATTAAAGCATTTGATGTATATTTTGAATATGCTGCAGCTATATCTGAACAGAAAGGGATGGCTGGGTTTGAATACAGTTTACTAGAAGTTGCTGAGCGTTACAAACAAAATAAATTATGGGAGGAGGCTGGACGTCTCTATATAGTGACTGCAAATTATCTATTTGAACAACAAATTTATGAAGAAGCTGCTTGGCTCTATGAACAGGCTGCTGAAGCATATGAAAGAGCTGGTGACTTTCATCGCGTTGTTAGTTCATGCCTTGTAAGAGCTGCTGAGTGTTATGATAAATTAGGCGGTGGGCTTCGTGCTGAGTGGACTCTTCTAAAAGGTTTGATAAAGGGTGCTAATATAAACCCAACCGCTACTGAGAACCGTGGTTTTACCTTAGCACGGAGAGGTGATTATCTAGGCGCTGCTGCAATGTTTTTATCACTTGCGCGATTATATGAAGAGTCTTTAAATCACTTAGTTGAGATTCTAAAGCAAACAGAAATTGGTCTTCTGAGCGTTACAATAAAAACAATCATTTTGCATTATACTGCTGAAGCATATTTTGCTGCAGCTGTCATGTTCTATAAAGGCGGTGACAAAGAGCAACTAATTAAGGCGCTTAACAAAGCGAAAGACGAATTTGAAAAATCAGCATATCTTGTAAAAGCAATGCTGGATTCAAAACTAATTAGCCGTGGAGCAGTAAACCGATGTGCCTTTGATGCATTAATGACAGCAATAATTCTTCTATGGATGGGTGAAATCGAAGAGATTGGAGTTTTTTATTCTACGTTCAAGAACGTTCTAGGAAAAGCCTCACAACAATCCATAATACAAGAATCTATATACTACCGTATACTATCAGAAATAACTGGGAGGGCCCCTCTTACTAAAATTATTAAAAAGTTGCAGACTATAAACTTAGGAAAATTAGAGAATATACGAGATTACTTGATGGAGTTCTTAATATCGAAGATGAAAACATAATCTTCTTCTTTATTTTTATTTACTAGGCATTTAAAAACAAACATTTAAATCAAAGAGTTTAGTTATTATGAATAGAGATGATGTTGGCCTGTGTTACTGAGCATCCGCTATGATGTAGGCGTTCTACTGATCTCATATATCTCTGTGAAAGCACTTTAAGTCTGAAATTAGAACTATTATTGCTTTTAACTCTAAATTGTAATTTTTGTATTTGAAATTTCCATTACTTCTGCTTGTGATATGCTTTGATCAACCAGCGTAGTAATATCTAACTCTTTTTCTTCTTCAATTATATTATCAATATGTGCTTTCGTTGATGGCCTAAATGGTCTAAATGGACAAGATGGATCAAACGTAATTGAAAGATCATATGTGCCTATCTGCCGACTGAGTTCCATCACTTCGTCTTTATTTAGTCCAGAAAGTGGTCTAATGATTGGGATACCACATATACTCTCATCTAAAACTAATAGATTATGTAGTGTCTGACTTGCTTGCTCGCCTATAATGTCACCAGTTATGATGGCACTTGCATTTTCTCTATGTGCAATTTCTTTTGCTTTTCTAAGCATAAGCCGTTTGCAGAATAAGCATGTATATCTTTTAGTTAATGTTGTTGATATTTTTTCTAGGTCGGCTGTGTGCGGTATAAAATAAACCTTTAATTTCCAGCCAGACGCGTATTCTGACAATTTTTCTACTATTCTAGTTATTTTATCCTTAAGTTGTTTCTTTATTGCTTCATCAGCAAAGATATCAAACCAGACGAAAATAGGTATAACGCCACGTTTCATAGTCATATATGTGGCAACAGGAGAGTCTATCCCCCCAGACAATAAAACTACTGCTTTTCCTTGACTCCCTAATGGTAATCCACCAGGGCCTCTAAAAATTTCATGAAAGATAAATGAGCGTTCTTGGCGAATTTCTACATAGAATGTTATATCTGGATTTTCTAAATCAACTTTTATATTCATGTCTCTATATTTTTCAAGTATTTTATCGCCGCCCAGAACTGCAACGTCTCTGCTGTGAAACGTATGCTTTCCAGTTCGTCTTACTCGTATGGCAAAACTCATGTTCTTATCAAGAAGCCCCTCTGTGTATCGAACTAGTTCATCAACAATTTTTTGTAGTTCGGATCTTGTAGTATGTACTGGTGATGCTGATACAACACCCATTACTTTTTGAACAGCCTTTGCAACTTTTTCGGGTGTACTTGTAGAGATATATATTCTTGATCTATCTGATGTGATGCTGTCTATTTTCAGATTTGCACGATTAAGTGTTGCAACAATGTTTTTCT
>Ga0164318_10001932_pt1 | contig 18877 bp, 15 predicted proteins | sample GuaBasSedimGuay9_FD_113734 | JGI IMG/M metagenome (GOLD analysis project Ga0164318, IMG submission 113734) | Subseafloor sediment microbial communities from Guaymas Basin, Gulf of California, Mexico - Guay9, Core 4571-4, 0-3 cm | ecosystem: Environmental > Aquatic > Marine > Hydrothermal vents... | reverse complement strand
GGGAATTAATCTTCCATTCGAGTGTCGGTTTCAGAATCAGGCCGCCGGGTAGTTTGGGAAATTCATAATCGATAATTTTTTCGACATTCAGGATTCGAATAACCTCATTAGGCAATCGCAATACGACATAATCCTGTTCGCTGCTGAGCAGTTCCCCGGAAATCGTTTCGCCGGAATCCAGCCGAAACACCACTCTTTCACCGGTATATTTATCGAACAATTTTTTAGTATTGACCAGATCGTAGAGATAATTCTGCTCGTTGATCTCGAATCGGGCCGCGATTTTCGGAAGGGATAACTTTACGGTTGCCGGTTGAACCCGTTTCGATACTCCCGCAAACCGAAGGGTGTTCAGGCCTTTATCTAAGAAAACCTCTTTTTCCTGATATACCAGACCGAGATCGTTATTGTAAATGGTTACCCGGGTATTTTTGAAATCGTTTCCGGCAATTCCCGGCATAGACAACGACACGAGCAAGGCCAGGATAATCCATTGGTAATCCCTGTGCATGGTTGCTCCTTTTTTTAGATGGGCCCGGTTTACGGTCAATCAGCTTAATGCATCAAAATTAGCTTCGAGTTTAACCAACCGTTCCCGGAGAAATTGCTCCTTTTCTTTTTCTTTATTCACGACCTCTTTGGGAGCTTTTTCCAGAAACTTCTGATTCATCAGTTTATTTTGAGTCGCCTTGACCAGAGCAATTAACCGATTGATTTCTTTCTCGAGACGCTGTTTTTCCGCTTCGATATCAATCAATCCCTCAAGCAAAATAAAGAATTCAGTGCCGTGGACAACAATCGTCGAGGCGGGATGGGGTTTGTCCTTGCTTTTGGTAATCCGAATTTCCGAGACCCTTACCAGGTTTTTCACATATTCCGCCAGTGACTCGTCTTTAATCAGGCGGAGCGGTAATTGGTTTTCATTTCCGCGGACGACAAGTTTCAGCTGAGCAGACGGTGGAATATTCATTTCACTGCGGGCCGTGCGCAGGGCGGTGATCATTTCCTGGACGACCTTGAAAGTAGCTTCCGTATCCTTGTGTCCAATTTTATACCTCAGTTTCGGCCAACCCGATACGATAATATCCGGCTCACTGTCGGTCTTGAGATGCTGGTAAATCTCTTCGGTAATAAACGGCGCATAGGGATGCAGAATCTTGAGAATGTTTTTCAGTGTGTAGATTGCAACCTGTAATGCCGTCTGTTTTTCTTCAGGTGATTTTTTATACAAACGGTCTTTAATCAGCTCGATGTACCAGTCACAGAAATCGCTCCAGACAAAATCATAGATTATCCGGGCAACTTCATCAAAACGGAAACGCTTCAGGTTTTTATCAACCTTGGCAACCGTGTGTTTCAGGCGCAGTAGAATCCATTTGTCCGCCAGTGTTAAATCGGAATCTTCAGGATCAAAGGGTTTTTCCAGAATGTCGTCATTGTCAATATTCATAAGAATAAACCGGGATGCGTTCCAGATTTTATTCATGAAATTCCTGCCGACTTCCAGCCGCTCTTCGGAAAAGAGAATATCCTGTCCCTGGGGTGCGATCAGCATGATGCCATAGCGCAATGCGTCGGCTCCATATTTTTCCACAAGATCCAGAGGGTCCGGGGAATTGCCCAGGGATTTGCTCATTTTGCGGCCCTTGATATCGCGGATCAAACCGGTGTAATAGACATCGCTGAAAGGAATATCACCCATAAATTCCAGGCTGGCCATAATCATTCGCGCGACCCAGAAGAAAATGATATCCGGGGCAGTGACCAGTGTGTTGGTCGGAAAGAAAACCTGAAGGTCTTTGGTCTGTTCCGGCCAGCCCATGGTAGAAAAGGGCCAGAGCCATGAACTGAACCAGGTATCCAGAACATCAGGGTCCTGATAAACTTTACCTCCGCATTTTGGGCATTTTTCCGGATCATCAACCAATGCATCATGCCAATCACATTTGGTACAATAGAAGACCGGAACACGGTGACCCCACCATAACTGCCGCGATATGCACCAATCCCGGATATTGTTCATCCAGTGATCGTAGGTCTTGACCCAGCGTTGGGGATGAAATCTGATTTTGCCCTCGTCAACCACCCTGATTGCCGGCTCTGCCAGGGGTTTCATTTTTACAAACCACTGATCGGAAAGATAGGGCTCCACCATAACACCTGCCCGCTCACTGAAACCGACACTGTGCGTATAATCTTCGATCTTTTCCAGCAATCCCAGCCGCTCCATTTCCGCCACAACGATTTTGCGGGCTTCAAAGCGGTCTTTTCCCTCCACCAGCGGGCCGGCAGCGGCATTCATGGTGGCATCGGGATTCATGATATTGATCTTTTCCAATCCGTGGCGTTCTCCAATCTCAAAATCATTGGGATCATGCGCCGGCGTGACTTTTACGGCGCCGGTTCCGAATTCCATATCCACGAAATCATCGGCAATGATCGGAATAACTCTGTCCATAATCGGCAGAATAATATTTTTCCCCACCAGCTTCCCGAACCGGTCATCTTTAGGATTAACGGCCACGGCCGTATCGCCCAGCATGGTCTCCGGACGTGTCGTCGCCACAGTCAAATGACCATTGCCGTTTTCAAGAGGATATTTGAAATACCAGAGATGACCCTGAGACTCTTTATGAATGACCTCTTCATCCGAAAGCGCCGTTCGGGACACCGGACACCAGTTGATAATTTTCCGCCCCCGGTAAATCAGTCCCTTGCGATAAAGATGCACAAAGACTTCCCGTACCGCCCGGGAGAGTCCCTTATCCAGGGTAAATCGTTCCCGCTCCCAATCGCAGGAACAGCCGATTTTCCGTAGTTGGTTCAGGATAATGGATTTATGTTTATCTGCCCACTTCCAGACGATTTTCAGAAAATCATCGCGCTCAAAGTCGTAGCGGCTCTTTCCTTCTTTGCGGAGATTCTTTTCCACAACATTCTGGGTGGCGATACCGGCATGGTCTGAGCCGGGCAGCCAGAGCGTTTCACGGCCGTTCATCCGGGCATGGCGGATCAGGATGTCCTGCAACGTATTGTTTAAAACATGACCCAGGTGTAAAATGCCGGTCACGTTAGGCGGCGGAATAACAATTACATAGGGTTTTTTCGTTGATTCATTATCTGCATGAAAATAATTTTTCTCCAGCCAGTGTTCATACCAGCGGGATTCGACCTGTTTGGGGTCATATACTTTGTCGAGCTGAACTGCCAATTTTTTCCTTCCTATGATTCAATAATCAAACTAAAAGCGGTTGTAAGTTTCAAAACGTTCTGATTGGCCTGTTTGAGTCGGTGACTCAGCACGCGTGCAATATTCTGCATTACCAGATTCCCGATTTCCGGGTAATCGTTGCAGATGCTGAAAAAAGAATTTTTCTCAATCTTTGCAACACTACAGGTTGACACGGCTTTGACCGTAGCGCTGCGCTTGTCATCATCACTGAAAAGGCTCATTTCGCCAAAAAAGGGTCGGTGATCGCTGGAAAGTGAAATCAGGCTTTTTTCACGGGTATCGGCCTGGGAAACATCGGTTTTCAGGGTCAACGCCTGGGAAATTTCAACCTTTCCGTCCAGCAAAATCAGGATGGAATCGCCGGGATCGCCTTCCTGAATTATGACATCGCCGCTATTGAACTGAATCGGTGTAATAACTTTGCAAAAACGTTCAATCTGTTTTTCATCCAGACCTGCAAATATTTCGTAACCCTTCAAAATCTGAGGGTTGTATTTGCCGGTGTTTTTGTTTTTTTTCATAATACTCATCAGATCAACACCACGGCTTTTTCGTTTTCCTGGATGATGTAATCATCGGCAGGATTTAAATTTACAACGGTCTTGTTTTCTTCGCCAAGTGTCCGTCCGGCTTCCTTCAATTTACGCTCAATAAAGGCATCCAGATGGCTGGAATCCGATGACAAAAAATCGCCGACGCCGATGGATTCCACCTCGGCAACAACTCCCAGAACCAAAAATTTGTGCTGAGTCTTGAAATATTCGGAAACCTCTTTGAATGTCTTGCCTTTATATCGGGCCGGAATGGCAAGTGTTGCGATTCGGTGATCGCTTTTGGCGCTGAAAAGAGTACTGATGACATTGGAAAGTCCCGGCTCCACCACGTCACCTGCGAGCAGAAAATCAATGAACTGATCGCTGATAATCACTTCGTCGGCCTTGGCCCGTTTCACATGAACTTCATTCTCGGCGACCATGATAAATGCGATAACCTTTTTCTTGGGATAACCGGATTTTATATTCAACGTGGCCAGCAATGTCTTCTCATCGGCTACCGACGGAGCGTGTTCATACAGGTTGGGAAGCAGGATAATCGTTCTGGCGTCCCGGATATTGGCCCGTTCCAGCGGTGCGTTGCGGGTATAATCACCACGGATGAATTTCACTTTCTGTTTCCGAAAACGGTCCAGCACACTGTTGATTTCATCTTCGGGAAGTTCGTTCACCAGGATAACCTTTGGCGGGCGGCCCTTTGAAAGTGAAAACAGAGTTTCAATAATGGATTCTGCTTTGGCGTTCCAGCCGCAAATGATAATATGATCTTCGTAATTTATGGATTCCAATCCCTGGTCCTCCCTGATTTTACGGGCTACAAAGATGGATGAGATTGTAGCCGTGATTAATGAGACGAGAGTCACTCCGGAAATCATGACAAAGATACCGACAAGGCGTCCGCCGGTCGTGATCGGGCGGATATCGCCGTAACCGACAGTAAATACAGTTACCAGCGCCCACCAGACCGAATCCCAGATACCGCGATATTCTTCGGGGTTCCGTTGGCCTTCAAAATATAATACCAGCACTGCCGCTACAATTGTAAGCAGCGTCAGCGCCAGAAAGATCCGGAATATCGCTTTACTGAAAATCGATTTTAATGTCTCAATAAATCCCAAATTGACGCCCACCATTTAAAATATCACGAACAGAAAAGATTTTACTTAAAAAGCAGTTGAAAGTCAACCGTGGGCACAGGCAGAATGTGCAGAAATAAATACAGATGGAACTATTACAGCCGGTTGATATATCCTGTTTTGAAAGAATTTTCCAATGCTTACATCGGGATAGTTCATTAAGCAATGTGATAATAATTTAAAGGTTAGTTTTCTTCAAAAAAATGTTTCCCACACGGATTATAGATAATATTCAGTTTTTTCGGGATCACTTTAATCTCATAGTGAGATGCGAAAAAGAGCTCGCCGTCCAGATGGTGCGGTACTTTTTGGTCAAACTCCAGTTTCAGCGAGTCGGTTTTATAATATTGGACCTGCGGGTGTTTTAAATGGCTGCCCGTCGGCACCATGGTGAAAATTTTAAATCGCTGTAAAAACCTGAGTTCCTTAATCAGACAGACATCCAGCAGGCCGTCATCGGCAATGGCTTCAGGGGTCAGAAAATATCCTCCGGCAAAGCGACGACCGATGGAAATTGTATTGATGAAACAGTTCGATGTTTCCGTATTGCCATTGTTGATCACTGTCATTGGATGTTCGCGATACATCACCAGTGTTTTCAAGATATGCCAGAGGTATTTGTCTTTACCCCCTTTTTTTAAACCGTTCTCGTTATAGTTCTGGCTGGCCACTTCCGCATCGAACCCGAGCCCCATACCGTTCAGGAAATAATGATCATTGCATTTTCCCACATCCATCAGAATAGTATTTTTCTGAAAATAGATTTCCCAGTCTTTTTCCGTAAAATGATCGGAAAAACCGAGGATCTGGATGAAATCATTGCCGGTTCCCATGGACACAGGAGCAAACACAATATCATCATATCCGATGACCGCCTGGACAGCTTCATTGATTGTGCCGTCACCGCCAACCGGCGCGATGTATTTAAAGCCTTTTTCGATAAAATCAGCGGCCAGTTTCGTCGCATGGCCAACACCTTTGGTGATAACCACATCGGCATCCAGCCTGTATTTATTAATCATCTTTTTGACTTCACCAATATGTTCTCCGGCATAACCATTTCCGGCAATGGGATTGACAATAAAGCACCACTTTTCTGTTTTGATCATAATCAACATCCTACTTTTAACGGTATTGGTAATTTTCCGCAATTGCCTGAAAGGCAATCTTCAGGATTTCTTCTTTCGGCAAATCCCTGATTTCCGCATTTTTAATAACCGGATGGATAACGATTTCCAATTTTACCCGGGGATCAATATGAAATCGGTTTTTAGGTTTTAAAGAGAAAAAACCATTCAAAGTTATCGGAACCAGGTCCAAATCTGCCGACCGCAGAATATGAATAAATCCCTTTTTAAAGGGACTCAGTTTTCCGGTAGTCGTTCGGGTGCCTTCGGGAAATATTGCCACCGTCATTCCCTCTTTTGCATGCTCTATTGCCCGGTTAATGGACTTTCGCGACTGTTCGGGTTTTTTCGGCTCAATCGGAATATAATGAAGCATTTTCAAAAGATGGCCAAATCCGAATATATTTAACAGATACTGCCGCCCGATCCAGGCAATATCGGGAACAATCGTCATGATTGCGGGAATATCATAGATGCTCGTATGGTTGGCAATCAACAGATGGTTTCTTGTTCGATCAATATTTTCAATACCGATAATCCGAACGCGTTTCCCCATCAGGAGAAAAAGAATTTTTGCCCAAAGGTACTGACCGAATTTCAACACGGTATCAGCCCGCAGATAACTCAAACAGATTCCGAGAATCACCATGACCCCCGAGTATGTATATTGTAATCCATATACCAGGATTGTGTAAAGAACAAGGATCGGATATTTCTTTTGGGATTTATTTTTTGCTGGGAACATTGGCAAGATTATAAGCATACTTTCCCCAAAATACAATACGAAAGTGAATTTTTTCAAATTCCTGCTGTTCTCACGGATATTAACATGGAACTGGTGAGATTTGTGAATTAATCCTGTTATCGATTTAACATCTTTGCGGTTGGAATAATGAATTATTGGATTGGTGGAACGATGTCACCAGTAGGCGAAGGGCATCAGAAACAGGTTCCAGTTTTCTTCTTTTTTGGTTGAAAATTGCTTCAACTCTCTGTCATATTGTCGCCGGTTTTCATAAATAACGCCGATTCCCAGGCCGACCATCCACTTCCAGAAGGGAATCGCTTTTCCGTAGATTATTTTAAACCGCGAGATACCCTTTTCACCATATGACACCGGCAACTGCAATTCAAATTCATTGATGCTGTTTTGCATCCAGCGCCAGTCGTAGGCGCCATTTGTCATCCGCTTCCGCGTAAAACTAAAGAGCAGGGTATTGGCCACTTCATCGAGATTATAAAAGCGATACCCGGCTTTGATATCCCATTCATGAGAGTGCTTGGCCTGATTGCTTTTACCCTTGAGTTTCCACTCAACCCGATACCAGTTCGAACGTACCAGACAATTGTCAAAAATCTGGTACGCGCCGCCGGTCACCACCGGCCCGCTGACGCCGGTTGCCGCCACTACCAGGTCTTCATCATCATTCATCGTAAGAAATGCCGCAATCTGGCCGGTGAACAGGCTGGCCGACCAGGGTTCCTGGTAACCGCCGTTGATGCTGCCAATCAGATTAATATCTTTATAAATGGTAAATTGATCATAGAAATCTTTATAATTGCTTTTAATCCAGGCCGAAAGCGCCGTCGTCGGATACACGGTAAACTCAACCAGCCCATACGCCGGTTTATAGGAACGCAGAAGCAGATCCCGGTAAAGGCGCACTTCATTTTCCCGATAAACATACACCGGTTGATTTTTTTCAATCTGGTAAAACAGGTTGGTGTAACTGTGGTAAGGACCCAAAGTCAATGACATCCCGAGATCATGTTCGTTCACCGTCCAGCGGTGATGCCACCGGGCAAATATCGATTCACCCGTCAACATACTCATAAGTAGAATGGAGAAAATAAACCGGTATATTTTTAACGGGAACAACACCTGTTTCATCGGATTATAACTTACGCAAAGTCGGTTTATTTGAAAAATTCAATTTTTGCATGCATATTACCAACTGAAAAAAGAGGAATTATAGATGTCATTAGGAAAAGTAGCTTTAGCATTAAGCGGGGGAGGTGCTCTTGGTCTGGCGCATGTCGGCGCTTTGAAAGCCCTGGAAGAGCGCCAAATCAGACCGTCTTTTCTTGCCGGAACCAGCGCCGGATCGATTATCGGGGCGCTCTATGCCCGCGGATTATCGGTGTCGGAAATCGAAGATATCGTCCAATCGATTGACCGAAAAAAAACAATCTATCTGCTGCCACCATCTCTACCGCTCGGCGGTTTGATGGACACTAAAAATTTTATGTCTTTTATGGAAGAATTAGTCGGCAAGGAAACTCTCATTGAGGACCTCGAAATTCCCTTTGTCGCTGTCACTGTAGATTTTCGTAATGGCAACATTCTTTATTTGAACAAAGGCAGGCTGGTCGATGCGGTCCGTGCCAGCATTTCGATACCCGGCGTTTTCAAACCGCTGAAAGCAAACGGCTCTCTTCTCGTGGACGGCGGACTCCGGGAAAACCTGCCTCTGCGGGCTTTGAAAAGTTTTGACTATGATACACTGATCGGCGTTAATGTTCTGAAAACACCCAAATTGAAAATGGAAGGTCTGTATACCGAAATCAAGACAGACAAACCCAATTACAAGCCTGAAAACGGCGCTGATAATTTTTTCGAACGAATCCTCAACGCTATCCAGATTAATAAACTCAAAAAACTCGACCATTTGCCGCGGCTAACCTATGTCGGCTACCAGTCAATATTGATTCTGCTCTCGGAGCTGTCGAACAAGGAGATTCTGGCCTGCAATCCCGATCTCGTCCTGGAGATTGATATGTCCTCCTTTAATCTCTGGGAATTCTGGCGCGGAAAAGAGGCCATTGACGTCGGCTATAATGACGCCCGCATTCAACTGGAAAATTTTCTGAATAATTCTTAGGTCTAACCTGTTCTATGGAACAGGCTTCTGAAGGTTTTTTTAGTGTTTAAAAATTTTGGGAAAGGTCCTGTAAACCTGTCCGGTTTCGTCGATTAATTTATTTTGGGTTGAGAAGTTCTAATAAACCTGACAGGTTTAAACAATCTATCGACTTAACTCATCCATCTGTCGGGATAAGTCAAGTCTTACTAACCCGATTAATTCATGGATCTTATCACTTCCGCAGAAATCCTCGTTGGAAAAGACACTAAGTCTTCAAGAATTGGAAAATTATAAGTATTTGAATATTCTGAATAAATCAAAAACTGTTTATATATTTTCCTCTATTTTTTTAATAGACATCACTTTGTATCTTGGCGCCTTAGTGGTTGTGAATTACTCATGCTAAGTGACGCTGCCGACCAAGTCAAAAAACTCCGGGCAGGAAATCCCGACGCAATCGGCATCTTTAATTACCGTTTCGCCATCGGCGGTCCAGCCGGCAACTGAAAGCGCCATGGCAATCCGGTGATCGTTATAACTGCTGCATTCGGCGCCTTTTAACGGTGTCGGACCGTCCACAATAAATCCATCGCCGGTCTCTTCGATAGAAGCGCCCATTTTCTTCAGTTCGGCCACAATTGCCGCGATCCGGTCGCTCTCCTTAACCCGCAATTCCAGCGCATCATGAACAACCGTCCGGCCCTGTGCCTGTGTGGCGATCACGGCGAGCAGGGGCAATTCATCAATCAATTTCGGAATTAACGCTCCCCCAATATCCACAGCCCTCAATTTGGCATTCCGGACAATCAAATTCCCAACCGGTTCGTTGGAAACCAGACGTTCGTTGTCGATTCTTATATCTGCTCCCATTTTCTCCAAAACCGTCAGCAATCCGGTTCGTGTCGGGTTTATCCCGACATCTTTTATGCACAGTGCTCCGCCGGGGATCAGAAGCCCCAGCGCAATCAAAAAAGCCGCGGAGGAGATATCGCCGGGCACAACAAATTCTCTGGCGCCGGGCTGACGATTTTCTCCCAGTGTAATGACATTCCCATCTCTGGATATATCCACGCCGCAATAATCCAGCATCCGTTCCGTATGGTCGCGGGTTTTAACCGGCTCAACAACCGATACCGCACCGCCGGCGTACAGACCGGCCAATAACACCGCAGACTTCACCTGCGAACTGGCGACCGGCAATTCGTAATGAATGTTATTCAGCGCTTTTCCATTGATTGTCAACGGAGCGAATCGATTATCTTTTTCGCCGGTAATATCGGCTCCATTATTTACCAACGGTTTAATAATGCGATCCATAGGGCGCCGGCTCAGGCTGGCGTCTCCGGTGAGTTTTGCGGAAAAATCCTGTCCGGCCAAAAGTCCGCACAGCAGTCGCATTGTAGTGCCGGAATTGCCGCAATTTAACACATCACCGGGTTTGCTCAATGCCCGGAGTCCCTTGCCGCGGACATGGATATTATTAATGTCGCGATGAATAGCGACCCCTAATTGTCGCATACAGTCCAATGTGGATTGGCAATCGATCGCTGTGGAGAAATTTTTGATAATGCTGGTTCCATGGGCGATGGACGCCAGCATGGCCGCCCGGTGAGAAACCGATTTGTCGCCGGGCAGACTGATTTCACCATTCACAGTGTGTAATTTTGAAACTCTGACGTCGGCCACTTAAAGACTCCGGCCAACCGCTTTGGCGATGGTATCCAGTTCTTTCATTAATGTGGAGAAGTGTTCGAAGGTAATCGACTGATAACCGTCCGAAAGCGCTTTTTCCGGAAAGGGATGGACCTCTACCATTATTCCGTCGGCACCTGCCGCAATAGCCGCTTTGGAAAGCGGAATAATCATATCCCGGCGGCCGGAAGCATGACTCGGATCTACCAGTACCGGCAGATGGGATTGCTGTTTTAACTCCGGAATACTGCTGATATCCAGCGTGTAGCGGGTATATTCATTAAATGTTCGGATACCCCGCTCACAGAGGATAACATTGTAATTGCCTTCGGACATGATGTACTCCGCCGCCAGCAGAAACTCGTTGATCGTTGCAGATATTCCACGTTTCAGCAAAATGGGTTTACTGGAGCGTCCTGCCCGTTTCAGCAGTGAGTAGTTCTGCATATTGCGGGCGCCGATCTGGATCAGGTCGATATATTCTTCAACCAGATCGAAACTTTCGGTATCCACCACCTCTGAAACGACCGGTATACCGATCAATTCCCGGGCGTCGGCCAGAATCTCCAGACCCCGTTTTCCCAATCCCTGGAACGAATACGGCGAAGTTCGCGGTTTATAAGCGCCGCCGCGCAGTAAGTTTGCGCCCAGCATTTTCAGCAGGCGGCCGCCTTCATTGGTGCCTTCCACTGTTTCCACAGCGCAGGAGCCGGCAATTACCGTCAGCTTTTTCCCGCCGATGGATACTTTGCCGACTTTTACAATCGTATCTTTTTCTTTCATCTCGCGACTGCCGAGCTTGTAGGGTTTTTTAATGTCTTTAATATTTTTTACGCCGGGTATTTTTGCGATCTTTTCCGGATTCAGGCCGGCATGTTCCCCGCTGATACTAATAGAGCCCGGTTTATTGTTTGAAAGATGATGCACGTCACCCCCCATTTTTTTGATCAGTTCGGTAACTCTCCGGATTTCTTTTCGAGTTGCCGTATCATCCATAATAATTAACATTTTATTTTTCTCCTCTGTAAAGAAGTGGTTATGCGGTTAAAATATTCTATCGCCAGAATATAACTTTGAACTCCCAGCCCGCTGATCTGGCCCACGCAAACCGGGGCAATCAGTGAGGTCCGCCGAAATTCCTCGCGGGCGTGGATATTACTCAGGTGCACCTCAATAACCGGGACATCAACCGCAGCGATAGCATCCCGAATGGCCACCGAACTGTGCGTAAAACCGCCGGGATTCAGAATAATCCCGGTGATCCCTCCTGAATTCTGGATTGCGTCAATAATTTTGCCCTCATGATTGCTCTGCAAAAATTCGACTGTCAAATTTTTCTCATGAGCGTATGCTTCAACGGATTTATTCAATTCTTCCAGCGTTAGCGTCCCGTAGTGTTCGGGCTCCCGCTTTCCTAGAAGGTTCAGATTTGGTCCATGTATGATGCGAAACGTTCCCATGGCAGCTCCTCTATTTTGCTTTCCCCGATATTGGTTAAAACGGGAAATTTTATTTTTCCGTCGCGGATTTTTTTATCCTGAGCAAGATTCTTTTTCAATTCCTCTGTACTAAGGTTTTCCGGAATGGAAACCGGCAGATGATAATTATCTGTCAAATCGCTTATCTGCCGAGAAATATCTTTGCTCAATCCCGTAATATGTGATCCTATCCGTGATTCCAACACCATACCGATTGCAATAGCCTCGCCGTGTTTAAATCGACGATAATGACCGGCGGCTTCGATTATATGACCGATTGTGTGACCAAAATTCAACAACGAACGTATCCCGGAAATTTCCTTTTCGTCCCGCTCTACAATATCTCTCTTTATTTCGATACAGCGCCCGACTATGTGCTGTAATACGGCACAATCCCGATGCAGTACAGCATCCTTCTCTCTTGTTAAAAAATCCACCAGTTCCGCATCCCGGATCAATGCCGTTTTAATAACTTCCGCCAAACCGTTGCGGAACTCACGATCCGGCAGGGTCTGCAGCAGATCAATATCGGCCAGTACCATTTCCGGCTGGTAAAAACTGCCGATCATATTTTTCCCGGACGCATGATTCACGCCGGTTTTTCCGCCGACACCGGCATCCACCTGGGCCAGCAACGTGGTGGGAATGTTCAACAAACGGCACCCGCGTTTCAACGTGGCCGCAACGAAACCGGTAATATCCGTAATGACACCACCTCCCAAACCGATCAGCAGATCACCGCGATCGAAATGATTTTCAAGCAGTGTGTCGTAAATCTTTGAAACCCATTTCAATGTTTTATACCGTTCACCGTCGGGAATGATAACCGGAAATATATCCACTCCGGTTTTTCCCAGAATCTGTGCAAGCCTATCCAGATATAATCCTCCAACCGGCGGATTACTGATAATAGCAATACGTTTCGGCAAATTGATTACCCATTCCGGCAATCGCTCCAAAATTCCGTTGCCAACCTGAACATTGTAACTGTTCAGTGACGTGTGTACCGGAATAGATTGGAAAATCATTGACTCTCTTTTTTGTTCGGGGAATTTTATCCTTCGGAGAATGACTTCTGCTAATTCCTCCGGCGATCCGGTATTTGCATCGATTGTGTAATCGGCAAAATCGTACATGCCGGAGCGTTCCCGTATGAGTTTTTCGATATCTTCGGGCCGCTTTAGCAAGGGCCGGGTATTATCACCGGCGGTTCGTTTTCGGACCGTTTCGGTGTTGATCTGTAGATGCACAACCGTCCCGATTCGAGCGAGTCGTTTCCGATTGCTTTTGTCCTTCACTATCCCGCCGCCGGTGGCCAGGACAATATTTTTCATTTTGCTGATGGATTGCAGAACTTTCTTTTCCAGGCTTCGGAAACAGGCCTCGCCGTTTTCCCTGAAAATTGCGTCGATGCTGCGGTTTTCCGCCAGTTCGATTATCCGGTCGGTGGATAAAAACGTCAATCCGCTGCGGCGGGCAAATGCCTGCCCGACACTGTCTTTGCCGCTGGCCATAAAGCCGATCAGGATAATGTTTTGCATATTCGGCTCAAATAATTTTGATAGTTTGTCTTGATATCTGCCAGAGAATCGCTGCCGAATTTTTCAAGCAGGGCGTCCGTGACTGCCAACGCCAGCATGGCCTCTCCGACTACGCCGGCCGCCGGAACGACACAGACGTCGGCCCGCTCTTTTTGAGCCGCAACAGGTTTTCCTGTCCGGATATCTGCCGTTTGCAGAGGTGAGCGCAACGAAGGCAGCGGTTTGATGTAGATATAAACGATAATGTCTTCGCCGTTGGTCATTCCGCCTTCGATTCCGCCGGCGTGATTACCTGCTCTGTAAAATCCCCTCTTTTCATTAAAAAATATTTCATCCTGAGCGCTGGAACCCACTGTTTTATTAATAGTACGCTCACCAATGCTAACGCTCTTGACCGACGGAATGGACATCATTGCGGCGGCGATCTTCGAATCGAGACGTAAATCCCACTGCGTATATGTTCCCAGTCCGGGACAAACACCGGTCGCTACGATTTCAGAAACGCCGCCCAGGGTATCGCCTTTATTCGCAGCGGCATCAATTCGCTCTATCATTAGCTTTTCCTGTTGCGGATCGGCGCAGCGCAGCGGAGACGTTTCGATTTCGGCCGCAGAACGCAATGTCTCTTTTGTCTCAATACCGCCGATGGAAATTGTCCGGGAAGAGAGGCTGACGCCGAACTCACTTAACAGCTGTTTCATAATTGCGCCGGCGGCAACTCGCGCGGCGGTTTCCCGGGCAGAGGCCCGTTCCAGCACGTTGCGGACATCGTTCAAACCGAATTTCAGGACGCCGGAAAGATCGGCATGCCCCGGCCTTGGCGCCGTGACCGGATCGTCAATAGTTAGCGCACCGACATTCATCCGGCCCCGCCAGTTTTCGTAATCGCGGTTTTTAATCCGGAGGGCAATCGGCGACCCTATTGTTTTGCCGTCCCGAACACCGGACAGGATTTCAGCTTCATCGGTTTCGATCTGCATGCGTTTGCCCCGGCCGTAGCCGCCTTGGCGACGGCGGAGTTCGGCATTTATTTGAGCAGGGTTAACATGTAAACCCGCCGGAACTCCCTCGAGAATAACCGTAATTTCTTTGCCGTGGGATTCGCCGGCGCTGATCATTCTAATCATTGTTTAACCTCAATGCTTTTTTCATAATATCTACCGGCGCTTTTTCACCGGTGAAAATTTCAAACGCCCGAACTCCCTGATGCAGAAGCATGTCCAATCCGTTGATACTTCGAATTCCCGGCCGTTTTTTCGGGCTGAATTTATAGTTCAAATCCAGAAACAACGAACCCCTTTGCATGAAAGGGGTTACGTTGTCTTGAAGGTCAACAGAACTGGCGTTAATCACCATGTCTGTTGTACTGAGGAGAGTGTGGAGGAGTATTGTTGAGACAGTTGTTGCGTTATATTTTTTGGCAAGTTCTTCAGCTTTCTCAGGAACAATATCTGTGATTATAAATTCCTTTAAGGATTGCTTGCTGAGAACCCAGGCGGCTGCTTTTGCGACTCCGCCGGCGCCGATCATCAAAACAGTTTTTCCGGTGGGATCAATCCCGGCATTTTGGAGTAAAACCTGGAACCCGTAGATATCGGTATTGTATCCCGAAAGACCGTCCTTTTCGAATAAAACGGTATTAACGGCGCCCACCTCTTTTGCTTCTTTAGATATTGCATTGAGAAATAACAATAACGTTTCTTTGTGTGGGTTCGTAACGTTAATTCCCCTGCAACCAATCACCCGCAGGGCGTCTAAAACGTCCGTTAAGCGATCCGGTTCAACAGGTATTTTGAGATAGACGCCGTCAATTTTTTTCGCCCGGAATGCCGCGGTATGCATTCGCGGTGAAAGCGTTATATCCAGTGGATATCCGATGATTCCGGTAATGAGCAAACTCTACTCCTTTCCTGAACTTTTTTCTTGGTTCAACCACTCCCTGGATAATTGCATGCTTTGAACGAATTCTTCCTTTTCATCGTTCAAAACATAATCTATGACAGAGGTCATTGCATGTTTCATTTTATCAAATATTTCCTCCTTAAAGGGATTGTATTTCTGAATCAAATAGTACAGCTCCGGGTTTTCATTAATAACGCTGGATGACGTGATCATTTGCGACAAAAATGTGGTGCTGGCAATTTTTTTCAGTTCGCTGTAATGAAAACCGCTGTCGGACAGAATTTTCATATAGATAATGTTGATGATGTGGGACAGCCCCAGAACATAGGAGATCGCTTTATCGTGAGTGTACAGGTCCAGATCAACTTCCCGGACGGCGGTATCCTTGAAAAATGCTTTTGCCCGGTTCAATGCTTCGGTGCTGCCGCAGTCGCAGAACCCAATCACTTTATCCGAAAGCGTTATGACATTCGGCCCGAACATGGGATGAATGCTGGTAATCAGAGCGTTTCTCTGACGGGCGTTATGAATGGATTTCACCAGGTGACCTTTAATACTGGCAATGTCAAAAATCAGTCCTTTGAAATTGAGTGCCGCGACCCTGTCGATGGTTTCCGGAACAACATCCAGTGAAACGGAAATCACCACGCAGCTCGCGCGTTTCAGACCCTCTTCAAGTGATGAGACGGCGGTAAACTCGTTGCCGCCCGGCACAATGTCGTATATCAGCACTTCATGTCCCTGGATTTCGAAGAAAGTCGCCAGCCAGCGCCCCATCTCGCCCGCTCCGCCGACAATCAGGATCGTCTCTTTTTCGCCGCTGTAGGCCGAATAGTGCAGGCGTTCCTGCTGGGTGCGGGATTCATTGATCAGCAGTTGCATAACCGATTTCACGAAATCCGCCGGAAGATTGAGGTCTTTCGCCACGGCGCGGGCATTTTCGATTACGGCTTTTTCCACCCCGTAATTCAGAAGCGGCAGTCCGGCCGCCTTCTTGATGCTACCGATATCACGGGTCAGTTCCAGGCGCTTTCCCACCAGGCGGATGATCTCCCGGTCAATCCGGCGAACCTCTTCTCTCATTTTTTTCAGTTTATCCATTGCTGCTTTCATAAAAAAAAACGCGGGTCTTTTCAGGCCCGCGTCTCATATTCTTTTTATTGGTTTTTCATCTATGAATCCGCGGACCTGTACAGATATGCCCAATAAAATAAAGTGTGTAATTAAAAGGCATATATTTCAGATTCCGCTTCATCATGCTTAAATATAGTCCTGAAAATTCATTGTGCAAAGAATTTTTTTTAAAATCACTTTACCAATTCAAAGAACATCCGGCTGTGATTCAATGAACCGCAGCCGGATATCGTTAACGTCACTTCCCGTTTAAAGGCAAGTGTTCGAGGGAGGCCTTTATTTTTTCCACGGGATATTCGTAATCCTCAAGCTGACCAGACAGATAGGCATCGTAGGCGGCCATGTCCACATGTCCGTGCCCGCTTAAACCGCAAAGGATAGTTTTCGCTTCGCCGGTCTCTTTGGATTTCAGGGCTTCATCAATCGTGACCCGGACGGCATGATCGGTTTCCGGCGCGCAGATAATGCCTTCATTCCGGGCAAATGTCAGACCGGCCTCGAAGGTTCCCAGCTGATGCACCGCCACGGCCTCCACCAGACCAAGTTTGTGCAGATGGGTAATAATCGGCGCCATACCGTGATACCGCAGTCCGCCCGCATGGACCGGCGGCGGCATGAATTCATGACCCAGTGTGAACATTTTCAGCAGCGGCGTCATACCGGCTTCATCACCGTAATCATAAGCATACAGCCCTTTGGTCAATGTCGGGCAGCTGGCGGGTTCCACATTCACAATCCGCAGATCGGGATGCGTGCCGTCAAGCTTATCTTTTAAAAACGGCAGATATAGTCCGGCAGCGTTGGAACCGCCGCCGACACAGCCGACAATCACATCGGGGTAATCGCCGATATCTTCCATCATCACTTTGGCTTCCTGGCCGATAATCGTCTGGTGCAGAAGAACATGGTTCAGAACGCTGCCCAGCGAGTAGTGCGTGTCATCACGGGAAACGGCTTCTTCCACGGCTTCACTGATCGCCAGACCGAGACTGCCGGGACAGTCGGGGTCTTCCGCCAGCATTTTCCGGCCGATATTGGTTTCCATACTCGGGCTGGGAATACAGGTGCCGCCCCAGGTCTGCATCATGATTTTACGGTAGGGTTTCTGGTAAAAACTGACTTTTACCATGTAAACCTTGATTTCCAGGCCGAATAACGCCCCTGCAAAGGACAATGCGCTGCCCCATTGACCGGCGCCGGTTTCCGTGGTAATTCGTTTTATACCTTCCTTTTTATTATAGTAGGCCTGAGCCACTGCAGTATTCGGTTTATGGCTGCCGGGCGGGCTGGTACCTTCGTATTTGTAGTAGATTTTCGCCGGTGTATCCAGCGCTTTTTCCAGACGGTGTGCCCGATAGAGGGTTGTTGGTCTCCAGAGTTTGAAAATATCCTGCAATTCCTCGGGAATTTCAATATAACGTTCAGTACTCATCTCCTGTTTGATCAGTTCCATTGGGAACAACGGCGCCAGGTCTTCCGGACCCAACGGCTGTTTGGTACCCGGGTGTAAAGGTGGTGGTAACGGTTCTGGCAAATCCGGTAGAACGTTGTACCAGCTGGTTGGCATGCGTTTTTCGTCTAAAATGTACTTGCTCTGTTTCATGACAATCTCCTTTTTTTCATTATTTCACGTCTATATAACAAAAACGCGGGCCTTTTCAGGTCCTCGATCTTTAAATTCTATGGTATTCTAAAATAGAGTTGTGGTCTGATCTGCAAACCTGAAAAGAGAGATATCCGGCGCCACCACCAGTTCCGATTCGTTTTTATTTTCAGGTTCGCTTTCATTGGCATCAAATATAAAAGGAAAAAGTGAAAAGGCAAAAGGAAAAAATGGTGTGTGACACGGAGTTGCACGGAGGAAACACGGAGATCACAGAGGAACAAAAATTATACGGACTGTCATTATGAAAAGATGCGACGAAGCCCCATGCGGAACTCACGGCAGACCGCCTTTCGCCCTTGGCTCCGTGCCTTGCGCCTTTCACCCTTTGCCGTTCTTCTCATCCTGTCTTAATTCTTGACTCTTGGTTCTCATATCTAACGTGAAAATATTTTTAAAATCCATAAATGTCTTGATATTTTTATAGATTTTAACATATTTAAGAATATGATAAGTACAATATTGACAAGGAAAAAGATATGTGTGTTTTTTGAATTTTTATACATAAAGGGAGAAGAAATGAACACAATTGCTAATCGTTTAACGGTCATTCT
>Ga0164318_10001931_pt1 | contig 18877 bp, 17 predicted proteins | sample GuaBasSedimGuay9_FD_113734 | JGI IMG/M metagenome (GOLD analysis project Ga0164318, IMG submission 113734) | Subseafloor sediment microbial communities from Guaymas Basin, Gulf of California, Mexico - Guay9, Core 4571-4, 0-3 cm | ecosystem: Environmental > Aquatic > Marine > Hydrothermal vents... | reverse complement strand
ATAATAGACCCAAAATCTGTTAATTGGATAAAAAATTATCAGATTGATAAGCTTGACTTTATTTTTGAACCATTTGGTCTTAAACTCAGTGATGAATTTAACCTTGAAAAGCACGCAATTATTGCGTTACCCGTGGACGAACAACCTGTCAGCGATTTTCAATGGCAAAGGTCTCCATTTAATTTAGAGGGGACCGGCGATGGCTCTTGGGAAAGTCCTGCCATTGGTTTCACCTTAGTATATTGGATGGCTAGATATTTTAACTTTATTCCGGCTGTTATTTCTATAAATAATTCCTTAATTAATAATCTCAATTTGTCAAATCCTATTGAATATAAAGTCCAAATACAAAATGCTAGCTCTCATTTTAATTTAACATTAAAAAGTTATAATGTTGAATGGGCTGCTATTTGGGAGAATTCCTCTTTATATAAGAACGGTATTTATAATATTACAATTTTTGGGCGAAATGCTACTAAAATAGTTTCTATAAAATCTATTTATTCCCTAAATAAAGTTAATGAAAATGACTTAGTAAAAGCTAATACTTCTATATTCCCTTCAAATAATCCAACTCCAAATATTTTAATTTTAATTATATCGACTTCGTCTATAATTGTAATTGTTTTACTTATTAAATATAAACTGAGTTCTATATCTAAAAAAACAAAAAAGATAATTGAGGGTGGAAAAACTAATGAATAATAATAGAAAGATAATTTCATTTGTATCTATCTCAATACTTAGATATATTATTTCCATTTGTTTCATCTTTATTGGTTTAATTAATATTCTTTTTTTAGATTCTGAACATGAAGCTGGCGTTCTTTTTCCTCTTCCCTATTTTGTAACAACAGGGGTCCCTCCTCTTATTTTTGGGCTTTTTCTCCTAATACATACTATTATCTCCACGAATTTTCTAAAAATTGAAAATAATGGAAATGAAATATCAATAACAGAGAAAAAAATATTTACAAAAGTCCAAACATTTAAAATTAATGAAATTAAAAAAATATATCTCGGGAATAATAAAGTAAAATACAAATTTGTTATTTTTGCAATTTGGATGATGTATATCTATTTTACTTTTATAAGCAGTTTTCACCAATTAAATTATTCGTATCAATTGATTTTATTGTCCTCTTCCATTGTTGTTTTTATCATCAATATTTTAATTCTAATTTATCCACGAAATAAACTGGTCATTGAAAACGAAGAATTTAGAATTTGGACGAAATTTTCGCGCGGCGATTTTAATAAAATCTTAGAAATTATGGGAATTGACCAAATGGAAATAAATAGAAATGCGTCTGTTTATAAATGCCATAATTTTTATAGGTTTATAATCGGGTTAATTTTTATACTTATTTCTATATTTGAAATATACTTTCCATTTGGGACTTATATTGATTTTTTTTCAGTTATTCTCGGTATTTATTTAATAATATCTTGGTATCAAAATGAATTTGGAAATGTAAAAATCCATCATAATGAAAATTTATATGTAAATTATAATTTTCTCGGATTTAAAAGTAATATTTTTATTAAAGATGTTAAAAAAATTAATTTTACGAAAAATTTTAAGTATATTCACCCATTTTTAATTGGATTTATTTCATATATTGGACTGGTTACGGTTTACACTTTTATTTATCAAATATTAATCTTTAAATTCTCTTTTTATTCTCTTTTATACTTAGCAGGAATATCAATTCTTATTTTTTTATTGATTTTTGATCAAACTGAGTTAATTCAATATGATAATGATAGAATCGAGATACCAAAAATTGGGGCTGAAAAGAGCCACCAATCTTTTTGGGAAATAATAATTATAAATAATTCGGTCAAAAGTCTTTATTTAAGAATTGCAATTATTTTAATTATAATATTTCTACCTATCTTCATTCAATGTATCTTTTTTCCCATTCTTACGTAATAAAATATCAAAATTTTTAAATAATTTCTTAAAATTATAATTTTTATGACCGCACCATTTCCAGTAAAAACATTATTTGAGCCAAAATCTGTAGCAGTTTTAGGTGCTTCAAGAACAAAAGGACGCCCTGGAAATGTAGTAGTAAAAAATTTAGTGGAAATTTTCAATGGACCAATTTATCCAATAAATCCGCACGCAGATAACTTGTATGGTTTAAAAGTCTACCCAGACATTTTTTCAGTAGGTGAAGTTGAGTGTGCAATAATTATATTACCAACTGACCTTGTTGTAAATGCTGTCGAGGATTGTATTAAAAAGGGTATCAAATCAGTTATAATTATCACGGAAGGTTTTGCAGAAACTGGGACTGAAACTGGGAAAAATTACCAGAATAAATTGAAAAAATTGTCAAATAAAATTAATATTCTCGGTACGGGGACTTTAGGGGTTGTTAATCTCCCTGTTTTTACTTCCACATATGTAGAAATCGCAGGGTTAAAGCAAAATGGTAATATAGCATTTGTTTCGCAATCTGGAATTTTTACTGGAGGAATGATCGAATATTTTAGGACCCATAATTTTAATATGAGCAAGATTGTAAGTTTAGGAAATAAAATTGGGATTGATGATGCGGATATTATCGATTATTTATACAATGATGGAATTACTAATGTAATTTGCTTATATCTTGAGGGGATTTCTAATGGTAAAAGATTTATTAATTCCGCTCGTAAATTTATCAGAGATAAAGGCCCAATTATTGTATTAAAAGGCGGTAAAAGTCCTTCTGGAATAAAAGCTGCAATGAGCCACACATCTTCAATTGCTATTAATAATGATATATTTGATTCTATTATTAAACAAACTGGTATTATTCAAGTTGAAGATCTAAACGAATTTATTTATTTAAGTAAAGCGTTTTCATTATATAATGAACCAATACAAGGAAATAAAATTGCAATTATTACATATAGTGGGGCTTTAGGCGTATTAACTTCGGACCAATGCACTAAATATGGACTTAAATTAGCTAACTTTACCGAGCAAACTCAAAAGCGAATAAAAGAAGTAGTATTCGATAGAAACCCTGCTAATAACCCTGTAGATACATACCCCGCCACTTTAAAAAAAGGCACTGAAAAAACATTTATTACATGCCTGGAAGCAGTTATGGAAGATCCTGGTGTTGATTGTGCAATATTAACTGCATGGGGCAGTAATAATCCTGATAATGATGAAGTAAAATATTCTGAACATTTAAAAGATACTATCTTAAAATATCAATCAAAAAATAAACCGACAATAGTTGCTGTAATTGGAGAAAAAGATGGAATAGAACGTCAACGGAAATTTTTTGAGGACAATAATATAATTAATGTTGAATTTCCTGATGAAGCACCAAAAATTATTTCAAAAATGTATAATTACTATCATTTTAAAAACAACATTCTCTTAAAATATTATTAAGAATCTATAATTTCATCTCAATTACTATTTGGGTGTCATGATATTGAGTAAAAAACCGCATATATTAATAATAGGGAGCTCAAATACAGACTTGACTATAAAATCTGAAAAATTACCCAGTCCTGGAGAAACTGTTATAGGAAACGAATTTTTTATTGCTTCAGGTGGTAAGGGGGCCAATCAGGCTGTAGCTGCAAGAAGAGCTGGAGCTAATGTCACTTTTATTGCGAAAATTGGTGATGATGATTTTGGGAGAAATAATATTCAACTTTATCAAAATGATGGCATAAATACTGACCATATCTTGATTGATAAAAATAATTATTCTGGAATCGCTCTTATTATGGTTGATTCTAAAGGTGAAAACTTAATTTCTGTTGCATCTAATTCTAATTATAATTTTCACCCTAAAGACATTGAATCAAAAAAGGAAATTATTAAAACAGCCGATATTATTCTTATTCAAAATGAAATTCCTGACCAGACTAATCTTACAGTTATTAATATGGCTTTTGACTTAAAAATTCCATTGATTTTCAATCCTGCACCTGGTCCAAAGAAGCCCCTCTCATCTACTATTTTGAAAAAAATTAAATATCTTACTCCTAATAAAAAGGAATTAGAGTTGGTAACTGGAAAATTAATTAAAGAAGAAACGGATATTTACACCATTGGACAGGAATTAGTCCAAAGTGGGATTGAAAATTTAATTTTAACATTGGGTAATAAAGGTTCTTTATTAATTAATAAAAATGAAACTATTGCAATCCCAGCTTTTAAAGTAGATGCTATTGATACAGTAGGTGCTGGTGATTGTTTCAATGGTTATTTAGGCGCTATGCTTGCATCTGGCAAATCTCTTTATGATTCAATTAAAATTGCATCTGCAGCAGCTGCAATTTCAGTTACTAAACGTGGCGCCCAACCTTCAATTCCTAACTATAATGAGGTCGTCCATTTTATTGAAACTCATTGAAAATTGTTTAATATTTGTCTTATTCTCCTTCTTTTTTTTTAATTTACAGTAATTAATTGTTTAAACATTAATAATTTAAATAAAAAAAACGAAAATTTAATCTCTTTCAATAATAAGCGTCATACCTTGTCCACCGCCGCCACATAAAGTAGCCATTCCAATGTTTAAATTTCGTTTAATCATTTCATATATTAAAGTTACAACTATTCGGGCACCTGTACATCCTACTGGATGGCCTAATCCAATCCCTGAACCATTTACATTAGCAATTTCTCTATCGAACCCTAATAATTTTTCTGCTGTCAAATAACAGGCAGCAAATGCCTCATTACATTCAACTAACTCCATATCCTTAATTGATAATTTTGTATTTTTTAGTGCCTTTTTTGTAGCAGGAACAGGTCCTTCACCCATATAATATGGGTCTACTCCTGCAATACCAAATCCCTTAATGGTCGCTAATGGTGTCAACCCTAATTGATCCGCTTTTTCTTTAGACATTAATATTAATGCTGCCGCTCCATCATTAATCCCTGATGAATTTCCCGCAGTTACTAGTCCTCCCTTCTTAAAAACAGGTGGTAATTTAGCTAATTGTTCCATTGTAAGACCTGGCCGAAAATGCTCGTCTGTATCAAAAACAATCGGGTCTTTTTTATGTTGAGGAACTTTAATCGGGACAATTTCATCTTTAAATCGTCCATTATTTGTTGCTTTTTCTGCATTTTTATGCGACCTTAGTGCAACTTCGTCTAATTCTTCACGAGTAAATCCATATTTCTCACATAAATTTTCAGCAGTCTTCCCCATTATTATATCAAACCCAGCATGTAGTCCTTGATATAATCCATCTACAAACGTAATATTTGAGTTGCGATATCTAACACCCCATCTAGTATCGAAACTTAAAAATGGTGCATTAGACATTGATTCAACACCACCCGCTAAAACTATATCCATATTTCCAGTTTGGATATATAGTGCACCCGAAACTATAGCTTCCATACCACTGTCACAAACTCTATTTATTGTAACTGCGGGAACATCAACAGGAATTCCTGCTTCAACAGCTGCCACGCGCCCAACATTCATCTCATCTATGCGCTCCATACAACACCCCATACGAACATCATCAATTAAGTTTGATCCCAAATGAATTCTATTGATAGCCGCCTTCATTACTTCTGCTGCAATTTTCTTCCCAGTTAGAGGCTTTAAAGAACCTCCAAATTTTCCAATTGCTGATCTACATGCACTTAGAATTACTACTTCATTCATAAAATTCACTTTAATTAGTTTTTAGTAAAAAAATAAACGAATAATGTCTATTTAATTATTTTTTAAAAAATCCAAAATCAAATTTTAGAGAATAGTATAAATTATTCTAATTATTACAACTCTCCTAATTTGAATTAAAAAATGATCTTGTTTTTATGTTGACATATTTTATTTTTTAGAAAAATAAAAAATGGATTATTTAATTACGAATTTATTATATAGAAAAGTTTTGTGTTTAAGAATTTTATATTGGATAATTGATTTAAATTGGATTTTTTCAAAAGGTTTTTACATAAATTATAAATAAATTAGAAAAGAATTTTCCATAACTCTTTTTCTTTATTTCTACTTTTTTAAAGAATAGAAAAAATATATTTTTAATATTAATGAGATATGGTGATTTTTTATTATGGACTCGAGTGAAAAATATGCTTTCAAAATAGTTGTGATTGGAGACCCGGAGGTCGGCAAAACATCATTAATAAGACGATTTTCAAATAATTCATTTGATGAAAATTATAAGGCAACGGCTGGAGCTGATTTTGATATAAAAATTTTAAAAATTAACGACCTAAATATTTTCTTAACAATTTGGGATATTGGTGCACAAGAACGATTTGGGACAATTAGAAATTATTATTATAGTGGTGCAGATGCCGCGATTTTAGTATATGATGTTACTAATTCCAAGTCCTTAGATTCATTAAAATCTTGGGATGATGATTTTCTAAAAGCATCGATAGTTTCAAATCCTCGTATAATTGTTGGTAATAAGATAGATTTATTGGACAAAGATGAATTAAAACAAGACAAAGCTTTACAATTTGCCCACGATAGAAATTTAAAATTAATTCTAACTTCTGCAAAAAATAATTTTAATGTAGAAAAAATTTTTGTTGAGATTTCTAAGTTATGTCTTGAAAAATATAATTTAAATGTAATTTACAAATAATAATTTTATTTTTTTACTAAAAATAAGAGAAATGTGTATTTTAGGATTTAATATATTGATTATTTTTTAGAATATCTTGTATAATGGGCTTTGTTTATTAACATTTCTAAATTTATTAATTCGTATTGCATTATATGTTAAAATTGAATCGTTCATTGCCATCATTGGAAATATATATGAACAATAATTAATTGGGCCATACAAGAAGAAATCTGCGCCCATAGCTTGGGGAAGTGAGTGTATAAAGACATTTTTTATTTTTTTAATATTGCTATCATATGATTCAAAATCCTTTAATTTAGTCCAAGTATGTAATGCGTTATGAGTGCCACACCCTGAAGGATAACCCAACTCTTTTTTTATTTGATAAATTGTTCGGGCATTAATTGCGACTGATGGGACATCTAAGGTAGCAACATCAATTAAAATATTTTCTATCCCTGCTTTTTCTGCTTTTTTAAGCAGTCCTTCCTCATTTTCTGTTCCTTTAATAAGTTTCATCTTATCATTTGGCCATATATATCTATTATGAAATGCTAAAAGAATGGCACTTTTAATTTTTGCATTTAAAATCGCATTAATTTCTTTTTCATCAATATGGGGGTCGATAGAATTATAAATAATTCTATTTGACAGCCCGATGTCTCCAAAATGGTTTATTGCAGGTATTCTTATATCAGCATTTGGCCCACCTGGGAGCAATGGTGCTTCCGTCTTATCTGCAACAAACTCAACTAACTTAATCAATGCATCTGGCGTCTCTGCGCCACCCCCGACATCAAATCCATGGGTCAAACCAGTCTTATCTGCGATTTCAATCTGTTTATTAATTAGATCTTCGGCTAATTCTTTATTAAAATCACCGGTCTTTGGGTTTTTCAGTACTTTTGCAGAACGCGCTTTATAAAATATTGACCCTATCAAAAACAATGGATTTTCCCCTATTTGACCTCCAATTTTTATACCTGCAATTTCAAAAACCTTTTGCTCTTTTTCAAATAAAAACATCTTTATCGTCTCAGATCTTTCATTTTTCTTGATTTTTTTAATTGAGTTAAATATTCAAATAAAATTGACTATCATAAATCTTTTTAATAAATTAATATATCGCATTTTTTTTTAAAATCTCAATTTATCAAATCTCTTAAGATTCAATTATTATCTTTTTTCCGTCAGGACTAAGTTTTGCGTTATATTGAAGACCACAAACATTGCAAGTGCAGCTCCAGCTGATTTTACCTTTTTTAAAGCTGGTATATTTTATCTTTATATCTAAAGAATCACATCTAGGACAGCCTTCTTGACCTATCAATGATGGATATTTTTGATAATTACGTATATTTTCTGGAATTTTAATTTCTTTAATAGACATTTAGACCATGTAATGTTAAAATTTCTTATTTTTAAATTTTTGTTAAAAATACTTTAAATATATTATCCTAAATATTTATTATAGTTCAATAATCAATTAGTCTTTCCTTTATAAAGTCATACCATTTATATATTTTTGTGGATAATATAATAATAAAATCTAAAAGTTTCTATGAATCATTATGTCAACACCGACAAAAAAATCTGAAAAATGGTTGAGTGATTTAGGAAAATCAATTTTAATTTTATCAGAAAATGGAATTTTGATCTCTGAAATAGTTAATAAATTACAAAAAAGATATAATTCAAAACAAACTTGTTGGGCTTCTATCTCAAGGACGTGTCGGATTCTTGCCAATAAAAACTTATTGGAATTATTTAAAAAAAATAACAGAGTTGAATCTGTCCAGACAACTTTAAAAGGAAAACAATTGATACGTGATTTATGTACTGACTTAGAAATTATTGCTATCAATCAATCCATTAAAAAATATCGTAATATCAGTGAAAATCTTAAAGAAAAATTAAATTTCTCAAATAATAATATGGAATTAATTAATAGTTATGAAATTAAGAAATTAATTTTAGAAATCCTAGCTAAATACGGTGAATTAACTCTTACTGGTATATCTCAGTGTGTAGACCTCCCAACTCCAATCTTATCTAAAATTCTAGACAACATGAAGGAAAATAGCTTAATCTTGCAGAATTCTCTTTCTGATAAAAATGACTATATTAAATATCAAATAAATTGGAAGTATTTATTTTTACCAATTAAAAATATAAATAAAAAGTAGTGAAATTAAAATGGATGTGTATTTTGGTGATATTCAAGATATATCTACAATCGATTATCCTGGTGAAGTAGTATCTGTGTTATTCTTCTGTGGATGTCCAATGCGTTGCCCATTTTGCCAAAACTTTAATCTTCTAAATTATTCGGATTGTCAAAAAGTTTCCGTAGAAAAAATTATTGACCACATTAAAGATTCAGCCCCTTTTATTACTGGAATAGCAGTAACTGGTGGTGAACCTTCTCAACAAATTGACCAACTTATTGAGATAATTAGTAAAGTTAAAAAACTGGATCTATTAACAAAAATAGATACTAATGGTTATTATCCAAAAAATCTTAAGACTATCTGTGATTTAGATATTGTCGATTATTTTGCAATGGACATTAAAAACGAGCTCACTCCAAAATCCTATGCAAAAGCTACCGGGCTCTCTTCTATTTCTGGAAATAAACTCATTAATCGTATAAAACAATCTATTCAAACAATAATTAATTCTAATGCTATTTTTGAAGCGCGAACAACTATTGTCCCATCAATTAATGACTCTGATAAGGTAATTGAAAATATTTGCGAAAACATTTCTGGAGTTAATAGATATGTCCTACAACAGTTTAGGTGTATTGACCAAGTTCTCGATAAAAAGTTCGCAGACGTTCCGTCCCCAACACGAGAGCAATTAATTCATTACGCCGAAATAGCAAAAAATTACATCGATGACATAAGAATAAGGACTGCTGAACATGGTGAAGAAAGAATATAGCACTCTCAAACTATATCAATTCTGCAAATTCTAAATCTGTCTTCGTAAGCTCTTCGTGGCAATTTGGACATTTGCCTTCCTTTTCTACAAAATCATAAAATTCTTTTTTATGTACTTCTTTATGACAATATGGACATTGAATTGAATCCGGACCTAACCATTTGCCACAAATTATACACCTTTTCAATTCTTTATTACAATATGCACATACTTTACTGTCATTCTTTATAGAATGATTACAAAAAGGACATATATCAAAAACAATCTCGGGCTTTTGCTCTATTACTTCTTTTTTTTTCTTAAGAATATCTAATAAAGCACTTGTGTCAACGTCAATTGCTGCTTTATCTTCTTTTAATTCGGCTTGATTAATTTCAATATTATTTTCAAGATCAATCGAAGCATCAGGTGTTCCTCCTAATTTCTCATCGTCAATTGCAGGTGGCGCTTCTAGAAATTCATCGACCAAATCTGACTCATCATCTGAACTAGGTGGTGGAATATTAATGTCTAATAGTGGTATTTCTTCAACTTCTTCCTCAGCTTCTTTTTCAAATTTTTCCTCAATTAATTCTTTCTTTTTTTCTGATTGTAATTTATCGACAAGTTCAATTTTATCTTCAATTGTCATTTCTTCTTTTTCCTGAATTTCATCTTTACTTTCAGAGATTTTTTCTGTTTCAGGTAAACTTTCTAAAATAGGTCCTTCTTCAATTGATGGCTCTTTCTCTGATGGCATTATTTGCTCTTGTTCTTTAGGAATTTCTTGAACTTCACCATCCATTTGTTTTTTATCTTCTACGATTAAATTCTCCTGAACATTTAATTTTTGTGCAATTCTTTCTATAACTGATAAATGCTTGACTGGTCTTTTATGTATATCTTCTTTAATTTCTTCATCTTGTTTTTGTATTTGGTCTTCCTTTATTTCAATTTGTTCTTGTTGTTCTTGTATAGGTACTGTTTCTGGCTCTATTAACTGAGTTTGGTCATCTTTCTCTAATGGGGCAATTTCAACGTCCTCTATAATTTCTTCACCTTGAATTTCTGGTGGTATTTCTAAAAATGTTTCATCAATTATTTCTTCAGATGACGATGGAGGTTCATTTATATCTAAATACTCTATTTTTTGTTCATTTGAATCTAAATTTCCAACTGGGATTGGAATATCCATTTCGCCTGTTTCTAAAAAATCGCTAGATTGCTCTAACTCCTCTTCACCAGTTTCAAATGTTAAACTTTTATCAACAAGATCTACTTGCCCTTTAATTTCATTGTTAGCAATCATATCTATAATAATCTCTTCAATCTCTTCAATAGAAACTCCCACATTTTTAGATATATATTCAAAAGTAATATTTTTGAAAGCGCCGCTTTTCATTATTTCAAATATAAATTTTTTTACATTTGGTAATTTCATAAGTTCTTCTTGTTTTAACCTAAAATCCCTAAGCATTTGCCTGGTTTCATCACCTAATTCTTCCCACATTTTTAAATATTTTTTATCTTCATCCCCTAAGAATTTCAATTTAATTTTTGTGTCCATAATTTTATATACATTGTTATATAAGTTTTCAAATTCATTTTTAAAATTAGATAACTCATCATCTAAATATTTTAATGCAATTTCCTTTCCATTTAATTCTAATTGGACATTAAATTCTTTTGCTATATCTATTAACTTCTTTTCTAAATCCCTTAATATTTCTAAATTTCGGTCATATATCGATTTTATTGAACTCATATTATCTCGCAGTCATTTTCAATTTTCCAATTAAAATAATAAATTTTTGATTATTTAAAAATCTCTTCATCTATTTTAGATTAATTTTTGTCGGCATTTTGATTAATTTAAATCTATGAATATAGATATTTCATAAAAAAATAATTAATTTTGGCTTGATTGAATTTTTTTTATATTTAAGTAAATATTTTTTAAATTTTTTTTGTTTATTAATACATTTAATATTTAATTATTTAAAAAATTTATTAGATAAACTAATTTTTTGATATCCTTCATGATTTTATCAAGTCGCTTTAAATATTCATTTAATTTTTAATAATTTAATTAATTTCTTTTTAATTAATAATCAAATTTAAATTTGCTTTATAAATATTTTAATCAAAAAACTAAACGAAATTCCAAAAATTAAATAATATAAAAAATAATTTGATAATTGGAATCAAATATTAAAAGAATTTTAAATCTGAATCTTATATTGAAAATATAAAAATAGTAAAATTGAATCTTCTGTTCTTTTACTACAAAAATAGAGATTATCTATTCTTGATTACTTTAATTTACTATAAAATAATATAATTTTGATAAATAATTTACCATAATAAATTAAATTAAATTTTTATTTTATTTTATTGATAGAAATGACCAAAACTAATAATAAAAATTGTAATAAAAATTCTAAGAAACAAATTTATTTCGGTGTTTTTGGATGTTGTAATTATGGTGCGTTAATGAGTGAAGAGCGATTGAAAGAAAAATTAAATGAAATCTATGAAATACTCGAATTTAATCATTTTATAAATGCTATTGAAAATTTGAAAAATATTCGATGATTCATAATCATTTTTAAATACTAGCAATATATTTTAAATCTATATGTATGATGTAATAATAGTTGGTGCTGGACCAGCAGGTGGATTTGCAGCTAAAACGCTGTCAAAAGATGGATTTCGAGTTTTATTGCTAGAAAAGAAGAAATTCCCTCGTTTTAAGCCTTGTGGAGGTTGGATTACTAAAAAAGTCATTCAATATTTGGGTTGGAATGTTAATAATTTGAATGACATAATAATTGAACCGATTAAATCTGGGGTCTTATGGTTTAAAGATGATGATAATCTTTATCACCCTTATACAACTGAATTTAGGACCCCTGTAAGCTATGGTATCCTTAGAATTGAATTTGATTCTAAAATAGTTAATGAAGCTATTTCGAGTGGTACTGATTTTATTGATAATTCGGAGATAAAGAAAATCAATGTATATAAAGATAAAATAGTCGTTCAAAACCAACATGGTCGGGAATATAAGGCTCGGTTAATTATAGGTGCTGATGGGACATACAGTCAAGTAGCAAAACAAACTGGAATTCGTTCACATTGGAAACAGGACGAGCTCACATTATGTTGCGTATCTGAAACAAAGATAGGGCGGACAAAAGGTAAAGAATTAACAGAATTTTTCGGATCACCTGAATTATTTTTTAATTTTAATACTAAAGGTTATAGCTGGTTTTATACTAAAGGCGATTATCTAAATATTGGTACGGGTATGCGGATGTCTCTTCATTCTTCAAACTATAATTTAAAGCGGCAATATATGGACTTCTTGGACGTATTACATCAAATTAAGCATTATAATAATTTAAAACTCTCTCCAATTAAAGGACATAGTTATGCTGTCTTTTATGGACCTTATAATTATAAAACTTTTAGACGTAGAGTTTTTTTAGTCGGGGATGCTGCAGGTTTTGCGACTAATTTAACAGGAGAAGGAATTCGTCCTGCTATTATTTCTGCAAAATTGGCAGCTCAAACCATTAAAGAAATCCTGAAAACTTATGATAAAGAAATAATTCTGAAAAAGATTTTTAGAAAATATGAAATTAGATGGAAAAAGGAACTTGGTATTGAATATACATTTGGGTCTATAGCTCAATCATTTTATACTCCAAAATTATTCCCAATTTTTAAAAATCTAATAAAATTTGATGATTATTTTAGAAAATTGTTTTTTAAAATGTGTTTTAATATAGGTGACACTGAAAAAACAATAAGAGAAATGTTGCTTAGAGCTCCTGCGCTTGCATTAAAATTAGCGAGTTCCGGCTTTAGGTCATTAATCAATTCATTATTAGGTAAGTTATAAATGGAAGACTTTAACGATTGGATTAAAATCATTAGACAGACTGAATTTAACCAAGTTTTCAATTATCTAATTATTGATAAACAAATTATACTGTTCGATATTTCTTCACATAAAACAGTTAGGATTATAGCCGATTTTCCTCCTAATTATTTAATAATATCTCATTTTCATTTAGACCATCAAACTGGAAAAAACTTATTAAAAAAGCGCTATAAGTCCAAAATAGTTGCACATGAACTAGAATCAAACAGTATCGAAAATTTACAAGGATTTTATCATAATTATAATTTTTTAAATGGTACCGACCTAATTAACGAATTACATTTAAAATATTGGCATTTCAAAGATATAAAAGTAGATATTAAAGTTTACGACAATTATGAATTTAATATAGGGACTCATATATTAAAAGTCATCCATACTCCCGGGACTACACCAGGTCATATATGCCTTTTTGACGAAGAAAACCGTATTTTGTTTGCTGGCGATATGGGGCCTAAAGAGCTGCCAGTTTATAACGCAATAACTAGTAATTTAACCCAATATTTAAATTCTTACGATAAAATAATCAAAATTAATCCGTGCATTGTTTTATCTGCTCACTTTCCTCCAATTTTTGAAAAAGTCAAACAAGCTTATATTAAAGCTAAAGAACGTATTATTAAAAGAGAAAATCGTATCCTGGAAATCTTGGAGAAAAAGAAAAGTCTAACTCTCGATGAAATCGCTTCAGAAAATCCCACAATCCCTAAAAAACCCGGCAATTCAATTATACTTAATTGGTTAAAATTTGCAGAAAAAATCCAAACTTTACACCATTTAAATAAATTAGCAAAAGAGAATAAAGTAAAATCCGATGATAATTTCCGTTGGGAATTAATCTAAAAATTCAATTTAAAAATTAATCAATCTTTAAAATTATAATTAAAAAGATCAAAATAATTGTAATTTTAGGAATATTTATTTAATATATCGTGATATGTATGGTTTTTTCTAATTTTAGCGGCGAAATTTTCAATTCAGAAAAAAAAGGCACGTTTAATATTAAATTCGCAATTTTACCTACTATAATTTCTTTCTTTTTATCTTTAACTCTATCAATGATCGCCGTCCAAATATATCCAAATTTTAATTGGGTTTATAATAGTTTTAGTCATCTTGGCCTTTATCCTAAAGGAGCTCAATCTATTTACTTTTTTAGTGGCGCCTTAATAATTACCTTTTTGGGAAATATTCCTCTCTTAATATGCTGTATTAAACAATCAATTCAAAATATTGACAAATTGAAATTCATTGGTTTGATCTTTCTATTTATAACGGATTCAACGTTTGGCTTTGAAGCATTATTTCCAATGATATTTTATAATTTACATTTATTTGGAGCTCAACTTTTATTAATATCTTTGATTATTTCGTTATTAATTCTTATAATAAGTAATTTCAAAAGAAAAATAGAAAAAAATTATAAAATTATTTATTTAGCCAGTCTAATTTTACTCTTGATAATCTGGCCCTATTATTTATATCTTAATTATTTAAACCCATTAGTCAATTATGCTATTCCTGAACTAATTGATTATACCATATTTTATGTAATCTTAGCAACGCTTTTTAATTATCTTATAATAAATAAATCGAAATAACAATTTATTACAAAAATTAATAAAAATTTCAATAATTAAAAGTTCGTTATTCTATATAAAGTGTGGTGATAATGTTTTTGATAAAATTTTGAAAAAAACTCTAAATCTATTTTCTTGAAAATAAAATATGATTATTTTTTATAAATAATTCATTTGCTATGCAAAACTGAAATCATATTCACATTGCGAAATAATTAAAAGTTTCTTATTTTTAATTAATACTTGAAATGAATTTTATCAATAAACTTATTCATAGGCTTGAAAAGAATAAGTATAAGAGATTTAATTTATTTATAATCCCTATACCTTTATTTTTGCATGCTCTATAACTCACCCTCCCTTAATAATTAATTGATTTAGTCTTATACTTCTTTAATTCGAGTCTATGGATTTTAAATATTGATGGAGATTCTAAGATGTATAACAAAATTATAGGTTCTCTCAAAATATCAGAAAATGGTATCTGTAAGCATTGTTCAGGGCTTGCCTTTAGTAAAAAGGAATTAGATTTTCAGTTGTTCTCTTCTTTCTTACATGTTTTTAAAATGATCTTACACGATTATTTAGAGACCGAAATTAAAGAAATTAATACCTCAAATTATAAAATAATTTTTAATGAAGTTGAAGACGATCTTTATATTTATATTGTTAATAAAGACTTCTCAGATTATTCAAATCTTGAAAAATACCACGTTCCTGATAAAGTTAAAGTGATTTGATCGTTTATTTTTGGAGGTATTAAATTTATTTTTTTAATAATTTTATTAATTAAGATATAAAATTGATTTTTAAACCCTCTTTCCATCATTTCGAACATTAATTCATCAAGTAAGATTTACAAATAAAATTTTTAAAGAAAAAATATATTTTTCTTAGAATAACGCTGACATTTTCAAATTTTTATTAAAAAAATAGTCTGATTTGTTTTTATATTAGGAAATAATAAAAGAGAACTTAATAAAAAAAACATTAAAATATTTCTAAAGGTCTATTATAAATAATAAAAAAATACATAAACTAATGTGAGGTAATACAAATAAACGAATCAAATAATGAAATATTCGATAAGACTTTATCTTATTGGATTATGCATAATAAACAACATGCAAAAAGCATTGAAAATTGGATTGAAAAAGCAAAAAACATAATTTCTGAAGAGATAGCCTCCGAATTAGCTGATTCTATTGAACTTTACAATAAAATGAACCAAATTTTTGAATCTATAAGGGAAAAAGCTAAAAAAAGCAAAGTAAAGGATATAAAAATAGAGAAAACGGCCACTGAGACCACATCAATTAAAACAAATTTATCAAAATCATTTATATTTAAACAAATCGGAGTTATTCATACACCTTATACTGATAATGCACCATATCAACCAATTAGCAATGATGAAGGCGATTTTAAGATTGAAATAGACCCACAATATACTAAAAGTCTTCATAGGCTCGACCAATTTCGCTATATTTATGTTATTTATTATATCGACCGGGTCTCACGAGAATATAAAAATATTGTATCTCCCCCTTGGACTGGCGGAATTGAAGTTGGGGCATTTGCGAGCAGGTCTCCAATTCGTCCAAATCGTTTAGGCCTTAGTATCGTCCAAATAAAAAAGGTCTCTGACAATGTTATTTTTACAACTGGTCTAGATGTCTTTGATGGGACTCCTTTACTTGATATCAAACCATATATTAAAGACTTAGACTCAAAATGCGATGCAAATTATGGTTGGATTGAGGACCTAGAAGGTTATGAACATCTACTTTTACATATTAAAGGAATTCCACATGATTATTAAACAAATATCTCTCTTACGTAAAATTTATCCAAGAATTTTCTAAATGTGCTAATTATTTTAAATTTAGAAAATGTTTGTCCTATTTTTCTGAATATTTTATATTTTTATTGAATAGCCATTTCCAATTTTTTACGCTTTGTAATATCATTTGCTATTCCAAGAATTGCATAAGGTTTTCCTTCTTTATAAAGTAATGATCCTTCTGTCTCTACCCAAATATATTTACCATTCTTTCTTTTAATTTTGAATTCAAAACGCTCTTTTAAAGTGGGGTTTTTAATAAATCTATTAAGAATCTCAAAAGCCTTCGGTACTTGTTCTTTTATTATTATTTTTTCAAAATTAAGTTTATGTATTTCATCTTTGTTATATCCTAATAATTCAAATGCTTTTTTATTTGCTTCTAAGAAATTTCCTTTAAAATCATGGACATATATTGCATAATGACTCCTGTTAAATATTGCTACATAACGTTCAGTCGCTTCTTTCATTTTTTGAATTGCTTTTCTACGTTCGGTAATATCTGATATCATAATTAAATTTGCACTTCTGCCTTTATATGTTATGCGTCGTGTATAATTTTCGACCCATATAATTTTGCCTGATTTTGTTATACCTCTAAAGGAATATTGAATTTTCTTGCCCTTTTTGCTATTTATCTGGGCTCTTATTTTTTTTATTATCTTGTCTCTGTCTTCAATATGAATCAATTTTTGATATTCATCTGCGCTCCATTTTGAAATTTCTTCAGGTAAATACCCAAAAATATCAGCAAATGTATTATTAAAATATTTTACTTCTTTATCTTGGACAATGCAAATTCCCATTATAGATTGTTCAGCTATAGTCCTAAATTTTTCTTCTGATTCCTTTAATTTTAATTCCATTTCTTTTTGTTCAGTGATATCTATCACTGTAGATAAATCTGCATTTGATCCTTGAAAATGAACTCTTTTTACATATAAATCCCAGTGCCTGATTTTTCCATCTTTGGTAATAATTCTAAAATTTAAATGATTTGGAACATTTTTATCGCCTCTACGAAGTCTTCTTGCAATATCCATTACATAATCTTGATCCTCTGGATAAATTACTTTTTTATATTCTTCAGGCCCCCAACTTGTTAATTCTTTTACTGAATATCCTGTCAATCCTTCTATTGCTTTATTTACATACTTTATAATTCCATCTTGAATAACAAAAATACCCATTAAACTCTGATTAGCTATACTTCTAAATTTTTCTTCTGATTCTTTTAGTTTTTCTTCAGCTAACTTCCTGTCCGTAATATTTCTTATAAAAATTCCCACTCTATCCTCTGAAAAATATAAAGCTCTCGCCTCAAAATACATCAATTTATTATTTATAATTTGACTATATTCCATAATTTGTGGCTTTTTTGTCTTCAAAACTAATTTAATCTTCTCGCTAGCAGTATCTCTTAAATCCTTAGGTAAATATTGGACTATCTTCTTACCTAAAAATGCTCCAGGAGAAAAAACTTGAGTAAGTTCACCTTTATATTCAACAATAGTATTGTCCTTAGAAACTAAAAAATATATATCCGGAATTGATTCGTAAATTCTCCTAAACTTTTCTTCAGAGTCCTTTAATTTTTTCTCCGCTATATGTTTAGATGTTATATCTCTAATAATTGTTAATACTTGAATTACTTTTCCCTCCCTAAAAATTGGGATCTTATTGGTCTCGGTAAATATCTCTTTTCCTCTAATCTCTATTTTCCCCTTTGTATAAAGTGGCTTACCTGTTTTTATTATCTTTTCATATTCACTATGAAGCTCCTTGGGTAAAAAAGGAAAATTCTCAAATACTGTTTTACCTATTGAAATAGGTTGTAATTTTAATTCTTTTAACCATTTTTTAAAAGGCGGATTAATATATATAATTTTTAAATTTAAGTCTACCACATGTATCGCATCTGTCATAGAATTCAAAATCAATCGATACTGTTCTTCAGACTTCTTTAATTCAAGCTCAACCTTCTTTTGT
>Ga0164318_10001930_pt1 | contig 18883 bp, 25 predicted proteins | sample GuaBasSedimGuay9_FD_113734 | JGI IMG/M metagenome (GOLD analysis project Ga0164318, IMG submission 113734) | Subseafloor sediment microbial communities from Guaymas Basin, Gulf of California, Mexico - Guay9, Core 4571-4, 0-3 cm | ecosystem: Environmental > Aquatic > Marine > Hydrothermal vents... | reverse complement strand
CCATCCCACGATATGCTCACAAAGTTATTTTGTTCAATTACAAAAATATTAGTAACTTGAGGGGGAATTCGTATATAACCTTGATGAGGATCAACTGGATTATCTCTATCTAATGAACATGATACCAGGAGAATTGAAATGTAAATTAGAAATAATATTTTCTTCATCATTAAAATCTCCAGGTGAATCCAGTTGGATTAATCGAAAAGCCCTTAGTGTAATATTGTTGTCGTATCTCATTCCAAACTTTATCATTATATGTTTCCGTGGAATTAATAGAATCATATATGGTATAAATCCAAACGGTAACTCCAAGGCTAAAAAAGATCTGAGAAATAAAATAAGAGTCATTGGCATCTTCGTAAAATTGATTAATATCAGTTATATAAGTAGCTTTCTTATATTTATCATATTTTTCCATAGCACTATCATGATAATAATAAGTGGTTCCTAAAAATATCAATTCTAAGCCCAGAAGAACTTGTCCTTTTGTGTATTCTCCTGCGGAAAAATGTCCCCATCCTGGTGCAAATGCAGATTTTATCAAGTTTGCAGTTATACTCTGTTTTTTAAGTTCATATATTTGCAAAAGCTTTTGTCTATTATACAGATCATTGCGAGCATTATGCAATTTTTCAGGAGAATCCCAACCGTATTTTTCAGGATCAGAAAATTTCTTAATATCAAAATCATTAGAATATAAATTGAATCCCAATGCCACAATAGTAATTACGATTAATACTTTTAACTTCATAGATGCGTTACTCCACTTGCCCTAGAACTTCATCAATATCTGTTTCTAATAATTCTGAAATTTTATTGGAAGGGGACACAGTTCTTGTTTTTAAATCTACTCGCCAGGCAAAATAAAAATTTCCAAATGTAGAGAGAATGTCATAGCGAACTTCATATTTATACAGTCCAATAGAATATGTGACTTTCCAGCCAGAAGGTTTTACTACATCACCAAATTTTTCTTTCATATAGTCTTCTACGATAGATACATTTTTTATTATCATTCCATTCTGATAATTGCTGACGATATTACGAGCAAATGTTTTTGGGTCTTTTTCAGCTTCCAAGATATTCTGCATTATAAAAATCTTGTTCTTAGCTTCTGATGTACTAAAGAGATTATTAGATTGAGTATAGAGATTTAGAGCCTGTTTGTGTTCTTTTAAGCGCTCTTTTTCTTCTGCGAGGCGCATTTTATCCTTTGCCTGCAGATATTTACTTTTTGCTTCTCTAGCTTTTGAAATCTTTTCTGCAGCTACGGGATGGTTTTCAACAAGTTTAAAGCATTTGCTATAAGTAGAAATTGCATTATCAAAATTCAATATCTTTTCCATCTCATTGCCGGATAAAATAAAATTGCTGCAAATTTCTTCAATACGAGCTAGGGTTTCAGCTTTTCGTTCCGGACAATGCTCATAAACATTGTCATAGTATTGCCTGGCTTTTTTTAAGTTGTTCTGTGTGATTTCTGATTCTGCCATTAACCAATACAAATTACCGATTTCATTAATGATATCACTTTGTAATTTTGAAGGATATTTACTAAGTCGAAAGCAGATATCAAGAGCGGCTTCGTATTCTTTATTGGCTTTCAACTCAAGAGCTTCCTGCATAAAATCGGGCAATAAAATATCAATTTTCGGTTGAATTGATTTTCTGTATTCCGAATCTGGGAAATTAGACCAGAGTTGATGATAATCATTGAAAGCAGTGAGGTTCTCTGCTTTTGCCAGGTAAATATTACATCTGTTAAAAAGCATTTCAGGAATCAATTCAGAATCAGGTAAATATTGGATAATATAACTATAATATTCCATGGCTTTGCTGGTATCCTGCTTAGAAATAGCTTCTATTGCAAGCTCTTTATAGCATTCATCTAATTTTGAGTCTGCGATTATGGAGTTTGACAGGTAAAATAGTCGAGATGCTAAAAGCCAGTTCTGTTTTTCATAGGCTTTATAACCTAATTGATAATAACAATCAGATCTCTCCAATTCAGCTCTGGTTGCTAATGAACCCTGGGAGTGTGAAGCCAGGAAATTATCATAATGTTCTATCGCTGTAGCATAATTGCTATCCATATAAAGATCATGAGCAATATGATATTTACTGTTTATAGAACAGCCCAATTGGAATAGTAAAATGATGAAAAGAAGAAAGTTAAGATTTTTCATTGTTGTTATTATTTTCCTTAAGTTGATTATCTGGTATAAAAACAGGAATCTGATCGAGCTTATTTCCAAAAAATATAAAAAACAAAGCCAACATTATTGTAGAAACAATAAGTAATTTTACTGATTCCATTTTAAAAACAAGTATTGTAACTAATACAATTATTATATTTAGTAAATAAACAATAAGTGCAGTTACTTTTGCCGATTGCATAGCATTATCAATACGATGAGTTGAATGATCTTTTCCACCCTGGCTAATACGCCGACCATCCCTTTTTCGAGTTATGCTTACTAAAGAAATATCAAAAATTGCATAACTTAAAAGGAGTACAGGAAGAAGGTAATATAGTTTATCATTCATTCTGATAACAGCAATTCTGCCAGCAAGAATTCCCATTGTAGAGAGGAAATAACCAATAAACATACTGCCGGCATCTCCCAGAAATATTCTTGCTGGATTAAAATTATATGGCAAAAAACCAAACACTGCTCCTGCGAAACTAAGGGCCAGAAGTGACATGAAATTTGTTTGAGCAGCTAAAGCTGGAGTTTGGCTTATAAAACTAAGAGCATAAAATCCTAAAGCAAGAATACCGGACATACCCGTAATAATTCCATCCATATTATCAAGAAAATTTAAGGCATTCATTAAACCAACCATCCACAAAAACAAAATAGGCAAAGTTAAATAAATCGGACCGAACAATTCCATGAGATTATTGAAGTATAAAAATGTGAAGCACGAAACCGCCTGCCCGATTAATTTTATTATTGGTTTCATACCAAATTTATCATCTATGATTCCAACAAGAACAATAATGAGGGCACCAGCTAAATAACCAAGAATAGCAGTTGATATCGCATGCAAATTTACAATAATTACGAAAATTGTAATTAATGTAAAACCAGAAAACACAGCAACTCCTCCCATTAAAGGGGTGGCTTTTTTATGAACTTTTCTGGCATTAGGATTATCAAGAAAATTAATACGATTTGCGATTCGTATAATAAATGGTGTAATACTGTAAACAGAAAGAAAAGCAAGGATCAGCACAGTAAAACATATATATATTATATTCATTAACACCTCAACTTATTTAACGGTAGTGCATTATAACTACTCCCTCAGATTAGCAGGTAGTGTTTTTTGTCAAACCTTTTATAACCAGCACTACTGATGTTAATCCGCTGAAACAATTTGACAAAGAAGGCATCAGAAAGAAAATTTAAAAAGGAAATGATAATGGAGAGTTAATGAAGATTTTCAAAAATAGAAAGGCAAGTCATAATTTCTTTTTTGTTCAAGAATTTGAAGTTGGTATTGTGTTAATGGGAACGGAAATAAAGTCAATTAGAGCAGGAAAAATCAGTTTCAAAGATTCTTATGCTCGTATCGAAGATAATGAAATCTGGCTGCACAATCTGCACATCAGTCCCTATGACAAAGCAGATCACTTCAATCACGATGCAGAGCGAAAGAGAAAATTACTTTTGAACAAAAGAGAAATTAAGAAAATTACTATTCAAGTAGAGGAAAAGGGTCTGACTCTGGTTCCTAAAAATCTATATATCAATGACAATGGACTTGTGAAAATAACTTTAGCTGTAGCTCAGGGCAAGAAATTATATGACAAACGAGAAGCCTTGCAGAAGAAAGATGCAATGAGAAGTATGGAAAGAAAAATGAAGGATTATTAAATCATTACCTTTAGATAATAATCTGAATTTGAACTAAGGAAATATAATGAAGAAAATGAAAATATTAATGTTGGAAGATGTTGCTTCTGATGCTAAGCTGAATGCGGTACAGCTGTCCAAAGATGGATTCAATTTCACCTATAAACTTGTTAATTCGGAAGATTCTTACATCAAAGCTATAAAAGAGGATCCGCCGGATCTAATATTATCTGATTATAATTTACCTCAATTTAATGGGTTGGAAGCCTTGGAAATTCTGAAAGAACTAAATCCGGAAATTCCATTTATAATGGTTACAGGATCACTTGATGACGAAACAGCCGTACAATGTATAAAGCAGGGAGCCTGGGATTATGTGATTAAAGAGCATATTGTTAGGTTGGGAGCTGCAGTGAAAAAAGCTCTTCAATTGAAAGATGAGATCGCTAAAAAAAAAGCAGCGGAAGAGGCATTGAAACAAACTGAAAGAAAATTCCAGAAATTCACAGAACTTCTGCCTGAAGGCGTTTGTGAGACTGATCTATACGGGAATATTACTTTTGCAAATGAAAAAGCTCTTAAGGTCTTTGGTTATACAGCCAGGGATTTAAAGAAAAAACTAAATATTCTCCAGATAATAGCTCCATTCGATAAAGAAAGAGCTCTAAATAAATTGAACTCCCTTTATAAAGGAGAATATTCCGGTTCAGATGAATTTATTGCTATGAAAAAGAATGGGAAAATATTCCCAATTATAATACATGCTAATGTAGTGTTCCAAAATGATTTACCCGTTGGATTAAGAACTGTCCTGGTGGATATTACTCAGCAGAAAAAGAATGAAGAAATAATCCGTCAGAACGCTGAAAAGTTAAGTCTTATGATTGATAACTCACCTATTGGAGTTTGCTCTACAGATTTGAAAGGGTATTTTCAATCAGTGAATCCGGCGTATTGCAGTATGCTGGGGTATAGTCAGGAAGAATTGATTGGTAAGCATTTTAATGAATTTACACATAAAGATGATATTAATAAGAATGCAGAATTATACGATAAATTAGTAAATAGAGAATTGCAGTATTTCGATTTAGAAAAAAGATATATTAGAAAAGATAAATCTGTTATTATCTGTCGACTTAGATCTCAGATTGTACATGATGTTTCTGGAAAACCTCTTTTTGAAATTGCTGTTGTAGAGGATATTACAGAACGAAAAAAAGCACTTGAAGAATTAAAACGTAGGGAAGAGTTCAACTACGCATTGTTTCAATATAATCCTATTGAGACGATGGTCGTTGATGATCAAGGCAGGATCATGCAGATCAATCAAGCAATAATAAACAATAGAACCAGAGCACCGGAAATAGGCGCAGTAATGTATAAAGATTATGCTGCGGAACACGAAATTGATATGTATGATAATTTGATGAGATGTATAAAAACTGGAAAAACGATGCATGTTCCTGAGAGCTCGTACAAAGAAAAAATCTGGATGATTCAAATTGCTCCCTTCAAGGAAGGTGCAATTATTACTGCGATGGATATTACTGCCAGAAAACATGCAGAACATGAGCTGCTTAAATCTTTGCAGGAAAAAGATGTTCTTTTAAAGGAAGTTCATCATCGTGTAAAAAATAATATGCAGATCATTTCCAGTATGCTTAAATTACAAGCTAGACACATAACAAATGAAGAAACTCTACAACATCTTAACGATAGCCAGAATCGGGTAAGATCTATGGCTCTTATACATGAAAAGCTTTATCAAACTGATGATTTTGAAGAAATTGATTACTATGATTATATTCATAGTCTTGTAAACTACTTAACCTTATCTTATCGAGAATTAATGAAAAGGATTTCCATTCAAATAGATATTAAAGATATTTGGCTTGATATTAATACATCAATACCTTGTGGACTTATTATCAATGAACTTATCACAAACTCTCTGAAATATGCTTTTCCTGATGGCAGAAAGGGAATTATCAGTATCTCTATAACCAAAACAAAGACAGAAAAATTAATATTGGAAGTGAAAGATAATGGTATTGGATTACCCAAAGATTTCAGTATGGAAAATATCGATTCTCTTGGATTACAGCTCGTTACAGCTCTTTCTAAACAACTTCATGCCTCAATAGATATTAATACTGATGAAGGGGTGTGCTTCACTTTGGAATTTAATCAGAAGAAATAGATATGTGGCTATGGGATAGCAGGACACATCAGAAGATAACATCATTAGCTTTACAGAAATGCAATAAAACTTTTGTAAATCTGCTTAAAGTACATCAGGAATTATTTATTTTGGGAATTGAAGCTCCAGATCGGATATTTAAAGATTTTACAAATCACTATTATAATTGCACTCCCAATGCATATGGAATTCATTCTGGTAAAATTATCCAGAAAATAGGAAAAGAAATTGTTCTCATCGAAAATATGCTGCAAAATCCTGATAAGATTATATTGCATGATAAGATAGCACCATTTTTGTCTGCACTTCTCGATACAACTTTAAAAGCTTTCATCTTTGAATTAGGAGTTCTTTCACACTACATTGCCGATCTGCACCAACCATTGCACACTGATGGAAAATATCGATTTAATGATGAAGAGACAGTGCACAAAATTCTGGAAGCAGATACTCGTTTACATTTGGAAGGATTTCAATTTATTCCGCAAAGACGGCATCGCATCAATGACCCATTTGGTTTTTTCACTTTTCAAATTTATGAGATAAATGGATTTTACGATGATCTGATTGATAGATATTACTTGAAAAAGGGAAAAGTGAAATCTGACAGATGGATGAATTCCAAAGAAATTGTTGAGACCTGCATATCCACTGCTGCAATGAATATTGCTAATCTATTCCTTGGTTTTGAAAAAAAAGCTAAGTGCTTTCAACAAACTGCAAAAAATGCCAGATTGCTGCAGAGATTGAATTCTAAAATTCGTAACGATAGAGCCTATAAGCTTATTGAATATCCAAGTGGAACTTTATCTATAAAGTGTAAAAGAAAGTTATAAATCTGAATCTTAAAGAAATACCGGCATTGGATTATAAATTGTGAAGAGAACTATTGAGCACTATGTTAGAGCATTAAAAGAACAATTTCGAATTAGTATTTCCGAAGCTTAAGTGAGTTCGTAAGAAAGGAATAAAATTATGCACAAAAAAAGGGAAGCTTTCTCAGCTTCCCTTTTTTAATTCTCTTAATATCTTTTTTTCTCTTGAACCCTGGCAGCCTTACCTTTGGCTTTGCGAAGATAAAAGAGTTTAGCCCTTCGTACACGACCGAAACGTACCACTTCGATCTTATCGATATTTGGTGAGTGAAGCGGGAAAATACGTTCTACGGCAACACCATTACTGATCTTACGAACAGTAAAGGTCTGGGAAATTTGTGCTCCTCTTTTCTGGATCACGATTCCCTGGAATATCTGAATTCTTTCTTTAGATCCTTCTTTGATCTTGTAATGAACCTTAATGGTATCTCCAACACTGGTTGTAGGAAAATCAGTTCTTATCTGGTCCTTATTAACTTCGTGAATTACATCCATTGTTCCTCCTATATTTTTCGGAAGCAAGTTTGTGTAAAATTATAGCTACAGCACTGCGTACGGAAAGGTGGTTGTAATTGCCAACTCCTTCTATAGGTTCCAACACATTATCTGCCATTTCGTGAACAGATTTTGCTAAACCGTTGCCCGTACCAAATAATAGCAAAACTGGTTTATCAATTTTACTGCATTTTTCAAAGTTTATCTGGTTTTGCAGTTTTGCTGCTGTAGTAGTAATTACAACACAATTTCCTTCCTGTGATTTTACTTCTGTAATTGCGGCATCAATATCTTTAACAAATTCAATTACCGAGAGAGCATCAACTCTATCAGGGTTGTAACTGCTGGCAATATCGCTTTCCCAAAATTTTAATATACGCCGCATCATTTCTTCTTGCGTTTGTAATGGATTGATTATGAAATATTTTTTTATACCGAATGTCCGGCAGCTTCTAGCTATATCATGAACATCGAGGTTTGTGATCGAAGTTGTAACAATATCACCGAATTTATTATATACCGGATAATGCACAAGTCCCAAATACAAATTACTCATCATTTCCCAGCAGGTCAGGTCTGTTTTTGCGGGTAATCTCCAGAGCTTTTTCTGCTCGCCATTCTTCAATCTTTTTATGATTACCCGATATCAGAACATCAGGAACCTTTAAACCATTGAATTCCGGTGGTCTGGTGTAATGTGGACAACCAAGAATACCATTTTGATGAGAATCGGTTAAAGCAGAATCAATATCACCCAGAACACCTTTCTGCAAACGAGCAACAGCATCGATGAACACCATTGCCGGAATTTCTCCTCCGGAAAGTACATAATCTCCAATTGAAAATTCTACAGTTACCAATGTGTCTCTTATTCGCTGATCAATCTCTTTATAACGACCGCATAAAATTATTAGTTCGTCAATTTTGCTGTATTCAAAAACTGTTGGCTGTTTCAGTAATTTTCCCTGTGGAGTAAAATAGATCACAGGAATTTCCTTTCCCTGTTTTGCAAACAAGATCGCTTCGTACAATGGTTCTGGTTTCATCACCATTCCAGCACCACCACCATAAGGATAGTCGTCTGTTGTGCGATGCTTATCATGAGCAAAATCTCTGATATCAATCAAATTAACTTCGATTGCTTTTTGTTTGAGAGCAATTCCGACCATACTTTCCTGCAGGAAATTTGTGAACATATCAGGGAATAGCGTTAATACATGAATTTTCATAATTCCAGAAATCCTTCGATACCTTTCAGGTTCAGACCATTCTCATCAATTCCAATAACATAAGCTTCTACTAAAGGAATCATGATCTCCTTGCCATTTTCATTTTCAAAAGAGATTACTTCATGAGCTCCATTAAAAAAAGATTCAGTAACAAATCCAATTTCATTTCCTTCAAAAACCACTGGTATTCCAACCAGATCAATAACATCGTTTTCTTGCTGTAATTGCTTGATATCTTCTTTTGCCAGCATAACCTGGACATTGCCATCTTCTACAACATCCATAGCAATTTCATCATCATCAATCCTGATCTTGATCCCGTTGTCGGTTTCAAGATCAATTACTTCTACGTAACGCACTCTATTGTCTGTAAAGAGCAAAAATATATTTTTTAGAAAAAAAAGCTCAAAATTCTCAGCTTCTTTAAAAGATATAAATCCGTTTTTGTGTAAACAGTTACCAAGTTTGCCAATGGCAACAAGGTCTTTGATCTGCATTTATTCGATAATTTCCAGTACCGCTCTTTTACCTTGTCTGGCAGAAACAGCATTTATAATTGTGCGAATTGCACTGGCTGTACGTCCCCGCTTGCCAATGATCTTGCCAATGTCGCTTTTCGCCGATCTTAATTCATAAATGGTAACTTTATCACCAGTTACTTCAGTAATATCGACTGCAGCAGGATCATCAACTAAAGCTTTAACAACGAATTCTATGAGTTCTTTCATCAGCAACTCCTATGCTTTCGTTTCTTCTTCCGGTTTCGTTTCCTTCTCTTCGACTGGTTGAGGTACTTCTTCTTTGATTTCTTCCTTTTTAGGAGCTGGTGTTTCTACAACATCTTTTACAGGTTTTGCAGATTTTTCTGCAACTGTTTCTTCTGGCTTAGCAGTTTCTACAGCTACTTTTTCTTCTGGTTTTGCAGCTTTTGTCTTCTTCGGAGCTTTTACTGCTTTTTCTTCTATAATTTCTTCTTTATCCTTTTTTACTACTTTTTTAGCCGGCTTCTTTTCTTCTTTTTCTATTGTTTCTTTCTTGGCAGGTTTTTCTTTTTTTACTGCTTTCTTTGCTGGTTTTTCCGCTTCTTTTTCAGTTTCTTCTTTTACCTCAAATTTAGCGTTATGGAATTTCTCCATTACGCCAGCTTTTTTCAGTAATGAACGTACTGTATCGGATGGTTGTGCTCCAACGCCTAACCAATATAATGCTCTATCCACATTTACTTTTAATGTGAAAGGATCTGTTTTAGGATCATAATACCCGATAGATTCAAGATATATACCATCTCTTTTCTTGCGTGAATCGAGGGTAACGATTCTATAAAAAGGCTTGTTTATTGAGCCCATTCTTTTAAGCCTAAGCTTTACCATTTCAACTCCTTATCTTTTCCATATGTCTTTATAAAACAAAATGGATTAATTTTTTTTGCACTTATGCCGTCAAGCATTTTTTAGTAACTGCAAGAATTCTAATAACTTAATAATATTTACTGTTACCTTTGTGCCACAAAATCACTCTTTTAAAATATTGCTTCTTTAGAATGGAAGCATTCCACTTTTCATGGCTTTATTGCCACTAAAGTTTTTCATCATTTTTTTCATTTGATCAAACTGTTTTAGAAGACGATTAACTTCCTGTATAGAAGTTCCGCTGCCCTTGGCAATTCGAAATCTTCTGCTGCCGTTTATGAGAGTGGGTTTTTCTCTCTCTTTGGGAGTCATACTATAAATAATTGCTTCTATATGTTTGATGTCTTTTTCATCGACTTTTAATCCTTTCAGGGCTTTTCCACTGGCTCCCGGGATCATGCCCATAAGCTGATCCAGTGGTCCCATTTTCTGGATCTGCTGCAGCTGAGACAAAAAATCGGTGAATGTGAATTGATTCTTTTTAAGCTTCTGAACCATTAATTCAGCTTCTTCGGCATCGATGGTTGCTTCGGCTTTTTCGATAAGACTAAGCACATCACCCATACCCAGAATTCTGCTGGCCATACGGTCGGGATGGAATTCTTCCAGATCAGAGATCTTTTCTCCCATACCAACGAAAACAACAGGCTTATCTGTAACTGCGCGAATGGAAAGAGCTGCACCACCACGGGCATCACTATCCATCTTGGTTAAGATTACACCATCAAATTCCAGTTGGTCATTGAATTCTTTGGCTACAGTTACGGCATCTTGTCCTGTCATTGCATCTGCAACGAAGAAAATATAATCCGGTTTCAGGAATTTCTTAAGTTCCCTTAATTCCTTCATTAGTTTTTCATCGATATGCAAACGACCTGCTGTATCGAAAATGAGAAGATTTGCATCGGTTTTCTCAGCTTCCTTCACAGCTTTTTTGGCAATTTTTAAAACGTTCTTAGCTTTTTCATCTGCGAAAACGGGTAGGTTCAACTGGCCGCCCAGAACCTTAAGTTGATGAATAGCAGCCGGTCGATAAATATCACAGGCAACCAGAGCAGGTTTTAAAGAATTCTTTCGAAAGTTACTGGCAAGTTTGGCGCAGGTTGTTGTTTTTCCTGATCCTTGCAATCCTACCAGCATGATCTTATTGAGTTTGTTCTCATGCAGGCGAACTTTGAAATTTTCATTCCCCATCAGGCTGATAAGTTGTTCATGAACTATCTTCACTACTTGATGACCGGGAGTAAGGCTTTTCATTACCTCTGTGCCAACAGCTTTCTTACTGACTTCATCAATGAAGTTTTTAACGATCTTGAAATTTACATCAGCTTCCAGCAGAGCACGCCGAACTTCTCGCATCGAATCTTTGATGTTCTGTTCGGATAGTTTTCCCTGGCCTTTCAGCTTTTTAAAGATAGCATCAAACCGCTCAGTTAAGCTATTGAACATTTTATATATTACCTTAAACTACTAATTTGTTGTGAATAATTACTGCTTCTAAAAATATAAGAACCGGCAACCAGAATATCAACCCCGCTAATTTGAAGATCATGAGTGTTCTCTTTATTCACACCACCATCAACTTCAATTTCAAGATCAGGATTTAAATTGATCGCAAATTCTTTAAGCCTTTTAATCTTATCATAAACAAGTGGAAGGAAACCCTGCCCTCCAAAACCTGGATTAACACTCATTAGCAACACAAAATCCAGATCGGGGAGAATCGGTAAAATAGTTTCAATTGGTGTCGCAGGATTCAAGGCAATACCAGCTTTCACGCTATTCTCTTTAAGAACATGAATTTGCCGATGCAAATGGTTTTCTGCTTCCTGATGAAAGGACACATAATCGATCTTCCATTTTCCCAGAAGCTCCAGATATTCAGCTGGATTCGAAACCATCAAATGAACATCCAGTGGAATAGCGGCTATTTCTTTGATCTGCTTTATGATCGGCATGCCAAACGTTAGGTTAGGCACAAAATGCCCATCCATCACATCAAGATGTAAAATATCGGCTCCAGCTTTCTGGACAGCTTCAATTTCCTTTTGCAGATTTAAAAAATCCGCTGAGAGAATTGACGGTGCTATTTTGACCATTTTTTTCTTCCAATTCTTGGTTTTTCTTGTCCTATAAAAAAGACAATTTCTTTCAGCTTAATAGCTAAAATGGATTCTATATCAATTATTATCTGATTTTTTCGTAAGATCAATTCCTGCATCCATACATTATTCATAACTGAAACGAATAATACATCATGCTCCAGTTTAATTAACTCTGTTCGCTCTGCCAGCAGTTTGCCAACAACTTTTTGCCAGCCAAAAGCTAAAGTCACAAAATCGTGATATTCAGCTCCGGCAATATTGAAGACAAGCTTCTGCCAGGCATTTCCTGCAGGACTCAGATTCATGAGTCTATCTTATTTAAATATATCTTGAGATCAATCTTTCTTGGTGTAAAGAGAAAATCCCCACCAGGAAAATATTGAGACTGTCACAATTGTCCAATATGCAGTTCCCAATGCATTATAAGCATTTGGAAAGAAATTTGTTAGGAAATTTATTGCAAAAAGAGCTGGAATTGCAGACAGAACAACTAAAAGAACAAGTCCTAATAGCTTTTTAATTTTACCGCCATTGATGAGAGATACAGCTATCACACCTAAGGCGATTAAAGCGGCAGTAGCAACCAGGATCAGAAGATTCTGAACAAAGGGTAACTGAATTTTTCTGAGTGCAATAACCGGACTGAACAAAGCAACAATCAGAAGTACAAGACCAGAAATGCGATGGATCAAAGCTATTAATTTAGGATTTGTTTCTTTTCTATGCTGATGTTTCTTTGTATAAAGAAAGACCAGACCAAATACGATGGCAAAAAATACCAGGTAAAAGAAAAATCCAAATGTCGGGTCATCGGAAGAAAGTCCCAGAGCTGCAAAAGCTAATAAGAGAACTATCCATCCAATTATACTTACTATTTTTTTCAATGTAACCTCCCTAAAACTGATTTACTCCTTCTCAATATTCACTTTCAATACAGTTTTGATAGCAGATGTAAATTCAATGACTACTTCAAAACTACCTATTTCCTTAAGATGTTTATCCATATTAATAAATGATTTATGGATCTCAATTTCTTTTTCTGCAAGTGCTTTTACAATGTCGGTTTCTGAAACAGAACCGAACAAATGATCATTTTCGTCAGCTTTTCGATGAAAGGTAAGTGTAACTTCATTAATCTTTTGAACTAGTACATTGTATTCGCTTTCCAATGCAAGTTTTTCAGCTTCAGCTTCTTTAACAATAGCTTCCACTTTGGATAGGTTGTATTTTGTAGCAAGAATTGCCAGGTTCTTTGGAAGCAGATAATTACGAGCATATCCATCTGCAACGTTTACAACACTACCAGCTTCTCCAAGCTTTTTTATATCTTTAGCTAGAATGATTTTCATCATTTTCCTCCATAACTCTAATTTTTCTAAAATCAAACCAGATATCAAGCATGCCCACAAGGGCTACCAGTATCAGGATTGGTATATTCAAGGCCATTGAAAAGATCAACAAAAAAAGTAAGAATTTGGATTTTGTGAAGAAATCTCTCCAAAAAAAATCCAGGATCGATACTCCTTGAATGATAAACAATGGTACTAAGATCATAAGTGAATTTATTCCCAGTATTCGTACTTGCGGCAGGATGAACAGCAACAAACTAGCTATCAATAGATAGATAATATAAAAAGGTAATCCAATCCTTCGATGATCCCATTTGTTCTGTAATTGTCTGGAAAGCAGTAAAGAGCCAAAATACAAACCTAAGATTATCGATACCATCCAGGTTCCAATATAATATTTAGTTAATATTGCTTTGGTCGATTCTATTAATTCCAGAGCAAATGATAGCTGTTCCTGGTTTTCTGTGATAGAAGACTGTATAAAACTCTCTACATTCTGCATAGCCAGTATTACGTTTTCAAGAAGCTGTTTACCCCAGATAAATTGCCGGGCGATCGCATAACAGCAGTTCACAGCAGATGCTGCCAGTATCGCATTTATATAGCTGCCTGATTTTTGCATAATATAAAAATATATAAATATGCTAACTGCGATTCCAATGAATACATCGAAGAACGTGATCCAGTCTACAACATTTGCCAGAAATAAGCCAACGATTGCCAAGACGAATAATAGCATGAACAGATAAAATCTGTTCAAATATTTTCCACTGAATGATAGTGTAAAGATCAGTCCCCAAAGTGGGGATAATATAGCGAGCACTGCCGCTAAGACAGCAATAAAAATCACTTTAAATTATAAATTATTTATGCTTATCTGTGTAAGGCAGAAGTGCCATTTGGCGAGCTTTCTTAATTTCTACTGCCAATTTTCTTTGATGCTTGGCGCAAGTTCCGGTAAATCTTCTAGGTGAGATCTTGCCGCTTTCTGCTACAAAACGTTTCATTAGGCCAACATCTTTGTAATCAAGTACAGCTTCTTTGTTTTTGCAGAAGAAACATACACGCTTTTTAAAGAAGAAATTCTTCTTTCCAAAACGTCCACCTTGTCTTCCACCAGATCGATTTTGACGATCACCTCCGGGACGACTTGACCTATCTCCGGTGCGTTGTGGGCGATCTCCACGAGGAGCACCACGATAACCGGTATTAGTAGTCGGACGAGGACTAATTGTAGTGGTAGTATTCACATTTTCTTTTTTTTCTATTTTTTCTTCCATTTTATTCTCCTATGAAATTTAAAGATGATTCGATATTATCATCAATTGTAGTTTAGAACGGTACGTCATCATCTGTAATTTCTGATTTTACTGGGGGTTGGCTTCCGCTGGTAAAATCGTTACTTTCTGATTTTGGTTGAGCAGTATAATCTGATTTCTCCAGAAATGAAATCTTGTTTGCTACTATTTCAGTTGCCTTTCTATTTTGATTGTTGGAATCGGTATATGAACGAGTTCTAAGGTAACCTTCTACAATAACAGGACTACCTTTATGCAGGCTTTCTGCACATTGCTCACCACGTTTGCTCCAAACAATTACATCCATGTAACTTGTTTCCTGCTGCCATTCTCCATTCTTCTGATAACTGCGATCAAAAGCAATAGAAAGTTTAGCAACTGGAGTACCACTTGGGATGTATCTTAAATCAACATCACGGGTTAAACGTCCACTAATAACAATACTGTTAATTTTTGGAAATCTTAATTCGCTCATAATGATCTCCTAACTTTTCAACAGAATATTATGACGAATTATGTTTTCATTAAGTTTGTAATAGCGGTCTAATTCGGTTGTTTTGGCGGGATCAAAGTTAAAGTAGTTAATAAAATAGAAACCTTCTCTAACATTTTGAATCTCATAAGCCAGACGCTTTTTTCCCCAATCATCTGTACTCAGAACTTCACCACCGTTCTCCTTGATAAAGGCATGAACATTTGCATTTTCAGCTTTGGCGCTTTCTTCATTCATTGCGGGTGAAATAAGAATCATACTTTCGTATTTCTTCAGCATTTTTCCTCCTTTGGTCATTTGCTCGTACACAACACTTAGGTTTGTGTACTGTTTTGATCCTGAGAATTCTGGATTTTCTCAGAATAGGATTTTTTTAATCTACTGTATTTTTCGACCATACGGTCAAAATCATTTTCTATATATTCCTCAATCAGTTCTTTTGAAAGATCAAAGATTTTTTCCAATTCCAAAAGATCGTTTTTGGAAAAATCAGAAAGGACGTAATCGGCAAGATCTTTTTCAGCTGGTGCTCCCACACCAATCCTTAATCTTTTAAAATTATCCGTTCCCAGTGCTGAACCTATTGATTTAAGACCATTATGACCTCCAAATCCGCCAGCCCTGCGCAATCTGATCTCCCCTAAAGGAATATTTATATCATCCACAATTACCAGAATATCTTCAATTTTATTTCCAGTAAGAACGGATGTTACAGCATTTCCACTTCTATTCATATAAGTCTTGGGTTTTATTAAAATCAAATCAGCAAATTTTATATAATCATATTTAATCTTTTTCTTAAAAGATAACGATCTTTTATCTGCGATCTGATCCAAGAGCATGAAGCCAACATTGTGTCGATTGCTTCTGTATTTAGCTCCCGGATTACCAAGTCCTACAATTAACCGCATTATTCTGCAGCATCTGGTTCAGAAGTCTCGGCTTCTCCTTCTGTTGCTTCCCCTTCTGTTGTTGCTCCTTCTATTGCTTCAACTTCTTCAACTACTTCTTCTTTCTTAGGTGCACGAACAGCTACTAGAGTTGTTGCTTCAGTCATGCTAGAAGTTACACCTTCTGATAACTCAATTTCGCGGAAATGAATTGAATCACCAATTTTTAAGTTTGTTACATCAATTTCAATTTCATCCGGGATGTCTTTTGGAAGACAAGAAATTTCTAAAGTATGATGCAGAATTTCTAACGCACCGCCCTCTTTTGTTCCTTCGGCAATTCCCTTATAGTGAAGTGGAACTTCCAGAGTAATTGTTGTTCCTTTGTGTAATTCCATAAAATCAATATGGACAAAATCACGAGATACTGGATGTACCTGCTTTTCTTTAATAAATGTACTGATTTTTTTTCCGGATAAGTCAAAATCAAAAAAAGCAACTTCACCAATTGATTTCTTATAGTTTTTCATAAAATCGATTTTATTCAATAATATGTTAATCCCAACTTTTCCTTCACCGTAAATTACGGCTGGGATAAAACCTTCACGACGATAGTTGTTCAGATCTGATTTTTTCCCTTTTTCTCTCAATGTAGCTTCTACCTTTATGTTCATAATTCCTCCGTTATGGCGCCCACTATGTGGGTAAGTATCTATCTGAATAAGATACTCAACGACTCCTCTATATGTATTTTCTTTACTGCTATTGCTAAAAGTTCAGCAATTGACAGCTGAACTATTTTTTCACACTTCCTTTTTTCTTTTGAAAGCGGAACTGAATTTGTGATAAATAATTTCTCTATGGGTGAATCTTCTAAATTCTTTATTGCATTCCCAGATAATATGCCATGTGCACAGGCTGCGTAAACTTTCTTGGCACCTTTGTCAATCAGGCCTTTGGCCATTTTACATAAACTGCCGCCGGTATCGATAATATCATCGAACAAGATTGCAGTTTTGCCATCAACATCTCCGATGATGTTTAATATCTCTGCCTTATCAGCATTACCAATTCTACGCTTATCACCAATGGCAAGACCTAAATTCAGTCTGGATGCAAGTGCTCTTGCTCTTGCAGTACCACCTGTGTCAGGTGATACGACCACTGCATTCGATAAATCAAGATTTGCTTTGAAATGACGAACAAAAATCGGCATTGAATACAGGTGATCTACTGGAATATCAAAAAAACCCTGGATCTGATCTGAATGAAGATCCATTGCTACCACTCTATGTGCTCCGGCTGTTGTTAAAAGATCTGCGATCAGTTTAGCTGTGATCGGTACTCTCGGTTGATCTTTCTTATCGGAACGTGCGTATCCAAAAATCGGGATCACGCAATTTATTCGTTGAGCAGAAGCACGTTTTAATGCATCGATCATTATCAAAAGTTCCATAATGTTATCGTTCACAGGATAACACGTAGGTTGAATAATGAAAGTATCAGCTCCACGAACATTTTCGTTTACTTTCACAAAAGTATTGTCATTAGAAAATTTGAAAACTTCTAAATCTCCTAATGGAATACCAGCATAACGAGCAACATCTTCTGCTAATTTTAAATTAGCATTTCCGGCAAATATCTTTAACCTGGAAAACATAGACCTTCTTTATTGATTTTAATAGAAATATATTAAAAATTTATTCTTCGTCTTTACTTTCGGCAGCTGTAAGTGCTTCCTGTAAAACTTCTTTATATTTTTCGATGATAGTTTTTTCGACAAGATTTCTGGTTTCAGTGTTGATGGGATGAGCAATATCCCTATATTCACCAGTACTTACACGCCGACTTGGCATTGCTACGAAGAGCCCATTTTCACCTTCAATCACTTTGATGTTTCTGATAATGAATGCATCGTCAATTACGATGTTCACAAATGCTTTGAGTTGATTACTTTCTCGGATAAATACTTTTACATCTGTAATGTTCATTTTGTACTCCTTTTAATTGTTTTTGTAATGCAATTCCAATATTTTTTTCTTGTGAAATATTCTGATAAATTTTCTGCTGTTGCTCTATCTGGACAGAAACCGATCATTGTCGCACCGCTTCCAGAGAGCATTGCTTTCATTGCTCCATTTTCCTGCATGAAATTCAGTGTTTTACCGATTTTCGGATAAAGTCTGATTATACCCTCTTCCAGTTTATTGAAACAAAAGTTTACATCTTTATTTCGCAAAAATTCCTTCCAGTTACTATTTGGTTTTACTACATTCACCGCTTCATAGGCTTCTTTGCTCGATATTTCAAATCCCGGATTCACAAGAAGAATATTCTCGATTTCCAGATCATCCAATCTTTTAATTTCTTCTCCTCGTCCTTCTCCTATAGCAGTTCCACCACTTAAAAAGAAATTGATATCACTGCCAAATCTTGCTGCTATTGAATTCATTTCTATGGTTGATAAATTCAATTTCCAAATCACATTTAAAGCTAGAATAGTTTGGGCTGCATTACTGCTTCCACCACCTAATCCAGCTGCAATTGGAATATTTTTTTGCAACTCAATTTTTGCACCATTTAGCACATTATATTTTTTTTGTATAAAGATCGCAACTTTATAAATCAAATTCTTTTCGAGACTTACAAAGTCTATGTTTGCCAAAATCTTTAT
>Ga0164318_10001929_pt1 | contig 18889 bp, 20 predicted proteins | sample GuaBasSedimGuay9_FD_113734 | JGI IMG/M metagenome (GOLD analysis project Ga0164318, IMG submission 113734) | Subseafloor sediment microbial communities from Guaymas Basin, Gulf of California, Mexico - Guay9, Core 4571-4, 0-3 cm | ecosystem: Environmental > Aquatic > Marine > Hydrothermal vents... | reverse complement strand
TGAAATACTCCACGGGCGGGGCCATGGGGTTATTCGTCCCGCCTCTTAACTCGACCTCGACCGGGGCGCGGCTGAAGGCCATAGCCGGCATAAGGCTCTGAAGCATTAAAGTCGTGCTTCCAGCCGTTCCTGCATCAAATGACAGCCTGCCACCTCCAAGCCCCCTAGGTCTAAAGGTGATCTCCATGGATCCGACCTTTAACCCCGTAACCTCTGCGGATGAAAGGGCGGCCAGCGCCTTAACGCCTGTTAAGTGTTGAGGCCTCAGCCCAGGCTTACTCCTCTTCGCCCGGATATTGTATATTCTAACGGGTTTGAGAAGCACGGCGGATAGGGCCACAGCGTTTCTCAGAATCTGGCCCCCGCCTTCACCCATGGAGCCATCTACTTCTACGAGTTCCCCCGCCATCCAAGCCCGATTCTATTAGAGCAAATATTAGGTTATCGCGTAGATCTGGTGACGACCACGGCGGCCGCCTCGAGCAACTTTTCGGCGAAAGTTTTCTCGGCGTTAATGAGCCTCGCGAGCTCATCTGGATCGTATTTGGAGAGTTGGGCCAGAGTCACTATCCCTTGATTCCCCAGGCTCGCCACCTGCTCTTCGGAGAGGAACCTCAGCATGGTTATGGGGTAGAGCTTGTATTTGGCGACTATGTCACCGAGCGCGAACGCCCGGGGATATTTCCAGCCCATGTATTTTATTCCCTTGCATCGCGCATATCGCTCGGCGTGGAGTGAGATCTTGGTATTGCAGGCGAGGATCGCGGAGGTGAAAGCGTAGTGATGTAAACCGAGCCGGTAACCTTCCCGGAGATCTTCTAAGGTGGCCCAAAGCTGTAAAACGGTATCTAACCCCGTGTAGGTATGCGGGTTTACGTGATGCTTTACCTCCACGACCAAGACTTCATCGCCCATAAAGGCTATTCCATCTATCTCATGACCGACGCAGCGACCCTCCAAAACCCTCCCAGGCTCGACCAAATATCCAATCGCCTTCAAGACCAATCGTATATATTCCTCGAAATCAGGTTTAGACCTCATCCTCGAGATCGCCTCCCGGAGGTCTCCGATGTGCTCGAGCTCGGGTCTCGACTTCCTCGCCAATTCATGGATTAAGGACAAGATCTTCGATGTTGGAATACCATCGTAGATCGATTTTGAAACTTCCTCGGCAACGGCCTCGGCCTCCTCCGGATCCAGCCCCAGATGTAACGCCGTCCTCACAACCTTAGATCTATCGAATGGCTCAAGTCTACCATCCGCCTTCCTTACCTGAATCACGTCGAAATAGTCTAGATGAATGTTTTTAATTGTTTTAACGCGTGGGGCAAAATCTTATTTCGGAGGAAGTTTGCGCTCAGAGTAGGCGATGATGAATCCTGGCTGCCCGAAAATATGAGGAGCGATAAAAGCGCTGAGCCGTAGATTAAAACTCGGGGAGAAAGCGTGAGGCCTATAATCGCGCTTCTGACGGATTTCGGCCTTAGAGATCCATACATAGCCCAAGTGATGGCGGTAATACTCTCCTATTGCAGGGACGCGGCGATAATCGATGTCACCCATGATGTCTCAGCATTCAACGAGCTTCAAGCCGCCTTCATCCTAAAGATAAATGCGCCGTACATGCCGCCGGGGACAATCCACGTCTCCGTCATCGATCCCGGAGTTGGATCTAAGCGGCGGAGCATAATAATTGAAACTAGAAGAGGAGATATCTTCATAGGGCCGGATACGGGGTTCATGATCCCCGCCGCAGAAGAGCTAGGGATAAATGCGGTATACGTGATAGATGATTCAAAACTTCCGCCGAGGATCTCGGAAACGTTTCACGCGAGAGATGTCTTCGCGCCGGTAGCCGGGATGATAGCTTCGGGAAAAGATGTTAGAGAACTTGGACGGGAGGTCTCCGACTACGTGAGATTCAAGCTTCCTGAACCTAAGATCTCAGAAGACGAAATCGGGGTAACGGTCATGCACGTAGATAGATTCGGTAACGTAATCACGAATCTAAAGTCGCGTGAATCACCACTCAGGGTGGGAGAGAGGATAAGGGTCAGCATGAAGGATGAGGAAATCACATGCGAATTCGTGAAATCATACGCATACGTGGGCGTGGGAGAACCTCTACTCACAATCGGGGGATCGGGTTACGTCGAATTCTCGATTAACCGTGGAAGCGCCGCCGAGAGATTCGGCCTAAGACCCGGAGATAAATTGAGGCTCATCCGCTTAACTACCCATTAGGAGGGCCTTAGGAAGCGGGTACTTTCAGATTTTACCATGGTAAGAGTTAAGAGTTGGAATGGGGTTAGTGGTGCCGGGTTTTAGATAATGGCTCAAAGGTTCCCATATCCCGGTGCGACCACGATCGGCATCAAGACTAAGGACGGAGTAGTTCTAGCATCGGAGAAAAGGCTCACCTACGGATATTTCGTGATGAGCAAAAATGTTCGGAAGCTGTTCCAGATAACCCCTAAGATCGGGGCGGCATGCGCAGGTTTCGTTGGCGATATGCAGAGTCTCATCAGAGATGCCCAGGCAGAGATAAACCTCTACAAATTAATTAACAGGAAGGAGCCCCAGGTTAGAACCGTCGCGAAAGTCCTCTCTAATTACCTATTTGGGAGCAGATTCCTGCCTTACTTAACGGAAACGATCGTCGGGGGATTCGACGCGGCAGGTTCCCACATAATAGTTTTAGATCCATTGGGATCCATGATTGAAGATGACTACGCGGTGATAGGCTCCGGCGCCGAAATAGCCATCGGCGTGATTGAGAGCAGCTATAAGCCGGATCTCAGTCTAGAGGAGCTTAAAGAACTCGCGATTAAAGCTGTAAAGGCTTCGATAGCTAGGGATGCCGCTAGTGGAAACGGGATAGATATACTCTTATTCACGCAAGAGGGCTTGAAGGTTAACGAGAGCATCCCGCTATAGTTTCATTAATCTGCCGCCACTAAATCTAATAGACATCGATGGAGCCAATAGACTTGCTGACGATAAAGGGTAGAATCTTGTTATTCCTCGCAGAGCAGGGTGGCATAGCGAGGGAACTACCCATCTCGACCGTCAAGCTCGCCGAAGAACTCAAAATTTCCCAACAAACCGCGTCAAGGGTTCTGATAGAATTAGAGCGCGCGGGACTTATCGAGAGGGCGGGCATCGGGAGGAAACACGTGATAAAGCTTACGGAAGAGGGGTTGAAAGAGCTCCTTGAGATGTATACGAGCTTGAAAAGGGTTTTTGAGACGCCGGTCGAGGTCGAGCTTGAGGGGTACGTGTTCTCGGGTCTGGGGGAGGGAGCTTACTACCTCCAAATACCGTACTATGCCCGGAAATTCGAGGAGAAGTTGGGCTTTAAGCCCTATCCCGGAACCCTCAACATCAGATTAACGGGAAGGGATCAGGTCTTGAGGAGACTTATGGTGGAGAAGGCGGCGGATATCGAGATAGAAAGCTTCAGCGACGAGCGGAGATCTTACGGCGGGGCGAAGTGCATAAGAGCTCTAATGAATGGGGAGGAGGAAGTCGCGATAATATTCGCTGAGAGAACCCATTACCCCAAAGAAGTAGTCGAGGTGATAGCCCCAATATGTCTGAGGGAGAGATTTAAACTCAGAGACGGAGACAAGGTGACACTCAAGGTGAGAGTGTCGCCGATAAACCTGTAATCAAATCGCTATGAATCATGTTCCCTTCGATAGATGAGCACGCCGTCAATAAACGCTGCAACCACCCTTAAACTCTTATCTAACACGGTCAAATCCGCCCTCGCCCCGACCTTAATCTCACCCAAATCACGTTCCCCAAGTATGTTCGCTGGATTTATCGTCATAAATCTGAGAGCATCTTCCAGCGGTATTCCAACGTCGAATACCAAGTTTCGTAAGGCTTTGTCTAAGGTAAGAACGCTCCCAGCTAACGTTTTCCCATCCATGAGATACGCGGCGTCACCCTTCACGAGAATCTCTCGATCAGCGATCTGATGAATGCCTTCGGACAACTCTGCGGCAAGCGCATCCGTAATGCAGACAACCTTATCCTTAGGCTTCAGCATACAAGTTAACCTTATGGCCGTTGAACTTAGGTGAACCAGATCCGCGATCAACTCCACGGAAACCTCCGGGTCCTCAAGAGCGGCCCCAACTATACCCGGATCCCTGTGATGAAAAATTCTCATGGCGTTGAATAGGTGAGTAACGTGAGAAGCGCCAGCCCCTATCGCCGCCCTAGCGGCCTCATAACCTGCATCTGTGTGGCCCAGCGCAACGCGGACGCCCCGCGAGAGAATGTATTTTATTAATGGAATTGCTCCGGGGAGCTCGGGAGCTACCGTCATTAGCTTAAGCATTCCATCTGAGCTGTTATAGATCTCGTCGAAGAGTTCCCGTGATGGATTTTTGAAATACTTCTCGTTCATGGCGCCGGGTTTCCTAGGGCTCACGAAGGGGCCCTCTAGATAGATCCCGAGTAACCTCGCGCCCTTAAGCTGTCTATAACGGAGCGAGGCGATGGCCTTAAGCGAGCGTGTGAGTAGGTCTGGATCGCATGAGTGGAGTGCGGGGAGAAAGGAGGTGACGCCATGTCGAACAAGCGCTTCAGACATTTTCTCAATCGATTTAGGTTCTGCATCCGCCGTGCAGGCGCCGCTTATCCCATGAATGTGCATGTCTATGAAACCCGGGACGATTATATCTTCTGAAAAATCGAGGATCTCGAGGGACCTATCTGCTTTAGACTCTCTCCTAGTTTTTATCGCGGCGATTCTCCCATCCCTTACAAGAATAGCTCCATTAGATATGCGGATTTTCGGCGTGTAGATTTTCCCAGCTATGATCATGAATTCTTTAGGCACGAGTTTAAGGAACTCTAGATCTAATTTATATTTGCTGGCGAATTTTTAGAGATCTGTTTTCGAGAAGATGCGCAATATCTTTTCCACGATCTCGGTTGTGCTTGAGTGATCGGATGAGAAGTACTTTTCCGCCTTCACTATCTCTAACTTCAGTCCGCGTTTCTCCGCGAATTCCTTAAACTGCCTCATTAATTCATCTTGATCGTATCCGAAAACTATTATATCCGGTTTAACTTCCTCGATCACCTTTTCAAATGAGGGGGGATTGTATCCTAAGATTACTTCATCAACAGGTTTCAGCATCGAAACCAAATATTTCCTGGCCTCTTCGCCTAGAATCGGATCTCTTCCCTTTCGCCTCCTTATGGTTTCGTCCCTCGCGATCACCACCACTAGCCTAGAATTTTCTCCTCCGAGCTTCTTTGCCTCCTCAAAGAGCTTAACGTGCCCCGGGTGGAGTATTTCGAAGGCCCCCGCCGTCAATACGGTTTTACCTTTCCGCATTTCCAATCCATCATCATATACATTATCGTCCATTAATAACCCTCTCACCGGAGCCCCAAGTAAATTCTACTTTTCCCATGATCCTTAAAGCGTCTAAGAGTCCCTCAGCATAGGATATTGCGGCTAAAGCATCGAATAGATCGCCCGATTCCCAGAACCTCTCGGCGTCCTCGAGATAGCTCCTGGCCATATTAACCAAGTCTTCGGTTATGTCGTTTGAGAGATAACTCATTTCTTCTAAAGCTCTCCTGACATTTTCAAGATATTTCTCGATCCTCGAACTCCATAACCTAGGTGGCTTATGCTCGTCTAGGACCTCCGCATCGGCGTTTAGGATCGCTTTCAGCGCCTCTCTTTCCGAGAAATGTAATTCACCTGGGAAAATTATACTATGAGGGGGAGGGGGATACTTCCTCTGGGACGCGTCACGGAGCCTTCCCGCCCACTTGAACTCATCGTCGAACCCTATTCTAGCCAAGCATATTACGAGCCTATCCTCATGGAGGATCCCCAACCCAAACTTGTCCTCGGCTCTCAATAGTAGTTCGATGGCTTCTGGTATCGTGAGCCCCCCATCAGCAGTATCTAACAGAACTAGGGTGTGGAGCCCGCGCTCCATGTTCTCGGCTATCACCCTATAACAGGTCTCGACGCCGATGCCGCTCTTCGGTATCGTCGTAACCCTTCCGAATTTATATGCGTGAAGACAGGAGGCTGAAACGGCGGCGCAGTAGATGGAGAGCCCATGGATCACCTTAAAACTTATCCCCTTCTTCGCGGCTTCCGCAATTATCGAAGTATGAGTTGTAGCTATTAGGGGGTCTCCGGGGATGAGTATGCCAACTTCCATTCGCCCCGCTTCTCGAATTATATCAGAGACTTTTTCTTCAAGCATTCTACGATCCGCTTTGACGAGCCTTTCGCCGAGCCCTTTCGATAACTCTTCTAGAAATGAATCCTCAATGAAACTAGTATAGGTGTCGAGGTAAATCTTGTCGAGGGACTTGGCGGTTTCTAGGGCTTCTAACGTGAGTTGGCGAGACGTTCCTAAACCTAAACCGATCAAGTATATCGTCATCTCATTCACCGCCTTTAGATTTTCGTGAGAGACGCTGAGCCATAGCGGCATACGCGATCAATCTGGCGATCCTCAGTGGTTCTGGTACTTTCCCGAAGATCGTGAAGCGGTTTACAAGCCTCGCGGCATCCTCTTGATCTATCCCGAGTGCCCTGAGGTAAACCTTAAACCCATTCTTATTCGATATCTCGAATCTCGGTCCATTTCGCTCGTATATTTCGACCCTTCTTTCCCAGTCATCTGGGAAATATTTTATGAAAAACTCCTTGATGCCCCTTGTGGGGTTATAGCTCACCGCTATAATGGGGATCCCCGTTTCTTGATGAAGTTTCTCTAAATCTATCACGTTGAACCAGCTTATTATGCATCCATTAAGCATTATCGCCATGATATCATCTCGCTTGAGAGAATGATACATCTCCAGGATTTTCTCCGTAGCATCTAGTCCACCGACTGTGCACTCCCCTAAGACTACGCCGTCTATTATGAAATCGCCGCGCATCACGACCCCAGCCAGGGAGGCCATTCCACCTATATCTTTTCTGAAGCTCTCAGCGATTCCTAGGACCCTAATCCCCCGTTTCTCCAGCGTCAATTCCGTCGAATAAACGGCGTCTCCCCGTTATCTCTCTTGCGGTTGAACCCCTCCGCTCTTCCTAAGTTTCTCTAAGATCTCCTTCGCGCGATCCACTCTAATGCACTTCTCGCGCACCATTATCTCAGCCACCTTATCGACCTCGTCACCGACGGCTCCGGCCATCACCGCAATATTCTTCGCATGCAGTGACATGTGACCGGCTTGAATCCCCTCAGCGGCGAGCGCCCGAAGCGCTGCTAAGTTCTGCACGAGACCTACCGCCGCGATTACCTCCGCGAGTTCCTGCGCCGTTTTCACTCCGAGTATCTTCAAAGAAATCCTAGCAAGTGGATTCGTTTTCGTGGCTCCGCCGACTATGCCGACCGCGAGCGGCATCTCGAGCGTCCCCACTAAGTAGCCCTTGTCATCCAGCTCCCATCTGCTGAGAGGCCTATACCGGCCATCCCTCGCGGCATAGGCGTGTGCACCGGCCTCAACCGCCCTCCAATCGTTTCCCGTGGCTATCACGACCGCGTCCACGCCATTCATTATTCCTTTGTTATGGGTTGCGGCGCGATATGGGTCGGCGTCGGCGAAGGCCCACGCCTCCACTATTCCCTCCGCGACCTCCTTGCCGCCTACCGCTTCTGGGGGGACCCTTGTCCAGGCCCTTACCAGCCTCTTGTCGGCGAGATTCGAGATTATCCTGAGCCTGAATCTTCCACCTGCTATGGATGCGATCCTAGGTGCGACGGCCTCGGCCATGGTGTTTACCGCGTTTGCGCCCATCGCGTCTTTCACGTCAACTATTAGATGGACTACTACCATGGGGCCGACCTTGGATTCTAGGACTCTGACCTCGAGGTCCTTAGCCCCGCCGCCGAGCTTCACGAGCACCGGGTCGCGTTCATTCGCCAACTCGATGATCTCATCCTTATTCTTGAGGATCTCGAACCGCGCCCTATATGGATCCTTGACCCCGAGCACCTGTATCTGCCCTATCATCAAGGAGCCCGTGCTCATCGTGAAGACGCCGCCGCCAGCCCTCGTCATCTTCGCGGCATTGGAGGCGGCGGCCACTACGGATGGTTCCTCGATTACCATGGGGATTAGGTAATCCCTTCCGTTTATGAGGAAGTTGACGGCGATTCCGAGGGGGAGCTGGAATGCCCCTATCACGTTCTCGATCATCCTATTCGCGGTCGCTTCATCTAGTCCTCCGAACCTTCTCAGCAGATCCATCTCTTCCTTGGTTAATCCCGCAAATTCAGCTACAATCCTGAGCCGTTCTTCCGGAGATAGCTTATAGAACCCCGGTATCCTACTGGTCTTGGACATCGCGATCCAGTCGATCCGTCTCATGTTTAAGTGTTACCCGTCAATAGCCGATCTCCCTGAGCTTCTCAGAGAGCTTCAAAGCCGATCTCGATAAGTCCTCACGTATCTCCTCGAACTCGATTATCTCTATAACGCCTGATCGACCGAGTTTGGCGGGGACCCCGATCGCGACGCCTCTTAACCCATATTCGCCGTCTAAGACTATTGAGGCGGGGAGTATTTCCCGGGAATCGGTGACAATGGCCTTGGCCATCCGATAGATTGAGGCCGCGGGGCCGAAGATCGTCGCGCCCTTTCTCTCGATGACCTCCATAGCAGCCCTCCTAACCGCCTCTTCAAACCCCTTGTCTTCACCGAATATGAACATGCCATCGCCGTGTTCTCCTAGGACGAGGCCATGCGTCGGCCGACGTACTATGCTCTTCAGCCTCGAGGTATCGAGGACGCCGCCCATCCCAATAACCCTCTCCCTCGGAAAACCGGTTTCTCTCCAGAGGATGTAGGTCATGAGATCGACGGGATTAGTCACGACGAGTACCACGGACCCGCGGCAACGTTGCCCGAGCTCCTTTGCCACCGCCCTCATTATCCCCGCGTTTTTCTGGAGTAAGTCTAGTCTCGACATCCCCGGCTTCCTTGGGACACCGGCCGTAACTACTATGAGGTCACAGCCCTCTATCAACGAATAATCGGCTCCCCCGCGGATCTCAATGGGTTTATCTAAGGCGTAGCTCGCATGTAGGAGGTCTAATGCTTCACCCTTTGCCAGCTCTTCAAGGATGTCCACAAGCACGAGTTCATCGATTTCCAAATTATTGATCAAGGTATAGGCCGCTGTGCTGCCGACTCTTCCAGCCCCGATAAAGCCAACTTTCACCAGATCGACCTCCAGGAGGTGAAAAAGAGTTTGATAAAAGAAAAAATTTCTGATAGAAACTACGGGGAATGCGGTTACTTCTTCTCTCCCATCGCCTTTCTCAGCATTTCAACGGCTCTCTTGGCTTCCTCGATGGATGAGGCGTCTTCAAGGGTTGTAATATCGCCTAGTTGACTTCCGCTTACAACGGCCTTCAGCAACCTCCTCATGATCTTACCGCTTCTCGTCTTCGGCAGCGAGGAGACAAAGTATACGGCCTCTGGGGTTGCCACGGGTCCTATCGCCTTCCTGATCCACATCACGAGCTCTTTCCTCAGCTCCTCACTGGGCTCATAACCCGACTTCAGGATGACGAAAGCCACTATAGTTTCTCCTTTAACCGGATCTGGTTTACCTATCACCGCGGCTTCGGCGACGGCTGGGTGGCTGACGAAGGCGCTCTCGAGCTCCGCCGTTCCGATCCTGTGGCCTGCGACCTTGATCACGTCATCGGCTCTACCCATCAGCCAGAGATATCCCTCGTCATCCTTCATCGCGTAGTCTCCGGTGTAATAGACCGCTGGTGGCTGTATCTTGAACTCCAGCTTCTTATTTGGCTGGAACTTGGACCAGTAAACGCTCTTGTAGCGCTCTGGATCCCTCCATAAGGTCATCAGCATTCCAGGCCAAGGTGATAGTATAACGAGGTAGCCCCTCTCAAACGGCCTAACGGGTTCTCCATCCTCGTTCACTACCTCGGCATGGATCCCGGGCAGCGGGAAGGTCGCGGAACCAGGCTTCAGCGGCACTAAGTCGATTCCGGCGGCTGGTGAGATCATGAAACCCCCGGTCTCGGTCTGCCACCAAGTATCAATTATTGGACACCTCTCATTCCCTATCACCTCGTAGTACCATTTCCAGGCCTCTGGGTTTATGGGCTCGCCGACCGTTCCGAGGATCCTGAGGCTGCTGAGATCGTGCTTCTTCGCCCACTGTTCACCGAATTTCATGTGCATCCTTATCGCGGTTGGTGCGGTGTAGAACGCCGTTACCCCATATTTCTCTACAATCTCCCACCACCTATCCGGAGCGGGGTAATCGGGAGCGCCGTCATACATTATCTGAGTTAGTCCGTGGAGTAGCGGTCCATAGACTATGTAGCTGTGGCCGGTGATCCAACCTATATCCGCCGTACACCACCAAATGTCATCCGGTTGTAGGTCAAAGGCCCATTTCAGGGTGGCCCAAACCCACACGAGGTAGCCGCCGGTGCTGTGGACTACTCCCTTAGGCTTCCCCGTGGTCCCGCTGGTGTAGAGGATGAATAGTGGATCTGTGGACTCCACGGGCTCGGGTTCGCAGTAGGGTTCCGCCTCCTTCATCAAGTCATCCCACCAGTAGTCCCTTCCCTCGGTCATCGGGACATCTTCCATCCCGACCCTCCTAACCACGATGACTTTCTCCACGGTCTTCGTCTGCTTCAACCCCTCGTCCGCCGTCTTCTTCAGCGGGATCACCTTACCCCTTCGATAGAGACCATCCGCCGTGATCAGCAGCTTCGCCTCAGCATCATTTATCCTATCGGCAAGGGCGGTGGCGCTGAATCCTGAGAAGACTACGCTGTGGAGGGCGCCTATTCTGGCGCATGCTAGCATCGCTATCGGGAGTTCGGGCACCATGGGGAGATAGATTGATACCCTGTCACCCTTCTTTACTCCCAGCTTCTTTAACACGTTGGCGAACTTGTTAACTTCTTTCCATAGCTGATAGTAGGTGAGGGCCCGGGTTGATCCTTCTTCTCCTTCCCAGAAGATGGCCACCTTATTCTTAATCCCCTTTTTCAGGTTTACATCGAGCGCGTTATAGGATGCGTTGAGAACTCCGCCCACGAACCACCTAGCAAACGGGGGGTCCCACTCGAGAACCTTTTCCCATCGCTTAAACCAGTGGAGGTTTTCCGCTATCTCTGACCAGAAATTCTCAAGGTCTTCAAAGGCCCTCTTCTGGTATTCCTGTAATTTCTGCCCATAATATTTGGTCTTAGCTTCCACAGTAGTCTCAGATGAAGTGCTCTTCTCGCTCATACTAAAGGCACCTACCTTCGTCCGTGTGACGATGAGTCCATCTAAAAAGGATTTCTCCGAATATCTCGGCGAATTTTTAGAGAAGCCACATGTTTATCTAGCACGATAACTCCTTGTCACTTGATGAAGAAAAACCTGCGGGAGGAGCACGGTATAGAAATCGTGGAAACAAAGCCCATCGAGGATAAGGAACTCGTCTTTCTCGAGGGATTTCCGGATGTCGGCCTAGTGGGCACGATAGTCACATCGTATCTAATAGACAAGCTCGGACTCGAGGAAGTCGGATACATCAACGCGGAGCTCCTGCCCCCGATCATCGCTGTGAGGGAGGAACGGCTTAAGGAGCTATTGAGGATCTATAGGGGCGGGAAAATAGTGGCGATAATATCCGATATACCTCTGCCGGCATCCCTCGCGAAGCCTATGGCATACACATTAATGAATTGGGCTAAATCAAAAGAGCCCGAGTTATTCATCTCCCTCTCGGGCCTACCCGAGCCGAATAGACTGAACATCGATAAACCCGGGGTATTCGTGTTAGGTTGCAAACCCGAGTTAACCGAAAGACTGGTAAGAGTAAATGGAGTGAATAAATTCAAGGAGGGATTCATCGCCGGGGTGAAGGGGATGTTGCTGAGGGAGGGATGGAAGCTGAATGTGAATACGGCGATAGTCCTTGCCCAATCGCATTATAACTACCCGGATCCAGGAGCAGCAGCGGAGATAGTCCTTTACTTATCGAAGCTCTTGAAACTCGAGGTTGATGTGGCCCCCCTGCTTGAAAGCGCTGAAGAATTAAAGCTCAGGCTGAGAGATCTTATGAGGAGAACTGATCAGATGATGCATGGTGTACAGAAGGCGAAGGAATTGGAATTGCCTCCCGTCTACCTGTGAGGTGATGTGAGGTGGAGAGGAAGCCCCTCTGGAGGATAATCCTCGACGAGGTCAGGAGGATGGAGGCTGAGGTAAATAAGATGGAAGAGGAGATTTTCAAGATGATAAAAGAGGCCGAGGGGATGAGGAAGTGCATAACGCCACTCTACAATCTCTATGAATCCGGAGACGAGGTAATCCTCACCGCCGACCTCCCCGGAGCAAACAAAGAAGAGATAGAACTCGTGGCCGGCGAAGATTATTTCAAGATCGAGGCTCCTTGTAGGTCGCCCGTTAGGAAAATACAGGAAGGCAGATATATCCTGCACGTCCGATTGCCTGTTAAGATCGATCCCGAGACCATTAGGGCGAGATACAAGGAGGGGGTCTTAGAGGTCGTAGCGAAGAAGAAGATCACCGGGTACAAAATTAAGGTGGAGTAGCTAGGGAACGGACGATAGCGGTCCAGGCTTTGGCAACGTTATCAGGATTGTAGCCTCCACCACCCATCGCCATAATCCTACCATGACATTTCTCATGCGCTAACTTGTGGAGCTGGCTGGCGACAAATGCGTGAACTTCTTCGGTGTAGTTTAAGCCCGTGAGGGGGTCGCCCATCAAGCCATCCGCGCCGGCTTGAAGTAGTATGAATTCGGGGCTCGACTGGCTTAAGAAGTCTCGTGCAAAGTCTTCCCAAGCCTGCTTAAACTCCTCAACACCAGCCCCTGGGAGAAACGTAACATTTAGCTTTGTGCCAACAGCTTCACCCCCGCCCCGTTCGTGCTCAAAGCCCGTCCCTGGGTAAAGTGTTCTGCCGCTTTGATGGAAATCAAGTATGCGGACTCTTTTATCAAAATAGAAGGCATAAAAAACGCCATCCCCATGATGGGCATCTATATCGACGTACAGAATCTCTCTAAGCCCTACCTCATCTAAAAGATATTTTATCGCGATGGCGACGTCGTTAAAGATGCAGAATCCGGCAGCGCCATCCTTCTTGGCGTGATGAAGCCCTCCAACTGGATTGAATCCGTGATCTATTTCGCCGTTCAATATGAGATCTATCAGCTTCAAGGTCGAGCCCACAACGTAGAGAGATGCTTCATAGCATCCCTTAAATGCGGGGGTATCTCCGTAGTCTAAGTATCCTTTCCCGCTGTTAGAGTATTCCTTTACAAAATCAACATACCTTTTGTCGTGGAAGAGCAACACACGATCGACGGCGGCCATCTCAGGCTTAATTTTCACAACCTGGTCTCCAATCGCTTTCTCCAGTTTATCCAATTCATTTAGGAAGGGAATTATCCTATCGCTTCTGAATGGATGTGGGGTTGGAAAACTATAGAGGAGCAGTTCTGGGCCATGGATTACGCCTACTTTACACTTATCCCTCGGACCCGAGGTAGTCAACGTCCTCTCCTCACCTGAGAAAACGCTCGAAGTAAGATTATTTATGTGGTGATATATTGCTGTTACTCAGCTTTTCCCAGAGGGAACTTTGAGTATTTTCCCGGAAAGCTGATATTCTTTGGATGACGTTAAAGAATATATGCCGAGAATTCGCTCTATTTTATTGAATGAGGCGAAAAATCAACATCGACAATAAGGATCTGAAGATACTCTCTATTCTCCAAGAAGATGGGAGGGCCCCTTACTCGGAGATCGCGAGAAAGATGGGTATGAGTGAGGCCGCCGTTTATTCTAGAATCCAGAAGCTTATCAAAAACCACGTAATAAAAAAGATACAAGCCATCTTAGATCCCGAGAAGTTAGGATATAAGGTCACGGCGTTTATCTCCGTAACCGCACAGCCGGCCAAATATAATAAGGTCCTCGAGGCTCTATCGAAGCTTTCCGAGATCTTAGAAATACACGATGTCACGGGTCAACATTATTGCCTCGTTAAGGTGAGAACGCGGGATAAGGAGGACCTTGCTAAGATCCTGGATAGGATAGGGACTTTGGATGGCGTGACTTCTACCGAAACGAAGATTGTGTTGAGGACTATTAAGGAGAATTACGATCTTCCAATTTAATTCCGAGAATTGGAGAAGAGCTCATTAACTAATTCACGGAGATCCTTGAAGACGTAAGTGGGTTTAAGATCGCTTGGGATCTTCTCGAGATCGCTCTCCTTCGTAATTCCCGTTAAGACTAGGGCCGTATCAGCTCCAATACTTTTACCAGCTCGAACATCGGTGTCAATTCTATCTCCGACGACGAGTACTTCGGAAGGATTCATCTTCAATTTCTCCAACGCGATATCCATTATTATCCTCGACGGTTTGCCTATTATTATCGGCTCGACGCCCGTCATGACCTTAAATGGAGCTATAATCGCCCCTGAGCCGGGTTCGAGCCCATCCTTTCCTGGGTGAGTTACATCCGGGTTGGTTCCTATGAACACCGCGCCGTTTAGGATCGCCCTTAGACCAGCTTTGAGCTTCTCGTAGTTGATCTCTCTGTCGTGGCCCGCGATGACGTATTCTGCTTGCTCCCATTCGTTTAAGCCGAGGACTTTATGACCAAGTTTCTCACAATACACCTTAACACCCTCGCCGGCGATCACCAATACCCTGCTCGGCCCAGATCTCGAGTAAATATACAGAGCGGTCGCTTCGCCAACTGTCAAGAAGTCATCAAGGTCGCAATCAATGCCCATTCGCCGAAGCATTTCCGCGCAATCTTCGGAGGTCTTTCTCGGATTATTCGTCACGTAGAGCGTCTTAACACCTAGGTCACGTAATCTCTTCAAAGCGTCTGCCGCGCCAGGCGTGGGCTCTTCTCCCACATATACGCAGCCATCCAAATCCATTATTATACCTCGGTATTTCATCTTCCGACGTCACCAGCATGCGTGCTCTTAAAATCAAAACAACCTTATTATTTTGGATTTTTGTTCTCACAGTTGGAGTAGTGTTAGGATGAGCGCCGCCTATAGGAGACTGATCAGGAAATTGACCGTCGAGAACCTCTGGCTATACGTGTTGAGCCTCTTGAAAAGGGAGCCCCTCTACGGATATGAGGTGGGAGAGAAGATAAAGAAAAACTTCGGATTCAAGCCCGGAAAAGTAACCTGCTATATAGTTTTACATAAACTGGAATCGGAGGGATTAATTTCCTCTAAACATTCCCCTGAAAAAACTAGAAACACCAGAAGCCTGGGACCGCAGCGAAAATACTATGTATTGACCGCCAAGGGAGAAAAGGCGTTGGAGCGGGCCAAATCATTTTTAAAGAAGCTTTCGCAGGAACTCTAGTTCATGGTCGTAAACTATTTCATGGCCATGAAACAGTTATATATTAAACACCCACATATTAGTTGACATGACCAAAGTAAAAGTTGCGATTATAGGGGTTGGTAACTGCGCTTCGGCGCTGGTCCAGGGAGTGTATTATTACAGGGATGCTGATGATAATGAATTCGTACCGGGGTTAATGCACGTTAGGCTTGGGCCATATCACATAAGCGACATCGAATTCGTCGCCGCCTTCGATATAGACAAGAACAAGGTTGGGAAGGATCTCTCGGAGGCGATATTCGCTCCTCCAAACTGTACGAGGAAGTTCGCGGATGTCCCGAAGCTCGGCGTTGAGGTGATGAGGGGGATGACTCATGATAGTATAGGAAAGTATCTGCATGGAGTCGTCGAGAAGCACCCCTCTCCAACCGTGGATGTCGCCGACGTCTTGAAGAGCGCGGGAGCAGATGTCGTCATTAATTTCCTACCTGTTGGAAGCGAGTCGGCGACCAAGTGGTACGTCGAGCAAGTTCTGGAGGCTGGTACAGCCCTCGTCAACGGCATTCCGGTCTTCATCGCGAGGGAGCCCAGATGGCAGTCGATATTCGAGAAGAGGGGGATACCGCTGATCGGAGACGATGTCAAGAGCCAGGTCGGCGCCACGATCCTACATAGAACCCTCGTCAAATTGTTCGTCGACAGGGGCGTCAAGATCGAGAGGACTTACCAACTGAACTTCGGAGGGAACACGGACTTCCTGAATATGCTGGAGAGGGAGAGGCTGGCATCCAAGAAGATCTCCAAGACCTCGGCGGTCGCCAGCCTGATACCCTATGACCTCGGCGAGGAGAACATCCACATCGGGCCAAGCGACTACGTTCCATGGCTCACGGATAGGAAATGGTGCTACATCAGGATCGAGGGAACGGCGTTCGGCGGATGTCCGCTAAACGTCGAGGCAAAGCTCGAGGTCTGGGATAGCCCAAACTCTGCCGGTGTTGTGATCGACGCGTTGAGGTGCGCGAAGATCGGGAAGGACAGGGGAATCGGAGGAGTGTTGATAAGTCCCTCGGCCTACTTCATGAAGAGCCCACCGATCCAGTATCCAGATGATGTCGCGAGACAGATGGTCGAGGAATTCATCGAGGGAAAGAGGGAGCGCTGAGAAGGTTAGGAGAAATCCTCTAACACCCTGAAAACATTCGATAACCTACTAAGCGACTTCTTTTTTTCTATAAAACTCAATCCAGAGGATTTTATGGCGTCAACCAATTCATAAAGCCATTTATCTTCACCCATCCTCATCGGGACCTCCCTGAACAAGATCGCGGGATCATTTAGGCTGGGATAGACATCGTAGAGTTCGATTGAAGCGGCGGCGAGAAATCTTATGGTCGCCGGACCCACTCCCTGAAGTGATAGGAGTTCTTCAAAGCTCGTTGGCGCATTTCTATTAATTTTCAGGAGGGTGGACCATTTTATCTTGGGAATACTGAAGGGGCATTTTCTCCCCTCATGCGCGTCGAAATCTAAGAGTGTGGACTGCCCGGGTGGAAGCCGTTCATACAGTTTTCTTAGGGAGGGAAGATCGTTGTTTACCGCCTCGACACATGTTATCCTCGCCTCGGAGCTCTCGCGATTAGTCATATCTATGACTAGGTCCTGTCTCTCCGTGGAGACTATTCCGCTGTGTGGTTCCTCGACAAAACTTCTCAGATTTACGGATGCCCAGTGATATCTCCTAACGAGGTTTGTTACGGGTTTTAATCCCTGTTGAATTATAACCCATTCTCCATCCTCAGACAGTATCATGAGATGTATGTAGAGCTCGAAGCCATCTTGGATCGCCGCGCTATCGACCTTCGCGACCATCCTGCTCGCATACTTCAACGCGGCTAAGGTTTTCTCATCAAACCCGAAGATCTCCGCAACGCGATCCAATTCTTCCGGTACTTTGTATCCTTTGGGTTTCTTGCCGCCGACTACCGCTAGCCCCATCTCCGGCCTGATAAAGTCCTTTAAGATGTTCGCGATTATCGAGGTCGCACCGCCCTCTAATTCGTCTAGATATGCTGAAGCCGCGAGGCCGTCGAAGAACACCGGTGAGGCGAGGCCGAACATGAATTTCTTTGCGCCGAAGAGCCCGATATATGATTCCACAATCTGGGTTAACGCCTTTTCAACTGCCCTGAAATACCATTTTGGTTTCGACGCGTAGAGGAGCCTCAGTTCTCGGAGGCCAGCGCGATACATCCGCAAGAATGGCCAAGTCCTAGGATTAATTCATTCCGGTTTCGAAATATCTCGAGATATACGCGGGTTCGCATGGGATATTACCTTCTCCTAATTTTCAAGTAAATGGAGTAGCCTATGGAGATCAAGGTGGGGATGACGAAGATGTATAGGAGGAAGGTCTTCTCAAGAAAGGGGAGAATATAAAGAATTATTGTTATGATCGCGAGGATTATTGAGGAAATAATCCAAGAACTTTCATCGTCTAACTCAGACCGCCTGTTCTTCAACGGATCTCAACAGCTCCCTTAATGGGATATCAACATATGTTCCGTCGGGTCTCCTTCTTCTGATAATTATCGGTAGAACTCCTGCCTCAAACTCCCTCTGAGCTATGTCGATCGGCGTGTCACCAGGCCTTATCTCGACCAGCGGGAAGGCTCCGAGTGAAAGTTGAAGTGCTCGGCCGGCGATTATCCTCGCCTTCTCGTAGCGTGTCAGCGGCTGCCTATACGGATCAGTTATCCTATTACTCCTCAAAGGAGTACTCTTCCTGCCCTTCTTCTTTGCCTTTCTTCTTCTCCTCGAGCCTCGATGCCGCGATTATGTCGTCGATCTTCAAGATCATCGCCGCGGCTTCGACGGCTGCCTTTATCGCCTGCTTCTTGACGAGTAGTGGTTCTAAGACTTCGAGCTTGTACATGTCATCGATCTTTCCTTCAAAGACGTTTATGCCGGCCCATTTCTCTCCCTTCTTATGCCTGGCCCTCAGCGAGACTATTATCTCGATCGGGTCTAGTCCGGCGTTCTCCGCGAGCTGCATCGGGATGACCTCGAGTGCCTCGGCAAATTTCTCGACGGCTAACTGCTCTTTCCCTGCCAGGGATTTCGCGAAGTCCCTTAGTCCTAGGGCGACCTCGACCTCCGGCGCGCCTCCACCCGCTACGATCTTGTTCTCGACTACGACGTCCTTTACGACGTTTAGGGCGTCTTTCAGAGATCTCTCGGCCTCATCGACGAGCCTCTTGGTTCCACCCCTTACGAGGATCGTTATCGACTTCGGGTTCTCACACTTCTCGATGAACACCATCTTGTCTTCTCCGACGCGCCTCTCCTCAACGAGCTTGGCCCTTCCGAGGTCTTTCTCGCTGAGCTCATCTATCCTAGTAACTATCCTCGCACCAGTCGCCTTGGCGATCTTCTCGACATCGGATCTCTTGATCCGCCTCACGGCGAGTATGCCCTTTCTC
>Ga0164318_10001928_pt1 | contig 18890 bp, 18 predicted proteins | sample GuaBasSedimGuay9_FD_113734 | JGI IMG/M metagenome (GOLD analysis project Ga0164318, IMG submission 113734) | Subseafloor sediment microbial communities from Guaymas Basin, Gulf of California, Mexico - Guay9, Core 4571-4, 0-3 cm | ecosystem: Environmental > Aquatic > Marine > Hydrothermal vents... | reverse complement strand
GGAACCTGTACTGGTGGAATTATATGATATATGATGAATTTGATTGGGAAACACTGGAATATAAGGGCCCGCCAAGAAAATGGAAACCTATATAAAAAAGAAAAAGCCGACTTCCGAAAGAAGTCGGCTTTTTTTATTTCAATAATGAAACAAACACAAAGGCAACAACTATGCCGAGTGTATCAGGCACAAATAAATCCCAGAATGAGAATCCATCACTATAAAATAACATTTGTATCCAGTAAGGTTTCCCCAGTCCCTTCCTCCAATTGGGTTTTATTGCATCAGTTATTTCCCATAAAAACCCGGCAATAAAAGAATATAAACAAGCTTTTTGCAAACTTAATCCAAAAAAGAATACAAAAACCAAAACCATAGCAAAAGAGCCTAAATAATGATAGAAATTATGTTGGTCGTAAGCGGCTTTGAAGTTAAAGAATTTCATAATCGCATCTCCTTTATTTAATTTTGATATTGCTTACGGTGTTTTTTAGATGCTGTTTCATATTATCCAGCATTATGTTATTTAGTTTGGGATATATTTTAGTAGGGTTTTTGCTTATATCTTGCTTTGCAATATCGATTGCTTTTTGAAAAAACGGATCGGGTTTACGAGGTTTATTTTTATATAAAACGGCTTTTTTCCGCACAAGGGTTTTGCCTTTTATTTTAAAGCGAAGAGCTTTTTTATTTTTTGGTTTGATCACAACAGGTTTATTAGAACCGAAATGTACCATTTTTGCATAGACTTTATTAGTGCCGATAATTGCTTTATTGTTTTTATATGAGATTGTAACAGATTTTGCAAGTTCTCCTCTATTTTTAGGAATAGTATATTTTATGGTAATATTATGGATGTAAGAGGCAGTTTTTTTTATAATATAATCAGATATATTCATCAATTTTTTTCAGGAAGATTTTTTCAATATCTTCTGGTTTATCCCATTCTGGAATATGAAACTGGAAATCGGTTTTTCTTCCAGCAGGTTTTAATATATATTTGTTAATTCTATTTGCAATAAGCAATTGTGTTGATTGAATGATTGAGTCGAGGAAGATTTTATAACAAAACAATTTTTTACAATATATTTTTACTACTAAATAATATATAATATATTTTTTCAAATACTATAACATTTACTTTATCCTGCTAACTATAGCCCAAAAGCAATTTATATAAAAACCACAATATTTATTATTTTATGAAAACGAGTTAACAGTGTTTACTTATTTAGTGATTTTTTAAATTTCCTAAGAAAAATTTTTTTAATTTTTAGACTTTAAATTAATCTTTGAAAATAATCTACTTGATTAAAGCCCTTCATTAATAACAAATATTTAAAAATATTATGAAAAATATAAATAAAATTTTATTTCTTGAAAGAAAAAAAATTTAAATTATATTAAAAAAAGAAAGGAACCAATATAAACATCGGACTTTAAAAATAAGAGAATAAAAAAAAGGAGGAAAAAATGAAAAAGTACAAATGTATGGTTTGCGGTTATATTTATGATCCAGAAGTAGGAGATTCAACACAAGGTGTTGCACCTGGTACATCTTTTGAAGATTTACCTGATGATTGGGTATGCCCATCATGTGGTGTTGATAAAGATTCTTTTGAACCGATTGACTAAATCAATCAATTAATTAAAAAGGAGGAAAGAAACAATGGCCAAATTAAAAAAAATCTATAAATGTGAAATATGTGGGAATATTGTTGAGGTATTGAATGAAGGGCCTGGTTCTCTTGTATGTTGTGGAGAACAAATGGTATTATTAGAAGAAAAAAATGCTGATTCTACTGTCGAAAAACATGTACCTATTGTAGAAATAACTAATGATAAAATCAAAGTTACAGTAGGAAGCACACTACATCCTATGACAGAGGAACATTATATTCAATTTATTGAACTAATGGCAGAAGATAAAATTTACACAAAATTCCTCAAACCAGGAGATGAACCAAAAGCAGAATTTGAAAAAGTTGAAGGAAATTTTACTGTAAGAGAATATTGCAATGTTCATGGATTATGGAGTAACAAATAGAAGGGAAAGCTTATGATTTCCAAAAAACTTGAAGAAGCTATTAATGATCAGATAAACGCTGAATTTTATTCTGCTTATCTTTATTTATCAATGGCTGCGTATTTTGATGATATGAATTTAAAAGGTTTTGCAAACTGGACAAGGGTACAAGCACAGGAAGAGACCTATCATGCTTTAAAATTTTTTGATTATTTAGCTGAACGTGGTGGCCGTGCTATACTTCAGGCTATAAAAGAACCTCCAAACAAATGGGAAAGTCCACTTGATGTATTTGAAAAAATATATAAACACGAATGTTATGTTACAGAAAGAATCAACAATCTTGTCAAATTAGCAAAAGAAAAAAATGATAATGCTGCTGAAATATTTTTACAATGGTATGTAACTGAACAGGTGGAAGAAGAAGCATCAGCAAATGAAATTGTGAAAAAATTAAAATTAATTGGCGATAATCCAAATGCATTATTATTACTTGATAGCCAATTAGCAACCCGAGTATTTACTCCACCAACAACAACAAAATAAATTCTAGAAAAGGGAGGCTGTATGCAAAAACATATTCTTCTAATTTTAATCGATGGAAGAAAAAAATCTGCTGTTAATGTCCAAAAAATTTTAACAGAATGGGGCTGTTTAATTAAAACAAGATTAGGTATTCATGATGGTGTGTTAGATAATTGTTCTGAAAGTGGCTTAATATTATTAGAATTAGTTGGTGAAAAAGAAAAATTTGAAGAATTAGAAAGAAAATTAAACTTACTCCCGGGTGTTTCAACAAAATTGGTTGAACTAAATGTATAAAAAAAGGGATAAAAAATGAGTTCTGAAAACTTAACTGAAAATGTTTATAAAGTTATGCTGGAACTTGATAAACCTGTAAGACCAGGAGATATTGCGAAAAAATTAAATGTCGATAGCAAAGAAGTAAGTAAAGCAATAAAGGAACTAAAAAAAGAAGAAAAGATTTATTCCCCTAAAAGATGCTATTATCAAGCAAAAAAATAGAAAGGAGTTTATATGGCTAATTTAAAAGGAACTAAAACTGCTGAAAATCTAATGAAATCATTTGCAGGTGAATCTCAGGCACGTATGAGATATACTTATTATGCATCTGTAGCTAAAAAAGAAGGTTTTCTACAAATATCTGAAATTTTTCTTGAAACCGCAGAAAATGAAAAAGAACATGCTAAGCTTTTTTATAAACATTTAGTTGAAGGTCTGGGCAACGGAGTTGTTCAAGAAATTACAGCAGGATATCCTATTGCATTAAATAAAACTACATTAGAAAATTTAGAAGCTGCTGCAAATGGCGAAAAAGAAGAATGGACAGAGCTTTATCCAGAATTTGCAAAAATTGCAGAGGAAGAAGGATTTCCTGAAATTGCAAAAACTTATAAGGGTATCGCTTTAGTTGAAAAGAAACATGAAGAAAGATATAGAAAATTATATGAAAATGTAAAAAATAATACTGTATTCAAAAAAGAAAAAAAAGTTTTATGGAAATGCAAAAACTGCGGATTTATTGTAGAAGCTGAAGAAGCTCCTGAAACCTGTCCTGTTTGCAATCATCCACAAAGCTATTTTGAATTATTAGCAGAAAATTATTAAAAACTTTAGTATTTATACAACTTAAAAAGACGCCTCTTTGTGAAGGGGCGTCTTTTTTATATAAATTATTCCAACAATTTATTTCAAAAGTTCTGCTGATGAAAAATCTCTATAGAATGATAATCTTTTAAATATATCAACAGGTATTTCTGTAGGTTCGCCAATTATAAAATTTGCAAAATTCTTAGCAAGCCCAGGACCTAACATTACACCCTGACCACACATTCCCCCAAAAATAAATAAATTATCATAATCTTTTATTTTATCCGCAATTGGCACTCCATCAGGAGTATTAGGATAATAACCTCTCCATGTTCTCCTTATAAAAACATTGCTTAATGTCGGAAGTGTTTCAATCATTCTTCTTGCAATTACCTGCATAAATTCCGATCTTGCATAATCTCCATATATAGATTCATAAGGGGTATAACAAAATATAAATGAACCCTCTTTATTCTGGGTAAAATAAAAATTTTTAGATATTTTGGGTTCATCCGATGATATATCAACAATCATAGGTCCTAAATATTTTTCATAAGGAGCAGAAATACCTCCTTCATGACTATCCGGAAAAACGGGTATTTCAAGATTTAATTTTAATCCTAATTCTCTTATAAATCTCCCGTTCGCCAGAACCAAATTATCACACTTATACTTGTTTTTATCTGTTATTACTGTTGTTATTTTATTTTTTTCTATTATAAAATCGATTACAGATTCATTAAAAGCAAACTTTACTCCATTATTAAGGGAATTTTTATAAAAAGCATAAGCAGATTTTAAAGGAGAAACATTAATATCATCTGGAGAATATAGCCCACCATAATAAATATCACTATTTATATCTGAAACAACATTTTTCAATTCATCTTTAGATAAAAGATAAGATTTTACATTATAATTTTTCAAAACATTATAAGAATTAATAAAATCTTTGTAATCATTTTCATTTTTACAAACATATAAATATCCGCCATCTTTTACATCAAATTCAGCTTTTTTCTCTTCTTCCCATGATTTATAAATATTAATAGACTCCTTACATGCCAAAATTTTAACAGGTTCTGAATGTGAAGCACGCACACCTCCAATAGCAGCTTTATTTTCACCCTGCCCTGGCGATGGATTTTTATCTATAACTAAAACAGATAATCCTTTAGTAGATAAAAAATAAGATAAAGGCAAACCGACACTACCCGCTCCAATAATAATTATATTATAAATCATTGCTATCCTCTTTTTTTAAATGTGCAAAATCTTTCAATTTTATTTCCATTAGAAACGGCCTCAAAGTATTGGTTCTAATCTTCTCTTTAGGAACACCTTTTTTTATCATAATCTTAGGAATATTTTCATTACAGGATTTACCCCCACATGCTCCCATAGTAACCCTTTTTACTGCTTTCATTAAATTTATATCAGTGATCCCCTCTTCTATCATCTCTTCAATTTCCTGTCGTGTAATATGTTCACATCTACAAACAAATTCCGGGTTATAAGAATATTTTGTCTTATCAATATCTACAGGTTTAACATCACTATCAAATAGCCGAATTCCTGCTGCTTTAATTGCTATTTTTTCCTCTTTTACTTCAATCTTTAAAATATTACGTTTTCTATCCGGAGGCCTATTATTAATAGCTTTTATTATTCCCTCTCCAATAATATTTCCTTCATAATCTGTTAATTTAACCTTATCATCTATTTTTATTCTATGGAGACTCAATTCATAGGGTATAAAAGTAAAAAATTTACCATTTTCATTCATAACGAGTGTTATTGCAAGTCCGGGACAAATAGATACGCATCTAAAACATCCTATACAATTATTATTTGTAATCTGTGGAATTTCAAGAAGATTATCTTCTGGAATATAAATAACACCTTTTGGGCATGCAGTTTTACATGGATTACATGGAATTTCTTGAAAACAATGAAGTACCGGAGTATACTTATTTTCAACATGTTCAGGATAATTATTTTCAAAAGTTTTACCTGGCCTACTTTTTAAAATTTCCATTTTTTTATACCATGCGGATTCATCAATTTGAGAATACCCAAATTCTTTTAAAATTTTATTTGCAGCAATTTTGCCTCCAAAAAAGGCAGCACTCGCTTCTGAAATTTCTAAAGCATCACCAGCACTATAATGTTTTAAACCGACCTGTTCTGCTTTTCTTGATAATTCATCAATTGGAGTTAACCCCACACCAATCAAAATAGCATCAACTTCAACAATTTTATTTGAACCTTCTATAATATTAAATTTTTCATCGACTCTGGCAAATTCGGCATATTCTACTTTATCAGCCCCATAAGCTGCAACTATTGTATGAGAAGTCAAAACTGGTACTCCTAATCGAACAATTTTATCTTTATGAACTTTATAACCACTTACATTTGGTAATGCTTCGAGAACAGCAATAACATCAATATCTGCCTGCAAAGCATGATAAGCAGCAATTAAACCAACATTTCCACCACCTACAATCAAAATTTTATCAGCAGGTTTTATCATTTCCTTATTAACAAGTGTCTGAAAAGCACCCGCCCCATATATATTAGGCAAATAAGAACCGGGAAAATGAAGCATTTTTTCTCTCGCACCAGTAGCATTAAGCAATACTTTAGGCTTTACTATAAAATAATCATCAGGACTTATAACCCCAATTGTTTTATCCTCAAAAACTGCAACAGCAGTAGAATTAAGTAATACTCTAATATTATTTTTCTTGGATATTTCTTCTTTTAAATTTTTAGCAATATCAATACCTCGAGTCCCTGCATAACAATCCTTAATTGAACCAAAAAATTGATGAGTTTGCAAAGTTAATTTCCCGCCTAATTCATCTTTATCATCAATTAGTATAATATTCAAATCATAATCTGCAAGCAATAAAGCCGCCTGCATTCCAGCAGGTCCTCCTCCTACAATAACAACATCACACTCAAATTCAATAGGATTATCAAAATCAATATTTTTATTAAATTTTTCTATCTTAAGTTTTCCAATAAGAGGTTCAACCTTCATGCCTTCTTTTAATTTTGTAATACAAGATTTTACAGGTACACCATCAGCAATAACCAAGCACTGAGCACATTGACCATTTGCGCAAAATATTCCCTGCGGCAAATTATCTTTTGCATGTCTCCCCATTATATGAATATCATTACTTATTAATGCTGCCGCTATAGTTACCCCAGAGGGAGCAGTTAACTTTCTTTCCCCATAAAAAAAACTCACCTCATCTGTATATTTTTTTTCTAAAATAGGATGTTTTGTGATGATCTTATTGCCTTCCATAAATTACCCTCTTTTTAAAAAGTTTAGTTTTTATTATATTTAAAAAAAAAATAAATATGTCAAACATTATTTAGAAAAATTAATTTTTTAAATTTTTTTTTTTGATTTGAGAATAAATTAATAAATAAACTTGACAATTTTTCATAATAAAGTTATCTATATATTAAACATAAGGAGGAATTAAAAAAATGGTTACTAAGAAAGATGATAGCCAAATATATAGTGAAAGTATAGAGAAAAATATAAATGATTTTATTGTTTTATTCAGAGCACTACCCAGGAATCAGCAGAAAATTTTTAAAGATTTTTTTAATTATTTTGAAGATTTTCTAAAAAAATTTAAAAAAGAAGAACTATTGCTTCTGGTAAGATTCATCAACTCGCTATTAAACGAAAATGAAAATCCTAAAAAGGAGGATTAAATATGCATAATGCTTTTTATCAAGTACCAGTTCCTAAAAATGAACCTATATATGCTTATGCTCCTGGTTCAAAAGAAAAAAAATTAATAAAAGAAAAGTTAGCAGAATTAAAAAATCAACAATTAGAAATACCATTAATTATTGGTGGTAAAGAAGTAAGAACAGGAAAATTAGGAGAAAATGTTATTCCTCATAATAGAAAACATGTTTTGGCTAAATATCATATGGCTACTGAAAAAGAAGTACAATTAGCAGTAGAAGCATCAAAAAAAGCATGGAAAGAATGGAGTAGAATGCCATGGGTAGATAGAGCATCTATATTCTTAAAGGCAGCAGAATTGTTATCAACTAAATATAGATACACATTAAATGCCGCTACAATGTTAAATCAAAGTAAAACTGTATATCAAGCAGAAATTGATTCAGCATGTGAATTGATTGATTTTTGGAATTTTAATACCTACTATATGTCATTAATTTATAAAGATCAGCCATACTCTCCTAAAGGATTCTGGAATAGAGTAGATTATAGACCATTAGAAGGTTTTGTATTTGCAGTTACTCCATTTAATTTCACTTCAATAGCAGGTAACCTACCAACAAGCCCTGCTTTAATGGGCAACACTGTACTATGGAAACCAGCATCTACTGCTGTATTGTCAGGATATTTTATTATGAAGATTTTACAAGAAGCAGGATTGCCTGATGGTGTAATCAATTTCTTACCAGGTCCTGGTAGAGAATTTGGACCAATTGTTATGAGTCATCCTGATTTTGCTGGCATACATTTCACAGGATCTACTATTACTTTTCAAAATATGTGGAAAGTTATTGGTGAAAATATTTCTAACTATAGAACTTATCCAAGAATTGTAGGAGAGACTGGCGGTAAAGATTTTGTTTTTATTCACAATTCATTTACAGATATTGATGCTCTGTCCACAGGACTTGTAAGAGGAGCATTTGAATACCAAGGTCAAAAATGTTCAGCTGCATCTCGTGCTTATATTCCAAAAAGTTTATGGACTCAATTAAAAGAATCATTAATTGAAACAACAAAATCTATAAAAATGGGCGACGTTGAAGATTTCACCAACTTTATGAGTGCAGTGATTGATACTGTTTCTTTTAATAAACATAAAAACTATATAGAATTTGCTAAAGCAGATCCTGAACATGAAATATTAGTTGGTGGAAAATATGATGATAGTGAAGGATTTTTCGTATGGCCTACAATCGTAGAAACAACAAATCCAAAATCAAAAATGATGGAAGAAGAAATTTTCGGACCAATTTTAACAGTTTATGTATATGATGATAATAAATTTGAAGAAACATTGGAATTATGCGATAGTACATCTCCTTATGGTCTAACCGGATGTATATGGGCTAAAGACAGAACTGCTATCAATAAAGCATTTGATACAATGTGGCATGCTGCTGGTAATTTTTATATCAATGATAAACCTACTGCTGCTGTTGTTGGGCAACAACCTTTCGGTGGTAGCAGAGCATCCGGCACCAATGATAAAGCTGGAAGTATGTTAAATCTATTAAGATGGGCAACTCCTCAAGCAATCAAGGAAACTTTCAATCCTCCTACTGATTATAAATACCCTTTTATGGGTGAAAAATAAATACTAATCTCTCACTATCTCCCTCTTTTTAAAAAGAGGGAGATTTTTTTATTTTTAATAAACTAAATGTAAAATTTATATACTTTATATCAAGATATCAAGTCATTATAAGATATTGAGATTTTATCTCAATTTAGTTACAATTTATTTACCACATTTTAAAAATATTCTTGACTTTTTGTCTACTTTTATTAAATTCTAATAATTTTAACATATAACAAGGAGTTATTATGAGCAAAAAAAAAGTAGCAATAATTGGTGTGGATGGTTTCTCATATAATCTTATTAATAACTATATAAAAAATGATATTTTTTCTGATTTATCAAAAATCTTAAGAAATGGTTTTTTTACAAATATGAAAGTTACAATTCCGGAAATATCCAATGTCTCATGGACAACATTTTTCACAGGAAATAATCCAGCAGAGCATAATATACAAGGTTTTGTAGATTTAAAACCAAATTCATACGAAATTTTTTTCCCTACTTTTGTAGATAATAAAGGCGAATGCATCTGGGATGATTTGGAAAAATATAACAAAAAAACATATGCTCTAAATATCCCCGGAACATACCCGGCACATAAAATAAATGGAATTTTAATTTCCGGTTTTGTAGCTATTGAATTAGAAAAATCCGTTTACCCTCAATTTCTTATTCCTACTCTTCAAGATTTTAACTATATGTTAGATGTTGATACAAAAGATGCTCAAAATAAGCTAATTAGCTTTTTAGATGAAATAAGATATAGTATTGAAATTAGAAAAAAAACTTATAATTATTTATGGGAAAAAGACGATTGGGATTTGTTTATAGGGGTATTAACTGAAACTGATAGGCTTAATCATTTTCTCTTTGATGCAGCTTTTGATAGTTCAAATGAATATCATAATAAATTCATAGAAATTTACCAAATGGTAGAAGACTTTATTTCATTTTTCTATAATAAATGTGATGAAAATACTGAATTTATAATCCTATCCGACCACGGTTTCACAAAAATAAAACAGGAATTCTATATTAACAATTGGTTAAAAGACAAAGGTTATCTATTGCTTAATACAAAAAATATGTTCGAATTAGATAAAATATCTTCTGATAGTAAAGCTTTCGCACTGGATCCAACAAGAATTTTTATTCATTTAAAAGATAAATACCCAAAGGGAACTATAGATAGCTCTCAAAAAAATAAAATTCTCAACGAAATAAAAAATGAACTCCTGGAAATTGAATATAATGGAGAAAAAATTATAAAACAAGTCTATTTTAAAGATGAAATTTTTGAAGGGACTTATGCTGATAGATCTCCTGATTTAGTTTATATAACAAATCCCGGTTTTGACAGTAAAGGAAGGATGATTGCAGATTCAATTTTTGGAAAAACTCATCTTCAGGGAATGCATGTTAGAGATGATGCTGTATTTTTCACAACTAATAAAAATTTAACATTAGAAAATAATTATATTGGTGAAATCAAATCAAAAATTTTAAATTATCTATTATGAAAGAAACATTCAAACCTATCAAAGCACAATCTATTGGATTAATTACAAATTATAAATGCACATTCTCATGCAAACATTGCCTCTATGCATCCTCTCCTTATATTGATGAGAATATCAATGAAAATAATTTATATAAAATTATAGATCTGATAAACGAAAATTTACCATACGTAGATTTACATATAGGAGGCGGTGAACCTCTACTTAATTACGAAACTATAATAAAACTACTAAAGTATATCCATACAAAATCAAATATAAATCTGGAATATTTAGAAACAAATGGCTTTTTATTATTAAAAAATACAGACAAAAAACTTCAAGAATTAAAACAAACGGGATTAAAAACATTATTATTAAGCATTGATCCCTTCCATGGGGAATTTATTTCTGTAAATCAATTAAAATTTCTATTAAATAAAATTATTGAATATTTTGGAGTTAATGGACTATTCCCATGGCATCCCGAATATTTACAATATATGGAAAAACTTGCTCCTAACTCCACACATAAAATAGAAGAATATTTCCAACACTTCGATATTACAGATATAACAACACAATTAACAGGAATTACTTATATTCATCCTGGGGGAAGAGCGGCTTTTTTTCTGGCAAAATATTTAAAAAAATATAAAGCAGAAGATTTATTAAATATAGACTGTTCTAGTAAATTAGCTTCTCCAATACATGCCCATATTGACTATGCTGGAAATTATATAACAGGATTTTGCAGCGGATTACGTATAGGGGAAAATACATTTTTTAACCCTAAAAAACTATATAATGAAGGTATAAATTTAAAAAATTATCCAATTTTAGACATTTTAATTAATCATGGATTAAAAGGATTACTAAACTTTGCTATTGATAAAGGATATAAATCGCAACCAGAAGGTTATGTATCTCCATGCCATTTATGCCTTGATATTAGATTATTTTTATTTAATAAAAATCATTATAACTCATTATACCCCCGCTTTTTTTATATAGATCTAATTAATCGATTAAAAGGAGGTACGTGATGGAGAAGAACATTAAAACAATTGAAGAAATCAATGAGAAGATAAAAAGAGGTAAGGCAGTAGTTGTTACTGCCGATATGATGTCTGAAATAGTTGAAGAATTAGGAGCCAAAGAAGCGGCAAAAAAAATAGATGTAGTTACTACTGGAACATTTGGCGCAATGTGTTCTTCTGGTGCAATCCTAAATTTTGGGCACACGGATCCTCCAATGAAAATGACAGAAGTTTATTTAAATAATGTACCAGCTTATGGATATTTAGCAGCTGTTGATGTTTTTATTGGAGCAGCTCAACCATCAACAACTAAATCAATCCAATATGGTGGCGCTCACCTTATAGAAGATTTAGTTGCAGGTAAAAAAATAAATTTTTTAGCTTACGGTTCACCTACTGATTGTTACCCAGGAAAACAAATACAATCCGTAATTACAATAGATGATGTTAATCAAGCTATATTGATTAATCCAAGAAATGCTTATCAAAGATATAATGCTGCTACAAATTCCTCAAAACGAACCTTGTATACCTACATGGGAATGTTAATTCCAAACTTTGGCAATGTGAAATATTCCACTTCAGGCTCACTCTCCCCCCTAATAAATGATCCAGATTATGAAACTATTGGTATCGGGACAAGAATTTTCCTTGGCGGTGGTATTGGCTACATCATAGGTGAAGGTACCCAACATAATCCCGGGACTCAATTTGGTACTCTAATGGTAAAAGGTGATTTAAAACAAATGAATTCTAAATATTTAAAAGGAGCAACTTTTAAAGGCTATGGAACTTCTTTATTTGTTGGTATCGGTATTCCTATCCCTATCTTAAATGAAGGACTTGCTAAAAAAACTGCAATTAAAAATGAAAATATCATGGTTAATATTATAGACTATAGTATTCCAAAATTGGATAGACCAGTAGTAAAGCAAGTTTCATATAAAGAATTATTATCTGGTTTTGTGGAAATTAATGGAAAAAAAGTAAAAGCAAGTCCAAATACAAGCTTGAGAATTTCCAAAGAAATTGCAAATGAACTTAAATCATGGATAGAAAACGGTAAATTTTTACTAACAGAGCCAATAGAGCGTTTGCCTATTGAAAGAAAATTCAAACAATTTAAAGTTAATAAAGAAAAATTACTACTCCGTGAAGAAAATATTCAAATTCAAAATAAAACACTCAAAAACAAAATTAATAAAGATGAAAATTTATGTATTGATTGCGGAGCATGTATTTCTGTATGTCCTGTTGATGCCTTATATTTTGATGAAACCTACACATTACAAATAGATTACAATCTTTGTACAAAATGTGAAATATGCACGAAAATCTGTGTAAGAGGAGCATTAGCATTAGGTGATTAATAGATACAAAATCCATATAAAAGAAACTATCGCAAATATCATCTGTGATGAAAAATTTTATAATTTAGCTATTGAAGAAATTTTTAAAGTAAGAGAAACTATCGAAAATTTTATAAAAAAACATCCTGAATTCGCAAAATCTTATACTCCAATTGCTGAAAATCCAGAATATCCAGAAATTATTAATCAGATGTGTAAAGCATCATCACTTGCAAATGTCGGCCCAATGGCCGGCATTGCAGGTGCTATTGCATATTTTGTTGCAAAAAAAGTAGTCTCTGCTGGTGCTAATTTCTTTATTTTTGATAATGGAGGAGATATTGCATTAAAAATTAATAAACCAATAACTGTTGGTATCTTCACAGGTGAGCATAAAACTAATAAGTTCGGCATAAAAATCAAACCTAAAAAAGATATATTCGGAATTTGCACCTCATCTGGGAGAATTGGACATTCATTCAGCTATGGTAGCACAAATGCTACAACTATTATAGCCCAAAATCCGATTATTGCTGATGCCTTTGCAACCTTTATAGGAAATCAAATCAAAAAAGAAGACAAAAAAGATATTGAAAACATATTAGAAAAATTTAATATATCTGAACTTGAAACTATAATTGTCATAATAGGCCAATACATAGGTTTTATTGGGCAACCTGTTGAATTTGTTAAAACAAATGTAGATTTTAACCTGATTGCAAAATAAATAAAGAGGGATACTATGAAAGTTTTTAAAATAGGCGGTTCTTGCTTAAAAGATTCAAAAAATATTAATAATGTTATAAAAATAATAAATAATGAAAATGAAAAACTTGCCCTTGTACTGTCAGCCGTATCTGGAATCACTGATTTAATCATTAAAAGCACAAAAAATTTTGATAAAGATTTAATGATAATTGATAAATTAATAGCAAAAGTCTACGAGACGCATATTTTATTATTAAAAAATAATATAAACAATAAAAATCTATTAGAATCAACAACTAATAAAATTAATGAAAAATTAGAAGAACTAAAAAGAATTCTATATGGCGTACATTACATTGGAATTATACCAGATTTTATGTATCCTAAAATAATAAGTTTTGGCGAACGACTATCTATCATTCTCCTTGAAGGCATACTAAAAGATAAAGGGATAGAAGCAAAATCTTTCGAATCTGAAGATTTAAATTTATTAACAGACAATGCCATTGATAATGCAACTGCCAACTTAAAAGTAGTAAAAGAAAATATTCAAAATATATTAGTCCCAATAATCAATGATGGTGTAATTCCAATTATTACAGGATATTATGGAATAACAGAACATGGTAGAGTAGCAACATTTGGAAGAAATGGAACTGATTATAGTGCTGCTGTAATAGCTTATGCGCTAAATGCAGATGAATTAATAATATGGAAAGATGTTGATGGTTTTATGACTGCAAATCCATCGAAAGTAAAGAATGCTCAATTAATCCCCCATCTATCATACTATGAAGCAGCTGAGCTTTCATATTTTGGTGCTAAAATATTGCATCCAAGAACTATAGAGCCTCTTATTAATGTTAATATACCCGTCTATTTAAAAAATTTCTATAATCTTGAATCTCCAGGTACAAAAATATGGAAACATAGCATAGAAACAGATGGCATTATTAAAAGTGTCACCTATAACGATAATATTTCTGTTCTAAAAATTTACGGTGCAGGTGTTGGTATAAAACCTGGCATAATCTCGGAAATCGGTAAGATATTATCCCATAATGGAATCAATATTTACTCCGTCATAACATCTCAAACATGTATCAATCTATTTTTAGATAAAAACGATGCTATTGATGCTTATGATGCTATAAAATTCTTATGCGGAGGTGTTATCGAAAAAATTGAACATACAGAAGATATTGCCCTTGTCGCTGTTGTTGGGGACGGGGTTTTGCAAACTCATGGACTTGCTGCAAAAGTATTTTCAGCTGTGGCAAACGAAAAAATAAATGTAGAAATGATATCCTCTGGGGCTTCCGAAGTTTCCTACTATTTTATTGTAAAAAAAGCTGATCTTGACCAAACTTTAAATGCTGTGCATAACGAATTTTTTAAGTAAAAAATACAACCTCTAACATCTTATAATTAAAAAATTAAAACCAATGTAGAGTTAAAACCAATGTTTTAACTCTACAGGTTTATATTGTGGAATATGTTTTTTACTAATCATAAAAGCATTTGAAGGACAATAGTTCACACACCTAACACAAATAATACATTTATCAGTAATAATGGGGAATCCTTCTTGCGAATAAGATATTGCACCAACAGGACAAATTTTTGCACAAATCCCACATTTACTACATTTATTATTATCAACACTAATTATCTTTCTAAATACTTTCCAGAGTAAATCAAATTTGGAAAATAACCTCATAAAATCTGAAAATATTGGTGCACGGCGCCATTTTATCTTGCCATTTATCAAATCTATAGCAAAATTCTCTGCTTCTTCTAAAGATTTTTCTATAATAAGCCTATTTTTATCAAAATTTTGTTTAGTATAATTGCTGGGCATTCTAAATTCCTTTGCTCCAATACAATTATAACCTTTATTTTTCAAAACCATTTTCAAAGGACCAACAATTCCTCCAGAAAAAGACGCCATTGTATCAGCCATAAATACATCAATATTCATCGAATAAACATTCGGCAAATTATAAAAAAAATCCCATACAAACTTATTGGTAGATTGTAAATGAACCGGAAAAGCTAATCCAATTAATAAATTATCTTCTAATAATACCTCTGGCTTCTTCTCTATTTTCATAAGATTTACATTAAATCCCTTACTTCTTAAAACATCTGCAATTTTATTAATAACTAAAAAAGTATTTCCTGTACCTGAAAAATAATAAATATCAATTCTTTTATACTTCATTTATCTGCCCTTCTTTGCGGTTAAAAATAATACGGACAACAAAACCCTTTTGCCCATCAAGATTAAATGCACTAATTTTACCCCCCATTAATTCAATAAATCTTTTAGAAATAGCCAGCCCAAGACCGGATCCAGAATTTTTTGTAGTAAAATATGGCTCAAAAATCTTATTTAAAATTTCTTCCTCTACCCCTTTACCATTATCTATAATATCTATAATTAATTTATCGTCATCTGAATGTAACTTTATAATAACAAAACATTTTTCTTTATCGCATGCTTGAATAGCATTATTTACTATATTGATAAAAACCTGAAACAAACTATCTTTATTAGCTTTTACTTGAACATTATCTGACAAATTATTTTCAAATTTTATAAAATCTATTTTCTTTGAATTAAAAAAAACTATAATATCTTTTATAACATCAACAATATTAATATATTCTAATTCTCCTAAATCCATTTTTGCCATATCTAAAAATTTCCTGCTTAAAGAAGCTAATAAATCAATACTATATTCAAATTGTTGAGCGATCTCTGGAAAAGTTTTCAAAAATTTCTCTTTATCAATTCGATATAAATCCATAAGATGTTGTATAGATAATTTCATTGGAGTTAATGGATTCTTTATCTCATGAGCAATTTCTCTTGCAAGTTGATTAATTAATCTATCTCTTTCTAAATCAAATACCTTTTTTCGTTCCTTTTCTAAATTTTCAGATAAAAAATTAATTGTTTTTGCTATCTTTGAAATCTCATCATTCCCAACTATATCAATTTTATACCTGCTTCCTTTTTTTAAAACTAATGGTAACTTTTTTATTATTAATTCTGTATTATGAGAAATTCTTTTATTCCAAAAAATAATAATTATGCTAAATAAGAGCAAAATAACAAAAAGTATTACTAAAAGTTTATCATATAATGAATAAAGTAACTCATAATTAAATTCACTTTTATAAACAAAAAATAACATATTATTATCAAAATTATCTATATCTGACTCTAATAAAAAATAAATATTATTATTCAAAATAAAATAAGAGTCCCCCTTCTCTTTCAAAGACAAATATTTACTATAATTAATTAAGTCAGGAAAATCCTCATAATTTATAGGAAAATTAAAAATCTTACCATTATAATAAATAGCAAATTTTACATTAAGTGCATTAAAAAAATATATAATGTCATTATAAGAAATTTTATAAAACAATACTATTTTACCAAGAAAAATATCTCCTTCATATTCTGGATATACAGACACAATAAAAAGATGATTTTTATAATAATAAAAAGAATAAGAATTATCCCATGATTTTTCTATAAAATCAATTACTTGATCATTGAAAAAACTATCATCACTATTGTTACTATGAATTAACTGGCCATTATTGTCAAAAATATAAAAATACCCCAAATGCTCATCGAAAGCTCCCATTCTAATTTTATCAACATAGACATTAATATTAAATCTAAAATAATTATTAACTTCTTTATTAGCCCTTTTATATTGTTCCCTATCCTTTTCTATAATAATAAAATTTAAATAAAAAAATAAAATAAAATACAAAATAACTGAAGATATTATTAAAACTAAAAATTCCAGGAAAACATATTTATATGCAATTCTTGATTTAATAATATTGAAAATATTTAAATTGTCATGATAAACTATTTCCCATAAAAGATAAAATAAAAATAAAATAAAAATGAAAATTATTGATTTAAAAATAAAAGCAATCAAATTAACAGGACTTATATTTGAAATATATATAACAATTGTATGTCCATCAACATTCTCATCATCAATTATATCTATATAATTAAACAAATTATTACTTTCTTTAACTTCGTGTAAATTCTGAGGGAATATATCATATCTATTTCCTTTATACAAATAATTGTAATATTCTCCTACATATATTGGAAAACAACGATTTGAATATTCTATTATACTACTAAGTTCCTGTGGTAATACTCCAAAAATTTGATAATTGTCAATCCAGAATTGTAAATTTTTTTCTAAAAATGGGAAAAAATACTTCTCTTCACCATTATTCAAAAAAACAAAATAAAATTTACTTCCACTATAAAAAAAACTTCCCACTTCTATTCTTTTAGTAATACTAAGTAGTTCTTCTTTATTATCTTCAAAAAATTTTAAATACATATAGGGTAAATTAAACTTCTCTATATAATCTCCTTTAATTCTAATATATGGTATAAATAAAATCATCCTATTGGGATCTTTATATTTTTCTAAATCATTGTCAAAAATAAAACCTGAAAAATCTTTTACAACTTCTTTTGTTTTCGTCCATTGAAACATTATTTCAACAAAAAAAATAATAAATAATGATAAAAATAACGATACTAAAATAATAATCCTATTTGAAAAAAAATTAAATATTAAAAACAATGAATAAATAATTATAAATATAATACCTATAAATAAATTGAGGGAAAAATATAATAAAACACCTAAAGAAATAAAAAATAATATAATAAATCTTGATTTACATAATTTTGCAAAATCTTTAATTTGATATATTAATATCATTACAAGAGATAATAATATAAAATATATCATACTATCATTATCAAATGGCAAAAAAGTCTTAAAATTTAAAATATATTCTCTACTATCACTAAAAATTCCTCCCAAAATAAAAAAAATAAATATCCATTGCAATACTACATAAAAAATATATTTTCTATTCTCTATCAAAAAATCTTTCTTTAAATTAACATTAAAAAAAACAAACAATAGGATTAAAAAAATTATACCATGGATATAAAAAAATATATTCAAAGGGAAAAAAAAGATAAAATCAATATCAAGTGTAATATCATTTGTGCTTGTAAAATATGAAAAATTAATAAAAAATAATAAAATAAAAATTATAAAAAAAAATAAATATTTGACTTTTTTATTATTTATTGAACTTATTAAAAATAAAATCAGAGCAAAATAAAAAAGAACAATCAAATAATCAAAAATTGATTTTTTATAATAAGGGTTATTATAAACTAAAATATTATACCCATCAAAAAGCTCATATTT
>Ga0164318_10001927_pt1 | contig 18895 bp, 16 predicted proteins | sample GuaBasSedimGuay9_FD_113734 | JGI IMG/M metagenome (GOLD analysis project Ga0164318, IMG submission 113734) | Subseafloor sediment microbial communities from Guaymas Basin, Gulf of California, Mexico - Guay9, Core 4571-4, 0-3 cm | ecosystem: Environmental > Aquatic > Marine > Hydrothermal vents... | reverse complement strand
TGTAAGAGAAAGCCAGGAAGCGGTGTTCTATCGCGACGGTAAGGCAATGGATGTGCTTGGACCCGGCCGCCACACACTGACCACCCAGAACATCCCCCTTCTCGCCGGTATTGTGGATATGGCTTTTGCCGGAGAGGGGACTCCCTTCAAGGCCGAGGTTTACTACATCAACAAGAAGACTTTCACAGACATGAAGTGGGGAACAAAAGAGCCGATAATATTCCGCGATTCCGAGCTTTCAATGGTGAGGCTTCGTGCCTTCGGTAACTTCTCCATGAAGATTGTAGACAGTCTTCTGTTTGTTAACAAGATGGTTGGCACAGAGGGTAAGTATTCCACCGGTGACATAGAGGGCTTCCTTAAGAACATCATCATCAGCAGGCTTGCGGATCTTCTTGGCGAAACAATGTCTACCATCTTCGATCTTGCAGCCAAGTACGATGAACTGGGTACACTGGCCAAGGCAAGGTTCACCGATGACTTCAGCAAGTACGGCATTCAGATGGTCGACTTCTACATCAGTGCCATTACGCCACCTGAAGAGGTGCAGAAGCGGATCGATGAGAGAAGTGGCATGGGCGTTCTCGGTGATATGAATGAGTACATGAGATTTAAGACAGCAACAGCTCTGGGTGATGCTGCCAAGGCTGGCGGTGGTGGTGCTGCCGGTGCCGGCGTGGGTATGGGTGCAGGGCTTGGAATGGGAATGGTGATGGCCAACACAATGGGTCAGGCCATGTCTCCTCAGGCACAGCAGGCGGCAGTTCCTGCAGCAGCGGCTGGAGCTGCAGCCATGGTAACCTGCCCGTCGTGTGGAAAGTCTGTTGTTGACGGTAAATTCTGTCCGGAATGCGGGAAGCCACTGGCAACCCTGTGTCCGGCATGTGGCAAGCCTGTTCCTGCCGGTGGAAAGTTCTGCCCGTCCTGCGGTGCGAAACTCGGTGGAGGAACAAAGTGCGAGTGTGGTGCCGACATCCCGGCAGGCAGTAAATTCTGCCCCGAGTGTGGCAAAAAGGTTGAATAGAACAACGCTAACTATCCATGGCCTGCTTGAAAAGTGGGCCATGGAGACTCCCGATAAGATTGCCCTTCACGACAGTGACAGCTCTCTAACGTACGCCCAGTGGCACCGGGCTTCCGAGCATCTGGCCAGCAGACTACACACTGCCGGGGTTGAAAAGGGTACGCTTGTAGGGGTACAGGTAGACAGAACCTGCGGCCTGCCTGTGGCGTTTACAGCTGTTTCTAAGGTAGGAGCCAGATTTCTCGGCTTGAATCCCAGCTGGCTTTCAGAGGGTAGAGAAATGGTGTTCACCAGGTGGAACAAGCGTTTTATTCTCTGCTGGGAAGGGATGGGAATAGATGGTTGGAAGGCCGGCACTCTTCTTCATTTTGGCCGCTCGGATATCAGTTCACCGGCACTTTTCCTTCAGGGCAGTTCAAGGGTAGATACATTCGACGAATTTTATATGAACGTTACCAGTGGCTCTACCGGTCTGCCAAAGGTTGCGGTAACTTCGCACAGGGAAATACTTATCAACACCGCCGCGGTTTGTGAAAATCTGGGACTTACAGACAATGATGTTCTTATGTCTCTTTTCGGAGTAATAGGTCATCCACATGAAATTTTCATGCGGGGTTTGTACCTGGGAGCTACCACTGTTCTTGACCCGTCTGTGTACCCTCGGCAGCACATCAGCATGATAGGAAAACACAAGGTTACTTTCCTTATGGGGCTTCCGCCACAGCTTGACGCGTTAAGTCGTCTTGCCCACAGAGACGATGCAGATGTTTCATCACTGCGTATTGTCGAGGCTGGAGGAATGAGGGTTACTGAAAGATTTCTTTCCGCTTTTGAGGAGAGGACAGGTGAAAAGGTTACCCCTGTATGGGGAAGTACGGAAACTTCCGGTGTAGTTCTCATAGGAGATCCGGGGATTACAGGTTTTTCGTCGGTGGCTTTTGGTTACAGTGTTCAGCTCCGTGGTGATGATGGCAATATAATTGAAGAAAACGGCAAGGGAGAACTCTGGATATCCGGTGAGGGAATTGTAAACCGCTACCTTGGAGAGAGATCAGATTCTTCTGAAATTCTTATTGACGGCTGGTACAGAACCGGAGACATATTCACAAGACGCAACGGCAGATTGTACTTCACCGGCAGACGGGGTGGTCTGATAAAAGCATCCGGTCTTAAAGTATACCCCAGTGAAGTGGAACTGGCCATTCTGAAGCACCCTCTTGTAAGAGATGTGTGCGTGGTTGGAAAGAATATTCCCGGCAGGGGAGAAGCCCCGGTGGCCTATGTCGCGGTGCCGGGAGGTGCGGAGCTCACAAGGCATGAGCTCAGGGATTTTCTTTCCGATATACTGGAAGATTTCAAAATACCCAGAAAGTTTTTCTTCAGCCACAGCCTGCCCCGTACCACCACCGGTAAGCTGGACAGGGCGCGAATAGCCCGGCAGGATATAGCACCGGATTACAGGGCGGAACTTCTCCGGCTCGATGTTGACCTTATAAAACTTTTGAATGCAAGAGCGGATCTTATGGAAAGAATAGATGCAGGCTACAATCCCAACTGGGTTGAAGAACAGATAAACAATGCCATGGGCCATAACCCGGGACCTCTTTCTGACAGCAGTATCAGAGAGGTCATCCGATCCATTATGAACCACCTGGGGAGGACGTAGCATGGCCGTACGGGAAATCAGAGTTGGGAATGTGATTTTCGGCGGAGCAGGTGTGGTGCTCATTGCGGGACCCTGTTCTGTGGAAAACGAAGAAATGGCCATGCTTACTGCTGAAACCGTTGTAAATAACGGTGCCGGGATGCTCCGGGGTGGTTCCTGGAAGCCGAGAACTTCTCCATATTCATTTCAGGGACTGGGAGTAGAAGCCCTGAAAATACTGAGGAAGGCCAGTAACGAATACAGCATTCCAGTTGTTACCGAGGTAATGTCTATCAAGCAGATTGAGATTGCCTCCGAGTATGTGGATATGCTTCAGGTGGGTGCCAGAAACATGCACAACTTCAGTCTTCTAAGTGAGATAGGCCGAAGTGGAATGCCTGTTCTTCTGAAGAGAGGTTTTATGGCCACAGTTGAAGAGTGGCTTCTGGCTGCTGAGTACATTCTGAAAGAGGGTAATGAAAGTGTTGTTCTGTGTGAAAGGGGAATAAGAACTTTTGAAACCTGGACCCGCGCAACACTGGACATTTCAGCGGTTCCACTGGCAAGGAACTCTCTGGGTCTTCCGGTCATAGTTGATCCGTGCCATGCTGCTGGCAGAAGAGACCTGATCCTGCCTCTGTCTCTTGCGGCACTTGGTGCAGGCGCTGACGGTATTATGGTTGAAGTGCATCCGGATCCGGACAAGGCACTTTCCGACGGAGGACAGTCCCTTTCACTGGAAGAGTTCGTATTGTTTGCAGAAACTATCGGTGCTGCACCGCAGTCACCATGTCGTTTAACGGAAAAAAACAGGAGGTAGGCCAGTGCATTTTGGAATACTTACCGGAGGAGGAGATGCCCCTGGTTTGAATGCCGTAATAAGGGGTGTTGTTGTGCGTGCTGAGGCCAGCGGACACAGGGTTACAGGTTTTCTCCGGGGATGGAAAGGCGCAATAGAAAACACCACAGTGCCCCTTGATCGCGAAGTCGTCCGCGATATACACACACTTGGCGGAACTATTTTGTTTTCATCAAGGACTAACCCCAGAAAAATTGAGAACGGTCTAGAGCGAATACAGCAGACTCTGAAACAGAACGAGATTGATGTTCTTATTGCTCTCGGAGGAGAGGATACTCTGGGTGTAGCTGATGCTCTGGGGGAGATGGGTGTATCTGTTGTGGGTGTTCCCAAAACAATTGATAACGATCTCTCTGCAACAGACTATACCTTCGGTTTTGACAGCGCCATAAACAATGTAATGGATTCTATTGACAAGCTTAAAACCACCGCAAAAAGTCATGAGAGAGTGATGGTTGTTGAAATAATGGGCCGCCATGCAGGATGGATGGCTCTGTACGGTGGTATGGCCGGTGGGGCACACGTAATTCTCACGCCTGAGAAGGAATTTGATACCGATAAAGTCTGTGCTTTGCTTAAGAAACGATATGAGGAAGGCAGAAGGTACGCGATTGTCGCTGTAGCTGAAGGTGCCATCGACCCAGGTCTCGCACGCCATGTTTATCACTCTGCCGAGACAGACTCTTTCGGACACGTTCAGCTGGGAACAGGAATTGGTATCGGCGAGGTTCTCAAAAACGAAATTGAAGACAGAACAGGTCTTGAAACAAGGCATGTTGTTCTTGGCCATGTCCAGCGGGGTGGAAGCCCTTCGGCATTTGACAGGGTGCTGGGCACCAGGCTGGGGGTAAAGGCTGTGGAAATTGGTGAATCCGGTGAGAATCGCAGGATGGCGGCTCTCCGCGGAACGGAAGTAGTGGCAGTTGATCTTGCAGAAGCGGTTGGAACACTGAAAACTGTTCCTGAGGACTACATCAAAACAGCCGAGTTGTTCTTCGGCTGAAATACATGGGAGGAATTACTGTGTCGGTTAAAGTTGCCATCAACGGATTTGGAAGAATAGGCAGGCTTGTTTACAGACAGTCTCTCAAACACAATGAAATTGATATTGTTGCCGTTAACGACCTTACTGATCCCAAGATGCTTGCCCATCTGCTTAAGTACGACTCCGTACACGGAGTTTTTCCCGGAGAGGTAAAAGTAGATGGAAGCAGAATAATCGCGGGGGAGGATTCATTCGAGGTTTTAAGCCAGCGTGATCCCCTGAAACTGCCCTGGAAAGAAATGGGTGTCGATATTGTTGTGGAGTCAACAGGTTTCTTCAGAACGAGAGAGAAAGCTGCGTACCATCTTCAGGCAGGAGCAAAGAAGGTAATAATCAGTGCTCCCGCAAAAGGCGACCCAGGTGCCGACCTGACGGTTGTTATCGGCGTGAACTCTGATCAGTACGATCCGCAGAGGCACCAGATAGTAAGTACAGCCAGCTGTACTACAAACTGTCTTGCTCCCGTGGCAAAGATCATCAACGACACTTTCGGCATTGAAACTGGTGTGATGACAACAATTCATGCCTACACAAACGATCAGAGAATTCTCGATCTTCCCCATTCCGACATGAGAAGAGCCAGGTCGGCGGCAATCAACGTTATTCCCACCACAACAGGAGCTGCTGTTGCGGTTTCTCTTGTTATTCCCGAACTAAAGGGAAAGCTTGATGGAATGGCTGTAAGAGTACCCGTCCCGGATGGTTCACTTGTAGATCTTGTCTGCGTGCTTAAAAAAGATGCAACGGCCGAAGACGTGAACAGAGCTGTTAAAGAAGCTTCAGAGACTTCGATGAAGGGTGTTCTTCAGTACACAGATGAACCTCTGGTTTCATCAGACATTGTCGGGAACCCGCACAGCAGTATTTTCGACAGTGGTATTACAAAGATGATAGGTCCAAGACTGCTGAAGGTTCTTTCGTGGTACGATAATGAGCTTGGTTACTCATCCAGAATGGTAGACATGCTTGTTCTCATGGCTGCGAAGGGATTCTGAAATGCAGTACCCTTCAATTCGAGATCTGAAGACCGGAGGAAAGAGAATATTCCTCAGAGCTGATCTTAATGTTCCCATTGAAGACGGTAAAATACTGGATGACACCAGGATAAGATCTGTATTAAGAACAATCAGATACCTGATTGAACAGGGTTCACCGGTGGTTCTTGCTTCCCATCTGGGAAGACCCAAAGGGAAGATAGACCCGGCGTACAGTATGAAGCCTGTGGCGGAAAAACTGAAAGAAATTCTAACAGAGACAAGGATTCTTTTTGCCATGGACTGCGTAGGCAAGAGGGTGGAGGCCATGGCGGCCGGTCTGGGACGGGGAGAGCTGCTGGTTCTGGAGAACCTCAGGTTTCACCCGGAGGAAACAGCGAACGATCCCGGATTCGCCGCAAAACTGGCAAAGCTTGGAGATATCTATGTAAATGACGCCTTCGGAACCAGTCACAGAGAGCACGCATCAATGGTTGGAGTTCCTGAAATACTGGGGGGAGGCTATGTAGGTTTCCTCGTTGAGAAGGAGCTCCGGGTTTTCGGAGAGCTTATCAGGCATCCAAGAAAGCCGTACACTGTGATACTCGGCGGTGTTAAGGTAAGTGACAAGGTTGCTGTGATCGAGAATGTTCTTCCAAGGCTTGACAATCTGATTGTTGGTGGAGCAATGGCTTTTACCTTCTATAAGGCCATGGGCCTTGAGACTGGTACAAGCATTGTTGAAGAGGATACGATCCAGACTGCAGGAGACATCATCAAAGCTGCAGAGGCCAGAGGTGTCAACCTGATCCTTCCTGTGGACATTGTTTGTGCGCCATCAAAGAACCAGGGTGATGAGGCCGTGGTTAAGAGATTTGATGAACTCCCTGAAGACATGGCCGGGTTTGACATAGGTCCGGAATCCATCGAGCTGTTCCGAAGAACAATAATGAAGAGCAGAACCATCGTCTGGAACGGTCCCATGGGTCTGTTTGAGATCCGTCCGTTCGATGTGGGGACCAGAACACTGGCTGCATTTATGGCAGATGCCACTTCTTTCGGCAACATTGCTGTTGTCGGCGGTGGAGACAGTATGCGGGCGGTCCGCGAGGCAGGTGTGGCTGAACAGATTACCCATGTATCCACAGGTGGTGGTGCTTCACTTAAACTTCTGCAGGGAGAGGAACTGCCTGCGCTTGAGCACCTCAAGATCGACGGGGTTAAGCCCTTTGTAGGTGCGAACTGGAAGATGAATGGTACTCTGGCAATGGGCATAGAGTACATCACTCTGCTGGATGAGGGTAACATCAACTATTTCGGAGCGGATGTGGTACTATTTGCCCCCTTCACCATTCTGGCCGGGCTTTCCCCTCTTGCAGAAAAAGCAGGTATACACCTTGGAGCCCAGGATATTTTCTGGGAGGAAAAGGGAGCTTTCACTGGAGAGATAAGTGCCACGATGCTGAAGGAAGCAGGTTGTTCATGGTTTCTTGCCGGTCACAGCGAGAGAAGACACATTATCGGCGAAACTGATGAGATTGTAAGGAAGAAGATGAAAGCCGGTCTGTCAGCAGGTCTGTCCTGTGTCCTGTGCGTGGGAGAGCTTCTTGACCAGCGCGAAGCGGGAAAGACCGAAGAGGTGATCCGAAATCAGATCGAGTCTGCACTTACCGATATGGATTTAGCCAATCCCTACAATCTTGTTATTGCCTACGAGCCTGTATGGGCAATAGGCACGGGGAAAACCGCTACCCCGGAGGAAGCTCAGAGAATTCATGCTCTTATAAGAAAATGGGTAGCTGAGATAGTTGACAAAGAGTTTGCTGAAGAGTTAGGCATCATATACGGTGGAAGTGTAAAACCGGCCAATGCAGCCCAGGTAATGTCCGGCAGAGATGTTAACGGAGCTCTGGTTGGAGGTGCCAGCCTCAAGGCAGACAGTTTTATCGAAATTGTGGCAGAGTGTCGGTAAGTCGGTAGAGCACACAGTAAGGGAAGTCGCAGGGCTTCCCTTTTCTACAGCAGACGGGTTTCTTGTGGGTATTCTCAGTTTTGTAGTTACACTGCTTCTGTTCGCTTCCATGGAGGTGATAAGCAAACCTCTCATGGGCTTAATTGATCCGCTGGTCCTGACATTCTGGAGATTTGTCTGCGGAATTGCCGTTCTTGGAATAGTGATGGCAATCAGGCGGAAAAAACTTAGTCTTTCGCCGGGAAAGCTTGGTGTGCTTGCCCTCATGGGAATTCTGAACACATTTATAAGTATGTCTTTTCTCCAACTGGCAGTTAAGAATACTGAAGCATGCAGAGCGGCAACCATCTTTGGCTCAAACCCGGTGTTTGTAGTTCTTATCGCGGCAATCCTTGGCTGGGAAAGGTATTCAAAGAGGAAGGGAGCCGGTCTTATCCTGGGAATTACCGGTCTGGTTCTGGTAACCGGAATGTACACATTCAAGATGGATACCGGTACGATGTATGCCCTCCTGGCTTCAGTAACATTCGCCGTGTACATAATACTGGGCAGGAAGGCCTCTATGGATGCTGACCCCATATCGGTTAATGTAATCTCATTTGCCTTTGGTATTGCCGCCCTTGCTCTGTGGCTTCAGATAAAGGGTATATCCATGAGTCCTGAACCCCTGAGATCAGAACTGCCCTCTTTTCTGTTTCTTGGCATAGGTGTGAGTGGCCTGGGATATGTGACATTCCTCACCGCAATAAACAAACTGGGAGCTGGAAACGCATCAACTGTTTTTCTGCTGAAACCGGCGGTTGCAACCGTTCTTGCAATAGCGTTCCTGGGCGAAACAGTTACATTTAATTTTGTCACCGGACTGCTTTTTGCAGCTGTCGGCAGTTATCTGGTGGCCGGAAAAAGAAAATCCGGGCTGGAACCCAGCTGATTCCTCAGGCTTTCACTGATGTTTTCATAAACTGTACCCTCTCAAACTCGGCAGGGTTGTTGCTGCGTTTCTGGCTCAGTCTACCCTGGAAATCCTGTATGGAGTTGTAGTTGTGTTTTCCCATCCAGTCGGCAAGGAAGCCCAGCATCTCAGACATTACACCTAGACCTTTTTTATAAAGAACAGATGACAGTTGAACTGCATCTGCCCCGGCAAGAAGGTGTTTTACAATGGCACTGCCATCGTGTATTCCAGTCGTAGAGGCTATATCACCCTGTGTAACCGGGCTTAGAAGACTGACCCACCTGAGAACTTTCTCTGTTTCATCAGGCGAAGACAGAAGTGATCCGTTGATTACTTTGAGATTTTCTATGTCGAAATTCATCCTTACAAATCTGTTGAATAGAACTATGCCGTCTACTCCGCTCTCATCAAGTTCCCTGACGAAACTGGAAACGCTGGAGAAATATGATCCTATCTTCACAGCCACGGGAATACCTATCTGCGATTTTATATCGGAGACAATATCAAGGATAATTTCTTCATTCTCGCGGCCTGTTCGTCTGGGGTCCGACGGAAGAATGAATGTGTTCAGTTCAAGGGCAGATGCTCCGGCGCTCTCGAGGTTGCGCGCAAACCTTACCCAGTCTCCTTTGCCGAAACAGTGTATGCTGGGAATAACTGGGATGTCCACCAGTTCTCTGGAAGCTTCGAGCAGTTTCAGGTAATTTGAAACAGCGTTATGCATACCGTAGCTGTTTATGTAGTCGGCAGCTTCCGGATACCAGTCTCCACTGCTGGTCATTTTTCCCAGTTCAGATTCTATCTGTTCCTCGAAGATAGACTTAAGCACCACTGCACCGGCACCTGCATCGGCACATGCCTTGACCTTCTCCGGTTTTCCCGTAAGTCCGCAGCTGCCTACAATAAGCGGATTTCTCAGGTTCATGCTCATATACACTGTGGAAAGATCCATTGGTTTCCCTCTCGTTGTGTGTTCTCCGTATTAATACGGAAACATATCAGGGCTGTAAAGAACTGAACAGGTCACTTTCACCGGAAACACGAATACGGTCCATGTGAATACACTCCTGTGTCTTTTGCAGGTTGTGCACCGGCCAGGGTTGCAGCAGGATTCTATTGCTGAAACAGAAGTTGCTCTGTATCTTTCTGTTGCGGTTAAATTATCCGGAACTGAAGGTCATTATAAGATGCGGGGGTTGCGATGCGGGCATTCGTTCTTTTTAGAAATCTGGTTCTGTCCTGTTTATTCTGTTTGTTTTTTACGGAATCAGCAATGGGATGGACCTGGGAACCGTGTGGACAGGAGGGTGGGTATTTCAAGGACTTTGCCGTTCATCCTGAAAACTCTCAGATAATTTATGCAGGCAGTGATGATTCCGGAGGTTTGTGGAAAACCACAGACGGCGGACAGTTATGGGAACTGATGACAGCCGACTGGCCGGACATGACAGCCTGGCAGATTGTTCTGGATCCGGTGAATCCCGATGTCGTTTACATATGTGATCCCTACGGGAGGTACGGGCTTCTTAAGTCACAGGACGGGGGCCAGAGCTGGGAGCAGATTACAGACGGGCTTTCGAGCATTGCTTCCCGGATGGTTTCTGATTTGTTGATAGTATCAGATGACGGAGATTCTCTTTACATAAGCACCGGTCTTGACAGAGAGGGAGACCCTCCAAGGCCGGGAGATGGTATCTTCGTTTCCGTGAATGGAGGGCAGAGCTGGGAACCGTGCGGCCTGCAGGGTGAAACGGTATTGTGTTTGTGCCGATGCGGAGATGGAGCGCTTCTTGCGGGAATTGAAGGTCAGGGGTTGTACCGGTCAGTCAACGGAAGTGCATGGAGTCAGGTCTCTTCTATTCCTGCGGAGACTTCCGTCTGGCAGGTTGACAGTTGTGACAGTGTGGTAGTGGCTGCAGCAAACCCCTACGGAATTTATCTGAGCTGGGATTATGGTCTAACTTTTGAATTCAGCTTGAATTCCATGTACACGCCGGATGTTTCCATTGCCAGAGTAAGTCCGGAAACTGAAATCTATGCGTGCACTTTCCCGGGACTGGTAAAGTACACGTCTGCTTCGGGTGAATGGACCGATGTTGTATCTCCTCCACTTCCTGCCAATCTTATGCTCATGGGGATAACAACTTTCGGTGACAGCCTGCTTTGTGGAGCATTTGCAAACAGCTCCATTTTCATTTCAGAGGATGGTGCGCAGAGCTGGGCGGTTCTGCCTTCTTCACCAGCTGCTTCCTATCTTACAGGACTTGCCGTTGATCCGAATAATCAGGACATTATCTACGCGGCAAACCTGGGCAGTTACATGGCTTCTATGAATATGTCTTGTCTCTCCCGCAGTAATGATGGAGGCCAGAGCTGGGAGAGGCTGGGCCCTGAGGCACATGCTCTGTTTGTCTGCTACGGTTCTGGCAGTTCAAATAACATGTACTGCGGTACTTTCCGGGATGGAGCATACAAATCAGTTGATGGTTTTTCTTCGTGGACGGCAATTCGTCAGGGCGACAAGATAGTATTGGATCTGATAGAGGATGAAACCGATCCCTCAATAATTCTCTTATCAGAATGGGATATGGAGTACAGTACTTTTGGTATTTACAGAAGCAGTGACGGGGGAGGAAGTTTTCAGCAGGTGCTGCAGGTTATCTGTGGAGAACTGCTTCAGGATCCTCAAAGTGGTTCTTTTTACGCGGCAACAATGGATGGGCTCTATTACAGTTCAGACCACGGGCAGACATGGAGCTATTCCTGTCTTTCTTCTTTCAATCTTCAGTCTCTTGAATGTCATGAGGGAGATATCTACGCAGGTACGGAAAATGGAGAAATATTCAGGATTTATTCATCCGGCATTCAGAACATTTCCGGAAGCTGGAATAAACCGGTATGTGTCAGCGACCTCCTGTTTAAGGAAGATACGCTTTATGCCGGTTTCAATGGAGCAGAGGTGGATACCTGTTTTGTTATGCACGGTGGTGTATGGCGAACACCTGACCTGGGTAATGAATGGGAAATGCTTACCGGAGACCTTACGGTAACCCATGTCTTTGGAAATTCACCCATGGCCTTGAGCGGGTCTGGATTGCTGGTTTCAACCTATGGAGGTGGTGTTTTCCGACTGGGAGATCTGCAGGGCATCGATAATCCCGGTTCAGGCGATCCTGTAAATCAGCTCTGTGTTTATCCCAATCCTTCAACGGCAGGTTTTACCTTTGAGGTCGAGCTTTCTGAGAACAGTTTGATTCAGGTAGCGGTGTTTGATCTTGCAGGAAGAACAGTACACAGATCTACTGAAATTGAAGCACAGTCCGGGCTTTTCTCATATTTCTGGAACGGGCTTGATGATTCAGGCAACAGATTACCCGATGGTGTTTACATCTGCAGTGTCAGCGGTTCCGGTGGTATTCAACTGTGCAGCAGAGCCATTCTCACTGGCAGGTAAGAAGAAACTGGAATTTCTGCCGGTAATTTCAATAAAAAAGGGGCACCGGATGGTGCCCCTTAAGACCACAGTTACTAGGGTCTGGACTCTTTTATGAGCTTACCAAGCCTTCTGCAACCTTCAACAATCTGGTCTTCGTCGCTGTAACTGAAGTTAAGACGCATTGATCGATGATCCTCATTCATAGGGAAGAATGCGCTTCCAGGTACATAGGCAACATTCTCCTCGATGGCTTTTGTAAACAGATCATCGGAGTTCATACCTTCCGGCAGAGTGAGCCACAGGAACAGTCCACCATCGGGTTTTGTCCAGGTAACACCTTCCACATCTCCAAGATTCTTTTCAAGTTCCGCAAGCATGAGGTCGCATCTGCTGTGGTAAAGTTTGATGATTGTTTCTAGACCGGCTTCAAGAGCGCCTTCCCCAAGCATATGGTAGGTAACTGCCTGGTTGAACGGAGGAGTACACAGATCCATGGACTGTTTGGCCATAACAAACTTGTTTATGAGCCAATCCGGACCGTATGCCCAGCCCAGTCTGAATCCCGGAAGCATGATTTTAGAGAATGTATACAGGCTGAGAACTCTTTCAGGAGCAAGAGACTGGAATGTAGGTTCATTCTTACCCCTGAATCTGATCTGACGGTACGGGGTGTCTTCTACTATGATGTAGTCTCTATCCCTGGCAATCTTTACTATCTCTTTTCTTCGCTCAAGAGGAATAGTTACACCAGCAGGATTCTGGAAGTCTGGAATAATGTAAAGCAGTCTGGGTCTTCTGCCCTCTGCCTCGAGTTCGTCAAGCTTCTGCTCAAGTTTTTCCGGAATCATGCCGTAATCATCAAGTTCCACTCCAACAGGCACACCACCGTAGCTCTTTATAGACTGGAGACCGCCAAGATAGGTCGGGAGACCGACAATACAGGTGTCGCCCGGGTTGAAAAAGACTTTGGCCATGATCTCGAGGCCCTGCTGACTGGCAGTTGTTACAAGAACGCGCTCGGGATCTGCGTCGATTCCGTCTTTCTGCATGATCTCAGCCAGTTTTTTCCGAAGTCTCGGGTCACCCTCGGTTGCCCCGTACTGCAGAGCTTTTGTGTGTTCTTCTTCAAGAACTTTTGCAGTAGCTCTCTTAACGTATTCCACAGGGAATGTCTGTGGTGCAGGAAGACCACCGGCAAATGAAATAACTTCCGGGTTGTTTGTGAGTTTAAGAAGTTCTCGTATTACGGAGCGCTGCATTTTGTTAGCGCGGTCGCTGAAGTAGTAGGATCGGTCCACAAGGGGCCCCCTTTCTGGTTACTATTTATGTGAAGCATTGCTACTGGCATCTGCTGGCACTTGTGTACTATCGGTTGCCGCATCCACCTGTGTCAACAGCGAGAAAAGGGGCTATATTTCACCGGTGAGCACTGATTACTCAAACAAGGAGCATGACCGAAAATACAACATCGGCATTAGACACCACACGAACGGCTGCAAAACACGCCAATCATCGTCAACTAGCGTTGCTATTGTCCTCTGATCGGCATGCTTTCCATCTCGTCCGTAGAGGTACTACTGCTCAATGTCTATTCTCGGACAGGCCCCAGGGAGAAAGTTATGAAAAAACTGTTGTACATTTTACCGGTAGCTCTTCTGCTGTTTGCCTGCGGTCAGGGAGAACCTGCCGCCGACACAACATCCGAAGATGTTGAGACTGTCGACACTGGTGTTGACACAACTGTAACACAACCAGTAGAGGATATTGAGGTGGAAGAAACTACAGTTCCGACTTCAGTTACAGCCAGGCACATTCTCATCTGTTACGATGGCTGCGCAGTTGAGGGACCTTTCAACAGAACACAGGATGAAGCTCTTGCTCTTATCGAAGACATCGAAGGCAGAATTCAGTCCGGAGAGCTTGATTTCACGCAGGCAGCTGTTGATTACTCTGACTGTCCTTCAAGCGCAGACGGTGGAATGCTTGGAGAGTTCGGACGCGGAGCCATGGTTCCCGCATTTGAAGAAGCGGCATTCAGCCTTCCTGTGGGTGGTATGTCCGGTGTCGTTGAAACCCAGTTTGGCTATCATCTGATCTACAGAGAGAATTAGAGTTTTTGAGCGCTCCTGAATACATAATTGCTGAAGAAGATTCCGGTCTCAGGCTCGACAGTTTTCTTGCACTGCAGGACGGCCTGGGTCTGAGCCGGAGTTACATCAATACCCTTATCAGGAACGGTCATGTGAGGGTTGACGGTGAAGCACTGGTGAAACCGTCAACCCATCTGCACACGCAGCAGACAGTAATTGTTAACGTACCGGATCCGGAGCCCATTGACCTTGTCGCAGAAGACATTCCAATTGACATTGTTTACGAGGATGCCCACCTGATTGTGGTGGATAAACATGCCGGACTTGTTGTTCATCCTACCCCAAGCACCCGCAGGGGTACTCTTGTTAATGCTCTTTTACATCACTGCAGGGATACACTATCCGGTATTTCCGGTGATCTCAGACCTGGCATCGTTCACCGGCTGGACAAGGACACCACAGGTCTCATCATGGTTGCAAAAGATGACGAAACTCACAGACACCTGTCTGCGCAGCTGGCGGCCAGAACTGTGAAAAGAAGGTATGTTGCCCTGTGCTGGGGAGCTCCTGAGCCTTTGCAGGGAAGAATTGACGGCCCTATAGGCAGAGATCCCAGCAACAGACAGAAGATGACTGTGATCGAAAGTGGAAGAAGGGCAGTCACCAACTACCGTGTTCTGAAAAGATACTCTATTGCCAGTCTTATCGAGTGCAGACTGGAAACCGGCAGAACGCATCAGATAAGAGTACATATGTCTGTTAAAAAAAACTGTCCCATTATATCAGACCGCAAATACGGCGGAATGTCCCCAACTGGGGTTCCATCAACCAGAAAAAACCGTGAGCTGGTTGCTGACGCTATCAGGCTTGCCGGTCATCACATGCTTCATGCTGAAACTCTCGGATTTGTTCATCCGGTAACCGGTGAAGAGCTGGAGTTTCATTCTGCTCCGCCGATAGAATTCAGGCTTGTCCAGAAAAAACTGGATTCTGTTTTAGTCGGTAAAGAGTGATGAACAAAGATTTTATGTTGTTTTCCGCTCTTGTTGCGGTCCCTGTTTCAGCCATGGCATGTACCGGAAAATTCCTTTACTTTTTTGCCCTGTTTCCGATTGTTGGCCTGGCAGGCAGGAACTGGAAGTACTGCAGGAGATTTCTTGTTCTTTCCACAGCTCCGGCAGTTGTTCTGGTGTGGGCCAGCCTGACAGGAAACAGTCAGAGTATTTTCAGGTCCATCAGATGGATCTGTGCTGTAGCATCTGGAACTTACTTTGCTTCCGTCCTGGGCTCGGCAGGAATAGCTTCAGTGCTTGGATCTTCCGGTTCTTTTTCGTTGTTTCACCGGCTCTCACAGTTGATGCTGCTTGCAGGCAGCACCGCATCGAAGGCAGTGGAGTGCTGGGAGAAGAATTCCCGGTTACCCCTGGTGCCCAGAATTCTGCGCAGTGCCTCTGATTCAGTTAAACTGGCAGACTACACAGTTTCAAAACCTCAGGATTCAGGTCCAGTTGCCCTTCCGGTTGCCGTTGTGTCGTGGATATTTCTTCTGGTCTCAGTTTCCGGAATTGCTGACGGTCTGGTAAAATGAGATTAATTGCACGGTTTGAGTACGACGGAACAGACTACTCCGGCTGGCAGATACAGCCCGGGGATACCACTGTTCAGGGAGAAATAGAGAAGGCTCTTTACTCTCTTTGCCGGAGACATGTTGCCGTCACCGGAGCAGGAAGAACAGATGCAGGTGTGCATGCTGCTTCCATGCCTGCCCATTTTGATATTGCTCCAGGTGAGTACAGCAGGATACAGAACGGGCTTAACACCATGCTTCCGTCAGATATCTCCTGTCTGTCTGTTCAACAGGTAGACGACGATTTCCATGCCAGATTTCATGCTGTTTCCAGAAGCTATGTTTACAGTATTGGAACCGGCAGGCATCCATTGAACAGCAGGTTCGAATTTCAGCCTGGAATTGACAACCTTGATATTGAGGCTATGAAAAAAGCTGTGAAGTATTCATCAGGTTACAACAACTGGAGAGGTTTTGCAAAGGAAGGCGGCGGGAATACCACCTGGGATATGACGGTAAGTAAGGTTTCTGTTGTGGAAAATATCAGGGGCTGGACACTGGCCATAACAGCAAACAGGTTTCTGAGAGGAGTGGTGCGAATCTGGTCTGGAACAATTTTCCGAATTGGTGCAGGCAGGATTCCGCCTGAGGCTGTTAGAAGCATACTGGAAACAACGGATAAAAGGCTTGCCGGCCCTTCATTGCCGGCTTGCGGGCTGATACTTACGGAGGTGAGATACCCCCATGAAATTTGACAGAGAAAAGCTTAAACTGAAGAGTCTGGCTGGAAGAACATCAAAGGTAACCAGCGATCTTCTTGCAGGGAGCTGGGGGGCAGAGACACCGGTGACGGAATTTGCCGAGGCTCTTCCGGATATACTTGCCGTCCGGGAGCTGCGAAAGCTGGCCGCGGCACTGGTCAGATCCAGAAAAGCCGGCGGAACACGGCTCCTGATGTACGGCGGACATGTGATCAAGTGCGGACTGGGTCCTCTGATAGCAAGGTGGCTTGAAGAAGGTGTTTTTACGGCTCTTGCAACCAACGGTGCCGGCTCGATCCATGATCTTGAGATGGCTCTGTACGGTGCTACTTCCGAAGATGTTCAGGAAGGTATAAAAGACGGTTCATTCGGTATGTGGGAAGAAACAGCAAGGCACTACGGCAAGGCACTTGATCGCGGGCAGGGTATTGGGCGCGGTATTGGCCTTGAAATTCTGGAAAACGGTGGGAACATCTCTGTAAGTCCGTTTGCCACTGCGATAAAGACTGGCTGCAGAGTTACTGTTCACCCCAGCCTCGGGGCTGATATTGTTCATCCTGTACACCATGTAAACTGGGCTGTACTTGGCAGAGAGGCAGAAAAAGACTTTGTTTCTTTTGCGGAAGTGGTAGGCAGCCTTGCAGGAGGTGTTGTTCTTAACGCCGGTAGTGCCGTTGTTATGCCGGAAGTGTTTCTCAAAGCACTTTCTTCGGTAAGAAATCTTGGTTTTCCGGTAGAGAACATCACAACAGCCGATTTCGATATGATAAAACAGTACAGATCCACTTTCAATGTTGTAAGAAGACCGGTGAATGCCCTGGGCGGGCAGACTGTTGAAGTTACAGGACACCACGAACTTATGCTGCCGCTTCTCGATATATTCATAAAGGCGGAGGAGGGGAAGAAGTGAGGTACATCGTTGCTGTTTCGGTGTTTGTTCTGCTTGCCGGTTGCGGAACAACAACCGTTCCGGACACAACCGGTGATGAAGCGGTTGACCCCTATGCTGATCCGCCGGGGTACACAGGAGATCCTTTTGCCGGGTTTGGCCCGGTTACATCAATAAGATTTCCAGCAGAGGGAGAACCTGTTGCAGAACAGCCGTCAGACACCGGTGGAGCGTGGAGTGTACAGGTAGCTGCATGCGGTACAATGGATGCTGCGCTGACAGTTAGAGACACTGTTGCTAACAGCACAGACCAGCCGGTGTTTGTTGACCACATCGGGAACTACTACAAGGTCAGGGTGGGTTCATTTGCAACATCGGCAGAGAGTGATCAACTGAGGATTCAATTGAGATCCGGCGGCTATCCCGATGCCTGGAGTGTTCAGCGCTGACTTTACGCCCCTACAGCTTCTCTGATCCTGACAGCCATGTCCGGTTCCAGAACCAGATGATCGAGAAGAAGGTTCATGTTGTCCAGCACTTCGTCTGATACCCGGTTATTTTTAGAGAGTGCTGTTTTATACCAGGATTCTGCTGCTTCGATCCGGCCGCGAAGAAGGTTAACTTCCGCAATTGTTGCCGCATAGTACCCCAGCTCATGGGTTTCATTCTCCATTATAAGCAGTCTGCAGTGTCTGGCTGTGTCGTCGGCGCGTTTGTAGGCTTCCTTCTTTCTTCCGGAAAGCAGCAACAGTATTGCAGAGTTGATACCGGCTTCAATCGAGCCTGTAAGAAGGTGACATCGAGAAAACAACTGAAGGGCTTCCTCAAGAAGCGTATGATCTTCGTGACCTGATGCAATCCACATTTTCTTTCTTAATTTAGCTTTGGCAAGGAGCAGCCTCTTGTCCCAGGGTTTGGCGACAATAAGCATATCTATGATATTCTCAGCTTTTTCCCATTTGCCCTGAGAACTGAATATTGCAATTCTATCGAAGAGTCTCTCTACAGCTTCACTTTTGATTATTAACCCCTTAATAGCAATAGTGACACCGCACAACGTCTGAGATAAATAACATTATTTGGTCAAAGATACAAGGGGAGTGCTTCTGTTTTCATGAAAGAATCAGATTCTTATTTACACTTGACACTTTCCTGCAGATTGAGCATATACGGCGCACGCTTATATAGAGCGGGAATAGCTCAGTTGGTAGAGCCCTACCTTGCCAAGGTAGCTGTCGCGAGTTCGAGTCTCGTTTCCCGCTCCATTTTTTTTTGCTTGCAAAAAAAAATGAAGCGGGGATAGTGCTATCGCGCTATTACCCGTCCCGGTTATTCGCAACAAATGCCTGCAAAAAATGAAACAGGGATAGTGCTATCGCGTTGTTACCTTTCTATCGCCCCAATGCTAATATTATGGTGGCGGTGGAGTCGAAACTGCGGGCAATCGTCTCAATAGTGTTTCGGCATATCTATTATGGTTTCGTAACTCTTGATTACTCTATCTGTAGTAAGTATGATTTGTGTCTGTCTGCTAGATTGAGAGTATGCTTCATCCTGGTGTGTGGTGTACAGCCTGAAAGAGGAAGAATGATTTCCGAACTGCTCCAGAAGTGGCCAGGAAGTTGTTTATTACAGGGGGTGTGTGATGGTAATATTGAGCGTGAGGGTTCAGGGTTAC
>Ga0164318_10001926_pt1 | contig 18907 bp, 17 predicted proteins | sample GuaBasSedimGuay9_FD_113734 | JGI IMG/M metagenome (GOLD analysis project Ga0164318, IMG submission 113734) | Subseafloor sediment microbial communities from Guaymas Basin, Gulf of California, Mexico - Guay9, Core 4571-4, 0-3 cm | ecosystem: Environmental > Aquatic > Marine > Hydrothermal vents... | reverse complement strand
TCTTGCAGGGCCGGAGGCAAGCCCCCTCGGCTATCGTCACCACTGCGAGGAAGCAGGAGCACGGCCGCCAGCAAGAGCAACAGCAGCCCGGCAGTGGCGAAAACGAACCTGCGGGCCGGCGGCCGCTGGAGAGTACTCCCTGCCTGCGCGGCCCCCTTCCCCCCGGAGGAAGCGGCGATGTCTCCATCCCGCCCCGCCGGGCCCGGGTCGCCGGCGATCCAGGCCAGCAACTGGCGAACATCACCGCGGTTTACCCAGACGACGGTGGCGCCGGGCGGCAACGACTCCAGGGACAGCTCCGGGGAAAAGAGGCGTTCCTCGACTGCTTCCCCTCCCAGGGATACGACGTCCACCGTCGCCCGGTTGGCCGCCGGGGCCAGGAAGAGGCTGCGCCCCGCATGGTTGGAGGCATGGGCCAGAAACAGCCTGAGTTTGTGAGCCAGGCTTTCCACCGGCAGCAGGTTGCCCGCGAAGTCCAGCTCTCCGGAGGCCCACAGGTGCACTTCCGCGTCCTCCCCGGTGCATGACGCCCTGCCGGCGTCCCAGGCAGCCACGGCCAGCAACACGGTCAGGTGGGCGGACTTGCCCTTGGACCTGCCCGCAGCCACCTCCTCCGGAGAACCCATGAACACCGGCTGCCAGTACAAGGTGCCACGGGGGGAGACCACCGGCCACAACGAGTTCGCCACCAGGGCGCTCCAGGCCTCGCCGACCGTACCTACATCGAAGTTGTCCAGGGGCAGCCGTTGCGCCTCCTCGCCGGCGGCCCCCACCCAGATCCGGGCGTAGCCCACTGGTCGCTGCGGTGCAGCAAGGGGTAGGAAAAATGCAAAAGACGGCCTGGTTCCCAGGGTTTTTTTCCCGGCGCTGTCCGGCATTTCAACCCGGTTTTTCTGTAATGGGTTCGAAGGCAAATTTCAAGGGAACCAGGGCCGGATCCAGGCCGATGGCCTCCGCCGTCAGCACCAGTGATCCCGAGTAGTCGTTGCCCACCTCGCGGGAGAGGAAGGGGTGCTGCTCTTCCAGGCGATAGAGCGACAAGCGGAATCCCGGGCGATGAAAGAAATTGGCTTCCCACTCCACGTGCAGGGCTCGGGAACCGTCGGCCTCGGTGCTCGTCCACAGCACCAGCTTGACCCTGCCGTACAAGCCCGCCCTCGAGAAGTCAAGGCTGAGCCAGGATCGGGAATCGCCGCGGTCACTGGCCAGGACCGGGTCACTCACCCAGGTGCCCGCCTCCTGGCGAAACCAGGGTAGGACCCGGGGAACCGTGGACGGTCTTCCATCCTGGACACCGTCGTGCTCCGCGGCATCGAGGCCGGTGTCGCCACCCGCCAGCAGGGTATCGACCAGGGCGGCCTGGCGGGCCCTGACCAGGACCGGGTCCAGGCCGGCTTGGCGCAGTTCTTCTCGCAACCCCGCCCTGTCCTCGGGAGCGGCCGCGTCCAGTGCCGCGAGCAAGACCCGCCGGGCCCGGCTATTTTCGTCGTCCCTGTCCATTCTTTCCCTCTTGGTACACCTCCACCGCCAACCGGCGCACCACCCGCAGCTGGTAGTATACCTGACCCTCTTCCAGGTCGAAGCGCCCGGCCAGAGCGGCAACGTCCAGCTCGCTCTGCCGGCACAGTTCGTCCAGAAACTCCACCAGATCCACTTTGCGCTTCCTTTCCCGGCAGTGACGGGACAGCCTGCGTCGTAGCCGCTGCAGCACGTTGCGGGCCTGCAGTCGCGGTTCGCTGTCGCGGGAGGCGATGCCCGTGGCAACGACAGGAATGTTCTTCTCGTTCCTCCGCGCGGCCGAGCAATCCAGGTTGCCCAGCTTCCAGCGCAGCCTCCTTTTCAGGTAGCGCAGCAGGCCACCCTTGCAGGGATCGTAGTCGCACTTGCCGCTGAGGACATCCGTCATCACCTCCCCGGCCAGATCCTCGGCGGACAGTCCCAGGCCGATGTCATCCCACTGCTCGCAGAGGATACGGCGGTTGCGCAGCAGCCAGACGGCATAGGCAACCAGTTGCTCGCCAACATCGGCCCAATCGACGCTCCCCGCCCACTCGGGCGCCCGACCTCCTGCTCCCATCTACGCCTCCCCTGCGCCCGTAAGTTAATAACAATCCCGGCCGGTATACAAAAATATTTTTTCAAAAAGACGCGGACAATTCATTACCAAGTTAGGGGGGATGGGAACAATTCCTGCCCACCCGGGCAACCAAAGGGAGGAGAATGATGAAAACGCGAATCAGCCTGGTCGTATCCATTGCGTTCTGTGTCACTTTGTACGGGGGATGCGGAAACGGCAACGGCAGCTGTCCGGAAATGGGCAGCAGCGGCGGCCCCTGCTACGGAAACGGAACCTGCGACGAGGGGTTGGTCTGCAACGAGGCCGGCATATGCGAAGCCGAGAGCAGCAACGCCTGTGCCGGCATCGCCTGTTCCGATCACGGCGAGTGCCTGGTGAACACCACCGGTGAGCCCCGTTGCCTCTGCGACGAGGGGTTTTTCCCCTCCGGTCTCGAATGCCTGCCCGAGAGCAATCCCTGCGACGGCGTCGACTGCTCCGGCCACGGCGAGTGCCTGGTGGACACCGCCGGTGAGCCCCGCTGCCTCTGCGACGAGGGGTTTTCCCCCTCCGGCCTCGAGTGCCTGCCCGAGAGCAATCCCTGCGACGGCATTGACTGCTCCGGCCACGGCGAGTGCCTGGTGCAGTTTTCGGGACAACCGCGCTGTGTCTGTGACGAGGGTTACGTGGCAGTGGGACTGGAGTGCCTGATCGAGGCCGGCTGCCGGGGGTGCCCCTGCCAGGCGGACGGTTCCTGCAACGAAGGATTGTACTGCAACACTTCCAACCTGTGCGTAGCAGCCGAGGCTGCCTGTGATTTCACCAACGTAACCAGCCGTAACAGCATGCCGGTCCCGTTGCGCACCGTTGCCACGACGGAGGCCGTGAACGGCAAAATCTACATCCTGGGCGGTACCAGTAACCCGCCAACCGGAAACTGGGCCTATAGCCGGAGGGTCTACGAGTACGACATCGCCAGCGACAGCTACTTGGATCTGGGGGAAATCTTGCCTTATGGCCTGAACATCAAGCCTTACAACATCGCCCGCGCCGACAACGGCAGATTCTACACGGGCCCGGTCATCGGCACCAACCAGGACGGTGGCTGGGGCAACCACTCGCGAATCATCGAGTTCGATCCCGTCTCTGGAACGGCCGTCGAGAAGGCCAGTTTTGGCGGCACCATGTGGGACATGGCCGCCGCCAACGGAGGGGACGGCTACATCTACTTCTTCGGTGCCTGGAACGGAGGCAGCGTGCCCAACATCTGGAGATACGATCCCGCAGCGGACTCCATCAGCGTGGTCGCCAACCTACCCAAGGCCGGCAATTCCATCACCGGAATAATCCGTGCCAGCAACGGGCTGATATATGCCTTCGGCAACCAGTATGGTCCGCAGTTGCTGATCTTCAATCCCGTAGACTACTCCACCCGGACCATTGCCCAACCCTGCACCAGCATCGGCACCATCGTATGGGAGGCACCGCAGGGAATCCTTTGGAGTTTCTGCGACTTCTCCACGCTGGTTAAATTCGACATCTCAAGCGAGACATTCACGACCATCGATCTGGGAGAAGCCCTGTATGGATCCGATCGCCCCGATAGCTTCTCGGTGGACTACCAGTCGGGAACGCTTTTCGCTTTCGGAGGCGATTCCGATACGGAGCCGCAAATCGCCCGGGTCTACCGGCACGACTGCCTGATACACGAACTGCAGAAGATCGTCTTTGCCGGCCGCAGCATCCACGGTGCCGTCTACCACCAGGAAGTCTTGTGGATCACCCATGGCCCGGCTGGTGCTTCCGACTTTTGCAAGATCGCCAAGGTGGATCCTACCACCGGCGCTGTCCTGGCTGAATCACAGGAATTGCAGTGGAATGGACGGGGGATAACCGTTGCGGAAGGAGACTTGTGGATCGTCGACGCCCGGGCCGACGTGGTGCACCGTGTTGATCCCGTGACTTTTTCCGAGATATCGCATTTTTCCACCCCGGGCACCGAGCCCAACGGCATCACTTACGACGGAACCAACCTCTGGCTACTCGACCCCTGGTTTCAGCACGTCTACGAATTGACCACCAGCGGCTCCGTGGTGAGCAGTTTCAGCGTTCCCAACGCCGGACAGGAAGGTCTAGAGTGGGATGGTTCCGGCATGTGGATAGACACCGCGGACACCGTACTTTCTCACTTCCTTCCCGACGGCACCACCGACGACCAGGTCGATGTCACCGTAATGCCGGCAGGCGGCCGCATCTATGACATTGCCATCGGAGAAGGCCGACTATTTGTAACCACGGCAGGCGACACGATTTTCATCCAGGACTGGCCCTGAAAACACTCGGCCGTACCCCCGTCTTGCCGGCACAACACTGCTGCGGCAAGCAGTGACGCCGGAATAACCATACATTCAACCCGTTATTGACATGCAGTCATTTTGACTGCACAATGAATTCAGGAGGTGGTTATGTACCGCACGCTCACCCTGCGTAACGTTCCCGACAAGGTCGTCAAGCAGCTACGTCGCCGGGCCGCGCGAAACAAACGTTCCATGCAGGAGGAACTGCTGGCCATCGTCCAGGACGCGGTGGTGGACCGGGCTTCGCTGGCCCGGCAACTGGAGGCCTGCCGCGAGTCGTTGCTTACACCCCTGTCGCTGGAGGAAATACACCAGGCCATCGAGGCGGGAAGGCGTTGAGGCTCGTCGTCGACACCGATGTAGTTGCTGCAGCCCTGCTGGGCGAGGACCGGCGCGGCCGGGAGGCCGAGCGGCTCCTGGTCGGCCTGGCGGAGGCATTGATGCCATCCCACTGGAAGGCCGAGTTCGCCAACGTGGTCTGGAAGGCGGCCAGGGCCGGGCGCCTGCCCATCGATTGCGTAGAAAAAATCATGACCACGGCATCCCGGTTGCCGGTGCACTCCGTTGCTGTGGACAGGCTTTGGAAGGGAGCCGTCGCCAGGGCCATTGCCACGGATCATCCCGTCTACGACACCTTGTTCGTGGAGTTGGCCGTACGCCAGCGCCTGCCCCTGGTCAGCTACGATCGTGCACTGCAGAAACACTTCCCCGAAGTAGTCCTAAGACCATCCGAAATAGCGCCGCGCGGCAAGCAGTGACGCCGGAACAACCGGCCAGAAAAACCTTGACAATTCCCACCCGCTCGGCCTAGATTCCTGCTCCCCGGCGGAGTTGGGCCGGGAGGCAAGTTCGGGAGCAAGCCATGTACGCAGTGGTGAGAACAGGCGGCAAGCAGTACCGGGTGGCCCAGGGCGACCGCGTAGACATCGAGAAGATCGCCGGCGAGGTGGGCCAGGAGGTCACCCTGGACGACGTGCTCATGATCGGCGGCAACGGCGACACCAAGATCGGCACTCCCCGGGTGGAGGGTGCCTCGGTCACCGCCCGCATCATCGAGCAGGGCCGTGGCAAGAAGGTGCTGGTATTCAAGTTCAAGCGCCGCAAGGACTACAAGAAGATGCGCGGGCACCGGCAGTACTACACCCGGCTGGAGATCACCGGCATCTCGGCCGGCTAGCAGGGAGCGAGACGATGGCACACAAGAAAGGCCAGGGAGCCACCCGCAACGGCCGCGACAGCCCCGGGCAGCGCCGCGGGGTGAAGGTGTACGGCGGCCAGAACGTCCGCGCCGGCAACATCCTGGTGCGCCAGCTGGGTACCCGCATCTACCCGGGACGCAACGTGGGCATGGGCCGGGACTACACCCTGTTCGCCAAGGTGGACGGCACGGTGCAGTACGGCACCCGCCGCGGCAAGCGCAAGCAGGTCTGGGTGGAGCCGGCCACCAGCAACTGAGGCAGTTGCCCCGTTGTCAATCGATTCGGCCACGGTGCCCGGCACCGTGGCTTTTTTTTCTGGATCATGAAGTTCATCGACGAGACCGAGATCGAGGTACGCGCCGGCAAGGGCGGTGACGGCTGCGTGTCCTTTCGCCGCGAGCGTTTCCGCCCGCGAGGCGGCCCCGACGGCGGAGACGGCGGTCGCGGCGGCAGCATAGTCCTGGTGGCCGACGCGGGCCTGCGTACCCTGTTCGATCACAGCCTGCAGAAGCTCTACCGGGCCAGAAACGGCCAACCGGGCAGCGGCAAGGATCGCAACGGCGCCGGAGCCGACGATGTGCTGGTGCGCGTGCCGGTGGGCACGGTGGTTTTCGAGGCCAGTTCCGGCGAATTGCTGGGTGACCTCAGCACTCCCGGGCAGCAACTGGTGGTGGCCCGGGGAGGCCGGGGAGGCCGCGGCAACATCCACTTCAAGAGCTCGGTGAACCAGTCTCCCCGCCGGGCCGAGACCGGCCAGCCCGGAGAACGGCGCCGCCTGCGCCTGGAGCTGAAGCTGCTGGCCGACGTCGGCGTGGTGGGCTTTCCCAATGCCGGCAAGTCCACCCTGGTGGCCGCGCTCTCGCGGGCCCGTCCCAAGGTGGCCGATTACCCTTTCACCACCCTGGTGCCCACCCTGGGGGTGGTGCCGGTCGACGAGGGCCGGCAATTCGTCATCGCCGACGTGCCCGGTCTCATTCCCGGGGCCGCCCGGGGGGCGGGGCTGGGGTTGCGCTTCCTGCGCCACCTGGAACGCTGCTCGGTGCTGCTGCACCTGCTCACCTGGCAGGAGGGCGAGGATCCCCAACCACGGAAACTGCTGCAACGCTTCGAACAGATCGAACAGGAGCTGCGCGCCTTCGGCGCCGGCCTGGAAGAAAAACCCCGCTTGGTGGCGCTATCCAAGCGCGACCTGGCCGAAGTGCGCCAGGTCGAGGGGCAGGTCAGGGAAGAACTGGCCGCTCGCGGCCTGCGCTGCCTGACGCTTTCGGCGGCCAGCCGCGACGGGCTGCCGGAGCTGGTATCCACCCTGGCCGACCTGCTGTGGCCGGTCAACGAGTCCGGGTGACCTTGGATAGTCCGCGGGGGCGATCCAGCGGGCAACCACGACAACGAGCCAGCTGCAGGGCCAGCAACTGGCCGGGTACGACCGCCTCGACGGGGGTGAGCCACTCGGCCTGTCCCGGCTCGAGCGGCAGCGCCAGCTGCGCCTGGTCGAGCAGGGGGCGGTGATCAGATATTACCAGCAGCTCGGCCCGGCGCTGCCGCAGTTGCCCGGCCAGGCGGCGCACGTCGGCGAAAACCCTTCCCCGGGGTGCTACCAGCAGCACGGCGTAGCCGCTTTCCACCATGGCGATGGGACCGTGGCGAAAATCGGCGCTGGAGGCCGGCTCGGCACTCAGGTAGGCCAGTTCCTTGAGCTTGAGCGCCAGTTCGAAGGCGGTGGCATAGTTGTAGCCCCGGCCGATGACGCTGAGCCGGTCGAGGTAACGGTAACGCTCGGCGGCCCCGGCCCGCTCCTCGCTCGCCGCCAGCAGCGAGGCCACTCGCTCGGGCAAGCGCTGGAGCAGCTCGAACTCGCGCCGGCCGCCGTCCAGGCAGACGCTGAGCATGGCCAGGGCCAGCAACTGGGCGGTGTAGCTCTTGGTGGCCGCCACCGAACGCTCCACCCCGGCCCGCAGATCGATCACCAGCTCGGCAGCCCGGGCCAGGGGACTGCGCGGGGAGTTGCACAGGGCCAGCGTCGGCTGACCCTGGCGCCGGGCCTCTTCGATCACCCGGCACAGGTCGTCGGACTGCCCCGACTGGGACACCGCCAGCACCAGCCCCGGCGGCAGGCGCGGGGGACGCCGGTAGATGGTGAACATGGACGGCGCCGCCAGGGCCACCACCAGGCGGTTGCGGGTTCCCAGCAGGTACTTTCCGTAGAGCACGGCATTGTCGGAAGAGCCCCGGGCCACGGCGTAGACGAATTCCACCCCCCGGCGGCGCAGGTAACCGGCCACCTCGCGCATGCGGGGCAACTGCTTGCGCAACAGCCTCTCCAGCACCGCCGGTTGTTCGTGGACTTCCTTTTCCAGTCTGCTCACCAGCGCACCCGCGAGCGGCCCGGTTTCACCAGATACTCTCGGGAACGTAGATGATGTCGCCCGGCTTGAGCAGGAAGTTCTTGGCCTTGCCCTCGGCGATGGCCTCGACCGGCACCGGGTACTTGTGTTCCGCGCCCTCCACCAGCCTGGTTACGTTGGTGTCGTTCTTGGCCGCCATCTTGGAGAAGCCACCGGCCATGCTGATGACCTGGATGACCGTCATGCCCTCTTCGTAGGGAAAGGTGCCGGGCTTGTTGACCTGGCCGAATACCGAGACCTTCTTGGAATTGTACTCCTTGACCAGGATGCTCACCTGGGGATTGCGCAGGAAACGTTCGGCCAGCTTCTTCTGGAGGAGATCGGCCACCGCCGAGCTGGTCAATCCCTCCACTCGCAGCTTGCCCACCAGGGGAAAGTTGATGGTGCCGGTGGAAGACACCCGGAACACGCCGCTCAGGTCCTTCTCGTCGTAGACCTTGACCTCGAAGACGTCTCCCGGTCCCATGGTGGTGGCGGTTACCAGCGTGGGGTGGGTGACTTCCGGAGTCTGGGGAGTCCGGGAAAACCAGCAACCCGCCAACAGCGGCAGCAGTAACAGGGCCCGGGAAATTGTGGCACCACCACGCATGATGCGGCCGAGTCTAGCCCGACGCCGGTCAATAGTCCAGCGCGGCGTGGAAAGTCACCAGGTGCTTGGTATAGTCGACACTGGCATTGGCCTGGGGCTGCTGCCACCCGGAAAAACGGGCCTGCAGGCCATAGGCCAGGCCGATCTCTATCCAGTCCAGGAAGTGAACATCGAAACTGACCCCGGCGCTGATCAGGTGATCGGAACGACCGCCCTGGGCGGCGGCCGCGGCCGCCACCGGCTCCCCGTAGGAGAGGTAGTCGTAGGCGGCATCCAGGCTGAGCACGAAGCGGCCGGCTATTTGCTGGCGCAGCCGGGCATAGGCCCGATCCTGGCCGAACCAGGCGAACAGCACCACCGGCTGAAAGTTGCGCAGGTAGCCCACCTGCACGAAGGTGGTGGCCGCCCGGTAGCTTATCTCCGCCTGACCGATGGCCGAGCGGTAGTTGGAACCGGTGTAGTTCTGCACCGAGGGCAACAGGCTGTCGCCGTAGCCGGCACGCACGCTTACCGCCAGGGTGGGAGTTATCTGGCCGAGCAGGCCCACCGTGGCCCGGATGGCATTGACATCTATGTTCTTCTCACCAGTCGAGTAACTGTTGGGATAGCGGCGGATGTCGGAATCGAAGTCGAGGGTGACGGCCGTCTTGGGTAGAAACTTCCACTTGGCCGAGAAGTAGGCCCGGTGAGCGTAGGAAGACAGGGCCTGCGACTCGGTGTTCTGCTGCTCGTCGAACCAGTCGATGAAGAAGCCGTAGGCCAGGTCGAACATCAGGGCCCCGCCTCCCGGTTTTATCTGCAGGTGAGCCTTGGCCTCGTTGTCGGTGCGATCGAACTTGCCGCTCAACGAGGTGTAACGGGGATCGGCGGTGCGCGAGAAATTGTCTTCCACGAAGAAGCTGACCTGCCCCTCGGGATTGAAGCCCAGGCGTAGGTCGGCCTCGCCGGCGAAGGTGCTCAGGTTGCTGGTTGTGCTGTTGTCGATGCCGAAGTAGTAGTCGTAGCCCACCCGGCTGTTGAGTTCGAACGATACCGTCTCCGAGGGGAAGGTCAAACTCAGGCCGGGACGAATGCGCATCAGCAGATCCATCACCGGGTTGCTGGCGAAGTAACCCGGGTTGCTGTCGTATACCCAGTCCAGGTCGAGCGACATGTGCAGGCGTCCGGCCCCGGCCTTGATACCCCGGCCCCGGGAAAGTGCCTGTGCCGGCAACAGCAACAGGCACAGCATTCCCACCAGCAATGCCCGTTTACCAGAAATGAAGTTCCCTCTCATGTTCACAATCCCCGGCACGACACCGGAACCTCCCCGGTCCGCCAGCCTGATAAACAAAACACCACGATGCCCTGCACCTTAAAGTATTTGCCCGCGATTGGCAAACTTTTTTTGCCTGGCCATTTCCTTGTTATCACTGCAAAATCCACGACACAACAAACCCCTCACCCCGCCGCGATACCCCCGGCCGGCAGAAGTACCGGGCAACTACTGATAGGGGCTGGCTGCCGGCGGCCTGACAATTGGCGTCTCCGGCAGGTCCACCTCGGTGGGGTCTTCCTCGGGAACCTGATCCTTGTCGACCTCCACCTCGACGGTGGTCTTGCCCACCGCGAAGGCCAGTTCTCCCACGCACTGCTCGGCCTCGGAACGCAGCACCTTTATCTTCTGGTGAGATATGGAGATCTTGTGGAACTCGTGGGCCGCGGTGTCGCGCTCTCCCTTGGCCACGGCCTCCTGCAGGGTCATGTCGGCCTGCTCGGAGATGCGAATCAACCCCTTGATGGTTGTCAGCTTCTCGTTGATGCAGTTGATCTTGATGACGTCCTTCTCTTCCCGGGCGTCCTTGAGCAGCCTGAGCACGTGGCCCAGCGTCTGCTTCATGTCTGACAGGTAGGAAGTGGCGCGTTGCAACTTCTCGGAATCGGAGATCTGCTTGGCCTCATCGAACTTCTGCCCGCTGTCCGCAGCCGCCGGCTGACCGGCCGGTTGTTCGGCGGGTACCTGTGCCTGTACCGGCAGCGCCAACAACAACGTCAAAAAAACCGCTCGCACCATCATGGTACCACCTCCCGCTTGCCACTTACTGGTCAGTCAACCATCGGGGTATTTACACCCAACCCGTGTTTATTTTGCCCGCCTGGCCATTCAATGTCAATGCAAAGCAGACCGCTTGTATGTGACCTGGCTCACGCTGTCTCAACGGCCAACCACCACTTCCGGGCTCTGGGCCGGAGGGGACACGGCCCGGCCGTCCGTAGCCTCCACCTGGCACTGCCAGATGTCCGCCGGATTGGTCAAGCGCGCCGGGACCGTTGTGGTCTGTGGAGCGAATGACTGGCGCACCCCGTCCTTGAACCAGGAAAAGCGGTATTGCACCTGGTCACCGTCCGGGTCCCGGGCTGGTGCCGACACCTGGCAGCGCAGGGTGTCGTTATCCCGTGGATGCTCCGGCTCGATGACCACCCGCGGGCTGGTCGGTGCAGCGTTGCCGATCTTGACCTGGGCCGTGGCCGCCGGGCCGCTGTCCTGGTCGTCAGTAGCAATGGCCCGGCAGGTCCAGCGCTGGAACTTCCTGGTCTCGGTGGCCGGCAAGCGCTGGCCGGTATGCCGGGGCTTTCCTTTTTGGGAATCATCGTCCAGGAACCACTGGTAGCTGTGAGTCACTGCCTCGTGATCCGCATCGACGGTGGGACGGGCAAGGGCACAGTGCAGTTCGTCGGAAGACAGCGGCTGTGCCGGTTCTATGGTCGGGGACGGCCGTGCCGGCGGGGTGTTGGTCACCACCACCTGGGCCCGGGCGGGTGGCGAGTTGGCCTGGCCGTCGCTGACCCGCACCTCCACGCTCCACTTCTGTCCCTTGCGCAGGAATCCTGCCGGCACCTGCCGGGCATCGTCAAGTTCCGGCAAGTGCTTGCCGTCAACTTTCCAGACGATATGCTCGACAAGCTCATCACCGTCGACATCGGAAGCCGGCCGGGTATTCTTCAGGATCAGGGAATCCGTGCAGCGCGGCCGCTCCGGCAGCAGTGCCACCACGGGAGCCCGCGGCGGGGTGTTTTTCACCTGCACGGCCGCCGTGCAGCGGGTGCCCCCCTCCTCACCGTCGTGGAAGAAGGCCTCGACCCGCCAGCGCTGGCCGGCCTTGACCAGCTTGCCGGAAACCTGCTGCGGGTGATCCGTCGTGCTCAACGACTCATCGTCGCGATACCAGGTGAAGTGCGGCACCAGCCGATCACCGTCGGCATCACTCGCTGGCTCCAGCACCGCCTTCAGCGCCGAACCCGTGGTCGGGTTCCGGGGACGAATGGCAACCCGGCAGGCCGGTGGAGGGGTGTTGACGACGGTGAACCATTGCCTGGCCGGCGGGCCGTTGGCCACCCCGTCGCTGGGGGTCAAGACCGCCAGGTAACGCTTGTGCTTGCTGGTACGCGCTGCCGGCAGGCTGAACAAGTCCTGGCCCTGTTGCAATTGCCGGCGTCCCTGTCGCCCTACCTCGAACCAGGTCACCTGGACCGTTACCTTGTCGCCATCGGCATCCCGGGCGGAACGTGTCTTTTCAACCACCAGGTCTTCGCCTGTTCGCACCAGCGGCCGGCGGGCACGTACCTGCGGTGGTTGTGGCGGCGTGTTGCCAATGGTTACCTCCGCGTGGACCGGCCGTCCCTCCGCCTGGCCGTCACTGGCCACCACCGTTACCGCCCACTTCTGGCCCCGGGCGGTGGCCGCCGGGGCGACCGAGAACGCAGAGACGCCCTTTCCCGACGGACGCTTGCCATCGACTCGCCACGTGGTCCGGTAAACCAGGGAATCGCCGTCGACGTCCTCGGCCGCAGCCAGCAGGCGCACCAGCAGCCGGTCGCCGGTGACAGGCCGGGCCGGTACCAATTCGAGGCGCGGCTGCCCCGGAGGAGTATTGACCACCGTCACCTCGGCCACCGAGCTGGCACCGCTGTCTTCGCCGTCGTGGGAGGTCACCTTGACCGACACTTTCTCTCCCTTGCGGGCCAACCCGGCCGGGAAACTGCTGGCGCTCGACAGCAGGTTGACCTCCCGCCCGTCCACCGACCAGCGGTAACGATAGGAGACCTGGTCACCATCGACATCGCGGGCGGGCTTGTCGAACACCACCTTGATGACATCGCCGACAGTCGGCCGGCCCGGAACCAGGTGAACCCGGGCCGGACCCGGGGGGGTATTGCCGATGGTGACCGAGGCATGTGTCACCTGGCCGGTGGTTTCCCCGTCGTGAGGACGCACCACCACCGTCCAGCGCTGTCCCTTCCTGACCAGCCGGGCCGGCACCCGGCGCTGCCGCAACCCCTTGACCGGTTGGCGATTGCGCAACCAGCTGACCCGGTAACCAATGCGGTCTCCATCAGCGTCCGCGGATTCCTGCACGATCTTGAGCTGCAGCTCATCACCGTGACGAGGATTCGCGGGCGCGAGGGCGATCCGCGGTGGACCAGGCGGGCTGTTGCCGATCACCACCCGGGTACTCTTGAAGCGCCGCTCGCCCTTGCCGGCCTGCAGGATAAACCACCACTTCTGGTGCTTGCTGGTGGCAGCGGGTGGCACCTGGCGCTTCCCCTGCAGCTCGGGCACCGGTTTACCGTTGCGAAACCAGGTGATGACGGTCTGCGGTTCGGGATCGCCGTCGAGATCGAAATGCCGGTAGTGCAGTTGCAGGGCGTCGGTGGTGAGCGGCTTTTCGGGTTTCAATACCAGGTCGGTGTAGCGATGGGGATTGGGAAAGCTGCGGCCGCTGCGGGCGGCATCGTGGGCCTCGGCCGGCCAGGCCAGCGGCCCGCGGCGCTGGCCTTTGCGGATCAGTCTCCAGGCGCCCACCCGGCCGGAGCGAGCCACCGCCAGCACCTCGATCACGCCGTCGCCGTCGAGATCGGCCAACAGCGGGGTGACATCGATCCGCTCGCCCAGGCGCACCGGGAAGCCGGGATAGCGGCGGCCATTGGACCGGAATAGCTTGAGGCGGCCACTATCGGTGCCGACGACTATCTCCACCCGGCCGTCGCCATCAACATCGCCGACGGCGGCCGAGGCTCGCAGACGCCGTCCCGCCTTGACCGGAAAGCCGGCCAGGGCCTTGCCTCCACGCCGGTGGACGTATACCTTGCCGTCACCGGCGGCGGTGATGATGTCGATCACCCCATCGCCATCGACGTCGGCCAGAGCCGGCGTGGAATAGATACGGTAGCCGGTGGACACGGGAAAGCCGGGCAAGGCCTGGCCATTGCCGCCCACGGCGTAGACGTGGAAGTCTTCAGAGCCGAAGACGATATCGTTCCGGCCGTCGTCGTCGATATCACCCAGCACCGGCTGGGAAGAGATGGTGTAGCGGGCCGCGAAGGGAAAACCGGCTGCCTCCTGGCCGGGGCCCCGCCAGGCGTGCAGCCGCCCCTGGTTGTCGCCGAAGATGAGCAGGGGTTTGTCACCGGGCGCCAGGGCCGCCACGGTGACGGCGGTGGAAACGGCGCCGCCGCAGGAGGCCGGGTAACCCTGCAGCGGCCGGCCGTCTGCACCCAGCACCCAGATCTTGCCCGAGCGGGTGGCGACTGCAATCTCCGGCTGTCCATCGCCGTCGCTGTCGGCCAGTACCGGAGCGCCGGCCAGGGCTCCATCCAGTTGCACGGGAAATCCCGGAAGGGGCTTTCCGCTACCATCGAGGGCCACCAGCGAACCGGCCTCGCTTCCGAAGATGATCGCCGCCCGTTGCTCGCCGTCCGCGGCCGGCAGCCGGCCGCCGCAGAGGCCGGTGGCCAGCTTGCCGAACTCGTCGAGCGAAACGGGAAACCCCTGTACGGGATTGCCGTCTGCCTCCAGGGCGTGCAACCGCTTGCGGGTGCCGATGATAACCTCATTGAGGCCATCGTCATCGATGTCCAGCAGGATGGGTGCGGCCCGGTCCACCTGGTCCTGCAACTCCACCGGGTAGTTACGAGCCTTGACTGCCGCCTGCGCCGGTGTTGCCGACAGGACCCACATACCCAGCAACATCAGCGATGCTCCAACGGCCTTGAAAGATGCCATCTCGTGCCTCCCCTCGACAGGTGCAACTATTGCAGACAGGGAAAGAAGACCAGAAACCCGCTTCCCAGTCAACATCTGCCACCGACAGGCCATACTGATAGGAGATTCGGCCGGTGGCCGGGAATCTTTATTTCCCGGTCCCGGGTTTCACGGGCTGGCGCAAACGCCTGCTGGAGAAAAATGACGGAGTTACGGCCAGTTGTCGGTGTGGGCAAGGAGGAAGTGGCCGAGAACGGCTACTGGCCCGGAGTGTTTTTCTTGAGCAACTTGAGGTTGGTCTCGCGCAGTCGGGCACTCAGCACCCGGGCGATGTTGATCACCACCAGGGTAAAGCCGTTCTTGTAAACCCGGGCAAAGGAATGCAGGTTTTCGTTGGTCAGGCAAAGCATGATGGCTTCGCTCTTGGCGCGGATGGTGGCAGAACGGTATTCCTTGTCGATGAGTGACATCTCACCGAAGAATTCCGGTGCCTGCAGCTCGGTGATCAGCTGCTCGGAACCGTCTGACCGCTTCTGCAGTACTTCCACCACCCCCTCGACCAACAGGTATAGCGAGTCCCCGACATCTCCCTGCTCGAAAACCACTTCCCCCTCGGTATACTTCTTCTGTTGGGTCAATTCTGCCAGCATCTCGATCTCTTCCGGCAGCAGCCCCTCGAACAGCCTCGACTTTTGAAGCTCTTCCACCTTGTTCACGGCGACCCTCTCATGCCTGGTTCAGGGTGATGTCAACATAGCACGTCAGTTCCACCGTTGGCAAGTTTTCACACCAGCCGATCCGGGAAATGTGCGAAACGGCGCGAGGGATCCCGGGAAGCTGGCAGTTACTTGTCACCCACTCCACCCAAGCCGGCATCCTCCCGCGACACCCTGAAGAAATCGTCTATGCGGGTGTCGTCCCGCGAGAGCATCTCGTTGTCCGGGGGCAATGGCTCGAGAAACTCGACACCCCGCTGGCGATCGGCCAGGTAGATGTTGATCGCCTTGAGCTCGATGTTGAACCCATCCTGGTGGTCGGCCAGGGGGATGCAGAAAACGGACTTCTCCCGCTCGCGGCTCGGCCAGTAGAGAAACTCTTCGCCCACGGAACAACCGAACAACTGCCGGGCCGAGGAGCGGTGTTCGTCCAGGCTCTCGAGCAACTGCTTCTGCTGGCGCTCGGCACGCTGCAACTCTTCCTTGAGCTGCTCCACCTTGTCCTTGAAATCCTCGGCACGCTTGAACAGTCTTTCTGACTCCTGCCGGGAACGCTTGCTCCTGACCTTTTTCTCCGACACGCTCAGGTTGATATCCAGGGAGCGCCCCCACAGGTGCTCCACTTCCTCCCAGAGGCTCATCTTGCGCTTGTTTTCACGCTCGTAGTGGGCCGATACCTCGGCCAGTTCGCGTTCCACCTTGGCCAGCTCGGACTGCTTGCGCTTGAGCGATCTCTTGAGTTCGGCCCGTTGCTCGGCATCGCGGCTCTGTTCCAGCGACCTGCTGAACTTCTCCACCTCGGTCTTCAGGCTCAACTGGTGATGTTCCACCGCACCCATGCGCGAGTAAATGTCGCTGACCATGATGCGCTGGTTCTCGAAATTGGCTACCGCCTCGTAGGACTTGTTCTCGATCTCGGCCGCCTCGGCCCGCAGGCGGGCCGCCTTGTCTTCGTATTCACCGGCCCGGTAGAGGGCATCGATGGCTTCCTTCTGGGTCTGCTCCGCGCGGAAGGCCATGAGGTTGATCTGGGAATGCAGTTCGGTGATCTTGTCGGCGCCTTGCCGGCGTTGCCGGTCCATCTCGTGCAAGCGGCCCCACCACTGGGAGAAACGCTCGCTCTCCAGCAAGCGGCGCACCTCCCGCAACCACAACGCCTTCATGAAAAGCTCCTTCGGGCCTGTACCGTTCTGCTAAAGCAATTCCTTCCGTCAGCAACCATCCCCGCCCTGCGGAGGGAAGAACCTGGATTCATATCGTCACCCTTGGGTGCCGCCAGCGCGGCCGACAAGCTTGCCGGGGGCGATCTCAGCCCCCCGGAGCAAGGATGAACGGATAGGTCACCGAGGTCTCCCCGCCGTCTGTCGGCGGGAAACGTATGGCCTTGACACGGGCCGCGATGCAAGCGGCCAGTTCACTGTCACCGGTACTGTTCTCCACCACCTCGACTTCGATTACCCGGCCACCGGGATGGATCACGAAGCGAATGACGATCTTGCCCTGCAGCTGCGGGTTGCGCTTCAAGCGCTTCTCGTAGCAGTGCTTTATTCCTCCCAGGCGGCGGCGTATTCGCTTGACGATCTGCTGCTGGTCACGCGAATCGGAATCGAAATCCTCCAGTGCCGCCGAAGTGACCCGGGCCACCACCCGGGCTTCGGTCTTGCCCCGGCCTCCCCTGCCGGCATTGCCGACCACGCCACGCGTGCCCATGTCCTGGATGGATGCCGCCTGGGCGGCACCATCCATGCCCCGGGTCCCCTGCTGTCCGGCAGCCGAGGCCACGTCGACACCGCCGATACCATCGAAGGCGCCGTCACCGGTACCGCCCACGCTGCCATCGCCGAAGACGTCGGCCACGGCTCCACCCACGGCCACCCCGCCGGCGCCCCGGGCTCCCAGGACCCGCAACAGTCCACGCCCGGCCACCTTCTTTTCCATGGCCGCCCGGCGGGCCGCGGCCGAGACCTTGGCCTGGCCCTTGCCGGCATTCTTATTCTCGCCCTTGTTGTCGCCGCCGGCCTTTTTCTTCTTCTTACGCCGCTTGGGGCCTTCGTCCGCGCCGGTTCCCGCGCCCTGGCCCTCGTCGGGTTTCTTGATCATTTCCTTGTCGGGCATGATCAGCTTGGCGAAGCGGTCGGGGATGTCGTCTATGCTGGGCTCTTTCTTGATGATGGGCACGTTGGCCGACCATATCCAGATGACGATCATGAAGGTCATGGTCAGGCTGAAGCTGGTGGTATAGGGCCAGTCGATGTTCTTGGTCCAGTAACCCCGGGCCACCTGGGGCAACTGCGTCTTTACCGGCTCCGGGGGAGGCAACACGAACTGGAACAGCAGGATGAAGTCCCCCATGGAGACCCGGCCGCGCGAGGAAGGATTGAGCCGCAGCAGGTATCCGGCGCTGCTGCTGGGAAGTTGCTGCTGCGCCTTGATGGCCTTGAGATCGGCCGCGGCCTCTTCACCGGCAGAGATACGCCCGGTCATGGAATCGGTGAAGGTGAGGTAATAGTCACCACCACGCAGCTCGAAGAGCGGAAAACTCTTGGGTACGTCGGCGCTGGGCAGAACGATGGTGTTGCGGGAACCATTGCCCACGGTGACGGTGGTGCGCTTGCGCACCAGTTTCTCCTCGATGATCTTGCCGGCCCGGATAACGCCTATGCGCAGGATGTGTTCCCGTTCCGCCATGGTGCGCTCTCCGCCTCCGCTCAGGAACCCTGGGTCTTGATGACCGCGAACTTGTACTGTCCGAACTCGGCCTGCCCGGCCGTGTACAGCACCTCGGTCAACAACCTGAAGGGTACGCGTTTATCGGCAATCACGGTAACCAACCCCTTGAACTGCAATTCCCGGCGCCTCTTGTTGTACTTGGCGATGAGCTTTTCCTGATCGGCCTTCTTGCGCAGCGCCTCGAACAGGGGAACGATGAACATGCTCTGGGGATTGTTGTCCTTCTTGTAGACCGGCTTGACCCGTCCGCTTTCCACCTCGGCTACCTTGCTGTTGTCGACCATGATGGCTCGCCGGGAGATGGCGATCTGCACCGCCTTCTGGGGGGGCAGCTTGGTGTTGGAGTGGGGCAGGCGGGTGTCGGGTGACGGCGATATCTGCACCGGGTCCGAAGAGTAGTCCTTGAGCAGGGCGCACAACACCACCGTGAACAGGGCCATCATGGGCAACATGTTCAGGTGTACCGGACGGTAGGGATCGGACTTGTGGCGCTTGCGGGGAGGAGGTGCCTGCCAGTTGGTCTGCTGCTGGCCGGCCGTGGAGTCTTGCCCGGTGGCGGTATCTGCTACGGCCATGGTTGCGCCCTCCTTGGTTCAGGAAATCTCCGGTACGAGCACCACGTCATAGAACAAGTTGCGCCCTTCCACCTGGCGAGTGAAGTCCATGACTTTCACCAGAACCTCGTAGGGAATATCGGGCTGGGCATAGATGAAGATACGCGTCTCGTCCGGGAACTCGTTCTTTATTTTCACCACCTCCTGAGTCAGCTTGATCATGTCGTAGCAGCTGAGAGGAGGGGGGATGTTCTTGGCCAGGGCATCTCTACAGGCCGG
>Ga0164318_10001924_pt1 | contig 18914 bp, 14 predicted proteins | sample GuaBasSedimGuay9_FD_113734 | JGI IMG/M metagenome (GOLD analysis project Ga0164318, IMG submission 113734) | Subseafloor sediment microbial communities from Guaymas Basin, Gulf of California, Mexico - Guay9, Core 4571-4, 0-3 cm | ecosystem: Environmental > Aquatic > Marine > Hydrothermal vents... | reverse complement strand
CGAATGTGAGGGAGACCGGTTTATGCCGGTCTCTTTTTTTATAACAGGTCCAGCTGCTTGACTGACGAACAAATCACTACTACCCACTCGACCAGGATAAGCGTTGAAGGGAGAGCTCGTGGCACCTACAACGGTCTGCTGGTCGTCTTGATCACTGGAAGTTTCCGCTATGTTTTTTCTAGTTCTCGTTCGTATTGAAGCTTTTAGTTCGCTGCGTTTTGATTCCGCTTACAGGTAGCACTTAGTTGGATAACGAAAATGCTTACGTTACTTCCGATGAGAAACAAGTTCTCACCCAAGTGGATAGAAAAAAGAGTATGTAAGAAATTCTCTTTATTCCTGATCGCTCTTAAGATTGTATTCTTTGATTTTGGATCGTAGTGTGTTGCGGTGAATACCGAGCTTTTCAGCACAAAGCCCCAGGTTCCAGCCAAGCTGATCAAGACAGAAAGCAATGTGCTCCTTCTCCATTTCGACCAGTGGGATAACTCTTCGAGTCGATCCGGTACTTTCTAAAGGTTCTGTTAAACCGGTAAGGTCTTCTTTTGATATACAATCCGAACGACTCATCACAACTGCTCGTTCGATCATATTTTCTAGTTCGCGCACGTTTCCTGGCCATGCGTAATTAACCAGAATATCGGCAGCTTCCGGAGTGATACCCTTTACCTTTTTGCCGGATTTAATGGCAAATCGGTTAATAAATTTCTCCGCCAACAACATAATATCGCTCTGTCTTTCTGCCAGCGATGGGAGATTGATGGTGATAACATTAAGTCTATAGTACAGATCTTCTCGGAATGTCCCAGCAGCCACCATCTTTTGGAGATTTCTATTGGTAGCAGCTATAATGCGAATATCCAGCGATATTTCCTGAACAGATCCCAATCTCTGAATTTTTTTCTCTTCCAAAACCCTTAGCAGTTTCACCTGCATAGGAAGCGGCATTTCACCAATCTCGTCTAGAAACAACGTTCCGCAATCAGCCAATTCAAAACGTCCCTGCTTGGCGCGATCAGCGCCGGTAAAGGCTCCCTTCTCATGGCCGAATAGTTCAGACTCAAGAAGATTTTCAGGAAACGCCGCACAGTTGATAGCCACCAATCGATTTTCCGCCCGCTTTGATAGAGCGTGAATGGCGCGAACTACTAATTCCTTACCAGTTCCGGAGGCGCCGGTCACCAACACTGTTGCTTCTCGTGGAGCAACTAGAGTAATCAACTCTTTAACTCGAAGCATTGACTCCGACTCACCAATCATCTCGGTTACCGGAAAAACCTCAGATAATCGTTCATTCATAACAGCATTGTCAACTATCAGACGATTTTGATTAGCTGCTTTCTGAAGTTTCAGCAGCAATTCATCAAGGTCTTCGACAGGCTTGGTCTGGTAATCAAACGCCCCGGATTTCATCGCTGAGACTGCCGTTTCAATAGTACTGAAAGCTGTTAGCATAATCACCTGAATAAAAGGATTGATATCACGAAGGCGTTGCAACAGCTCAATTCCATTCATTCCGGGCATTTTCATATCCACAACCGCAACCGGAGCAAACACTTTGTGGTAACTTTCAAGAGCTTCTTCACCGCATCCTGCGAAAGTTACATCGAATCCGTGTTTTGAAAGGAATCCTCCCAGCAACTCTCGTTGTGATTGCTCGTCATCAACCAACAGAAGTTTTACGTTGGATGCTGTTTTCATAGTACTGCTACCATCTATTCCACAATCATAAAAAAACCCGCCGGAAAGCGACGGGTTTAACTAAACATCTGTTCGTCTTAGTCACCAGAACCAACAAGTAACCGGATGCCTAAATCAATCTGCAAAACCCCAATGTTCTCACCAAAAGTGTAGGACTTGTCGAAGTATTCACATTCGGCATCCTCGGTCATGGCGGTACGGTAATTAGCTTCTATGAACACTCCGCTATAATCTGCTGTATAGTAGAAAATACCTACACCAAGCCCAAAGGTAAGGGCTGGATCATAAGACAGTTCACGGTAATTACGTCCATCAGGATTCTCTACAAAAGAGCTGAACTTGGCATTTTCCAATCCCACATTCGCTTTGATATACGGCACTAGGTTAGTTTCGCCCTCGAAGTAATACTTACCGTAAATACTTGGGGTAAACAATCGATGATGATGATCTTCTACTAAATCAGCATCAATCGAAAACTCGGTATAAGTGAAATTAAAGCCAACAATAAGCTTCGGATTAAGGAAGTATCCGATGTCCAAACCAATATCCCAACCGGTCTTAGGAGCTCTATCAACAATGTTCTCAGGACCACTCAAGTCGGCACCTGTCTGCCAATCGGTAATTCCACCCATCGGTAGTCCTACCCCACCACGCAGTACGATTTCAAGGACATCGCCAGGTTCTTCCTCTTCCTGAGCCAAGGCAACACAGCTCAAAGCAAGGATTAAAAATACTGCAAGCAGAACTGAAGTTCTATTCATTGACAAATCCTCAAATATGTAAGTCCGTTTCGTTTTTCAAACATAGACGTATAAAACAGTGCCTACCGTTCAGTGTAAAACACTATTAAATATGGCATCAAATTTACAGCGATACGATTCCTTTGTCAATAAATTAAGTAGCTCAAGATACTGTATAGCCATTAAACATTAAAAAGCTTGATTTTCAATGTCTAATGTACATATTTATTAAAGCTGGGTGGATGTTTAGCTCTAAAAGGATTTATGTCCGAGATCATCCCACTCGGTTATTAAAATTATGACCCAATTGGCAGGATATTAACTAGTTAGGCAAAGGATAAAAAAATGAAGTTTGATGATTTTGTTGAAGGTAAGGTAGTAATCCTTGATGTCTCCGGAAAAATCATGGGAGGAGACGAAACAACCATGTTCCATGGGAAAATTCACGAGTATATCACTTCTAATAACAAAAATATTGTGGTTGATCTAGCTAAAGTCGACTGGATGAATTCAGTTGGACTTGGAATGCTGATTTCAGCGCTGACGACAGTCAAAAACGCTGGTGGTCGTCTCGTGCTGGCTAATATCACAAAAATTGAGTCGATTCTTACTATAACACGGTTGATTACGGTGTTTGAACACTACGACTCTCGCGAAGAGGCAATCAAGTCTTTCGCTGCATAATTTGATAGATTCATCTGCGATAAAAAAGCTCCGCCCTGCGGAGCTTTTTTGTAGTAATGATTCTACCTCCCAGAATATCACCTAAAAAAAGTGCCACCCACTGTTGGGCAGCACTTAAAATCGCAACTCATGTTATCCTGACAATTGTTGATTGTCTATCGTAAAGCAGAACTCGCTTCTGTGGCATTCAGATGTAGATTCAGCCCCGGTTCCATACCGGCTGTGGCACTGGGTGGCTCCGATAGTTGCCAGTTATGCGGGTCGGAGGGATCACCACTCAGGTATGATACTCGCCAGTAGAATTCTATCGGATAATAAGCCGACCAATCCGGTGTCCAATAGTCTATGTAGCCATAAATATCATATATACCCGAGGAAGCCTGACTCAGATCAACCTGCCATTGGGATAAGTACAAAACCCAACCGTCGGCTATACCGAATTCCTGATTGATTATTTCAAGCACCTGCGGGTCGGAATAATATTCTAAAGCCGCAAAAGCAAAATGCTCATCCGGTGAACATTGTATTGTTTCTATGGTGTCGACAATAGTAACCGTGTCATAATGCTGCTGCACCGTCACAATAGTATCATAAACATAGTTCCACTGCACAATGGTGTCGTAGACGTAAACTATTTGATCGACAGTATCATAAACGAGCATCGTGTCGTGAATGTAACTCATCTGGATGACTGTATCATAAACATGCGTTGTGTCATAGACATAGTTTACCTGAATCATTGTATCGGTAACAATCATGGTTGTGGTATCATACTGTACAACAGTGTCGACCTCGTATATAGTTACCGAATCAAAGTTTATCAGTGTATCAACTTGAAATACCGTGTCGGGCGATAACTGGACGTACTCGATATCATGGACATATTCTGTCGATGTCACTGTCCGTTCCTTATCACATCCAGAGATCAAAATTACAGTCAACAGGAACATTCCCAAAGTTATAAGAAATTTTGACATATATTGCTCCTTTTGATTTTCCGAATCTTTCCTATCAGTTTCACTGCAAAACCCGAGCCGAGTATAAGAAAAACAATAATGCTAACGTATCTTATTTATATACAACAGGTTAACTAAAATAACACGAGCTCAATTATATGCTATTCAGGGATTAAAGCTGATAATTTACTGCAGTGTTTGCATTCAATTGATGTTTGTGGCTCAGATATGATTTATGAACACGATTCGCCATATCTGCATTAAGATGAAGTCTTAATTCTCGTTGGAAATACAGAGAACTTTGTTTTTTTGAACATCAAGTTGTGTTAGGTCTGGCTTTGATGCTTCAGAAGAGTAGATATCTTTTTATGGTCCGTAATCCATAAACGGCAACAGTTCCAATCCATGAAGAAGGACCATCAGTAAAGCAATCGGCGTAATAAACCGTAGCACGAATTTCAATACGCTATAAAGCTTTCCTGATGAACCAAACTCTCCAATTCGATCCTTGTCTTTCATTCTCCACGCAATAAACAGACAGGTTAACAGCCCACCGAGAGGTAGCATGTAGTTAGTCGTTAGCACGTCAAAGAAAGCAAAGAAACCCTGGTTCTCACCGAGTATGTTCACCGGCACTTTCCAGACGGCGACAGCTGACAACATCCCGAAAAACCAGATAGCGCCTCCAAGCACTAAAGTAGCCGTACTTCGTTTCCAATTCCGTTGGTCAATGAAATACGAGACCACGACCTCCAGCAGGCTAATCCCAGAGGTTAGAGCGGCAAACGACAGGAGAATAAAGAAAGGAACTGATATCCACGGACCCGTCTCTGCGAATAACACCGGAAGAGTTGCGAATATAAGCCCCGGCCCAGCGTTGGGTTCCGTGCCATATTGAAAAACAAGAGCGAAAATGGCGATCCCTGCCATCAGAGCTATCAGCGTATCCAGAAATGAGACCGTAATAGCGTCCTTAAGGATACTACGGTCCTTCTTCATGTAGCTGCCATAGGTAATCATGGCTCCCATACCCAATGACAGTGTAAAGAAAGCATGACCTAATGCAGATAGTACCCCCTCGGCGCTTAGTTTACTAAAATCTGGTTTGAAGAGAAAGCTCAGAGCAGCAGTTCCTCCGTCGGTGGCAAACAGACCGTAAAACATCAGAGCCAGGAGTATTAAGAACAATGAAGGCATGAGAATCCGTGACCACCGTTCAATCCCCTTTTGAATACCCCCGATTACAATGCCGATGCACAACAACATAAAGAAGGAATGCCAAAGGAACGAAGTACCGGCACTGTTCTGAAGAATGTCAAATTGGCCTACAATCTGTTCGGCTGAACCGGAAAACCCGGATAAGGCTTTGAAGATATATGCCATTGACCAGCCGGCAACCACGCTGTAGTAAGAGAGAATCAGGAATCCGGACACAACCCCAAGCCAGCCTGTCAACTGCCATAAACTACCTTTGCGGTGAAGCTTCTGAAAAGCTCCGACTGGATTACACTGAGCCCGACGGCCTATCATGAGTTCGGCCATCATAAGCGGAAGTCCGACAAGTAAAACGCACGCCAGGTAAACAATGACAAACGCACCACCTCCATAGACACCAGTGATGTAAGGGAACTTCCATATATTGCCCAGACCAATCGCTGATCCGGTAGCGGCTAATATAAATCCCAGATGGCCGGCCCATTGTCCTCTGGTCTTATAGACATCGTTGCTTTCGTTTGCCATATCATACACTCCTGTGGCGGATAACAGTTAGGGTGTTTACACCAAATTTCCCATCTGATGTATCTACACTTCGTCTTACTTCCTACCAACCAAAAAAGCAATCAAGAGCTACGACAAGTGTCAACAATTATTGTCGGCGAGTGCGTTTTTGGTTGACCGGAAACGTATAAGACAATTAGGTTCTTAACTGAGTCGAATTGTGAAAAGTAAATAACAAAGGATTCTACTATGAAAAAAATTGTTTGTGCTGTAGGGCTTCTCCTCATTCTCTCCTCATCATCTACAATGGCTTTCGATGCCATAGGTTCAGCCTTTGGTAATCTTTCCACCGCACGAGCTGGGGGTATGGGTCAGGGTAGATTCGCGGGGGCGGTTGGCATTGCCGATGCCACCAGTTTCTACGGAGCATTCACTTATGGAATGTCGCAGTACATCGATGGCCGTTTCAAGTTGGGGCTGATTTCTGACAACGATGAAACCGAAATGACGCTCGGTGCTGACATGAAGTACCAGCTCTGGACATTTGATGAAAATACTAACCACCCGTTTGACTTAGCAGTTGGAGGATTGTTTGAGTTTCTTTCATCAGACGGTGGCAGCTTTCTACAAGCAGGTTTTTTTAGTCTGGGTTCATACCCTGTGCAATTAACAAACGGACGTACTTTGTCACCGTACGGAAGATTAAACCTTCGTCTCGAAAGGGTTAACCCAAAACACGCCGATTCAAAATCTGAACTTAAGTTTGGATTTCACGGCGGAGTCTGCTATGAGGTTACTGAATTCATCAACATATACGGAGAGTTCCAGCTCGACGGTAACGATGGTATCTTCTTTGGTGCTGACTATCGTGTTATGTAATGAAGTTTCAACCTTAATATCTACTTATCCTTATATGCGCTGAAAGTATGACGTACTGGGATGCTGTACTACTGGGGATATTACAGGGCTTAACGGAATTTCTGCCAGTCTCATCATCGGGGCATCTGGTCCTGACGCAGGCGATTCTTGGTGTAAAGGAACCCGGGGTATCATTTGAGTTACTTGTACATCTTGGTACGCTGCTTGCAGTATTAGTTTACTTTCGTCAACGCATTTTCCAGCTTGTCATTTCTATATTCAGAAACGATATGAAGACAGAGCGGAGAATATTGGGATATCTGATAATTGGAACGATACCAGCCGGTCTGGCTGGTCTTCTGCTGAATGATCTCTTTGAGGAAGCGTTCTCCAGTCCAATGTTTACTTCAGCTATGCTAATTGCGACTGGGTTTATCCTCCTGTCAACCCGCTTTGTGAAACAGTTGAACAAAGCGGTTAGGCTACCATCAGCAATTGTTATGGGTATTGGCCAGGCTATTGCCATCCTGCCCGGCATATCGCGATCTGGGAGCACAATTGCGTCCGGGCTGCTCTTAGGTGTTAAGCCTGAAGAGGCTGCCGAGTTCTCGTTCCTGCTGGCAATTCCGGCTATTCTTGGGGCGGTTGTACTTAAATCTAATGAGTTGTTGGCTCTCGATTCGTCTCTTGTACCGCAATATCTTCTTGGTACCATATTGGCATTTGTCTTCGGCCTGCTGGCTGTGATCATATTGATGAGAATAATCCGACAGGGTCGGTTTGCCGTTTTTGCTTATTATTGTTTTGCGGCTGGTGCGTTCGGACTATATCTTTTCTGGTAGAAATGCAAAGATTCCTCGTCATTCGCTTTGGGTCGCTGGGCGATGTTTTGCTCACCAGTCCGACCATTCTCAACCTTAAAATTAATTTCCCCAACAGCCATCTGACCTTTCTGACCAAGGAACGTTTTCGGCCTATTGTCGAGCGGTTTGATAGTGTTGACGAAATTGTGACCTTGCCGTCAGAGGCTGGATTGAGTGATCTGGCGCGAACTCTTTTTCTCCTTGGAAGGAATAAATTTGATACGGTCATTGACCTGCACGGCAACCCGAGGTCATGGCTGGTGCGCAAGATGCTGGCAGCGCCGCAAACGGTTGTTTATCCCAAGCGACACTGGGAGCGGCGCCAGGCTGTTGATTCCAACCAACTTCCCCGGACGTGGCCACATACAATAGACCTGTACAACGACTGTGTGCGACAACTCGGCGGGTCATGCCCGGCCATGAACCCTGTTCTGATACCGCCAAAGTTAGAGATAGACAAATTAGAGTTAATCCAACGGTTAAAAAGTACAGATCGGTTGGTTTTAATTGCCCCCGGAGCTGCCCATCCAACCAAACAATGGCCAACCGAGCAATTCGCCCAAGTTGCGGAGCGATTGCATTGCGAATATGGCGTACACATCGTTTGGGCGGTGTCATCGTCCGATCAAGTTGATACTTCGTTTACTGGTTCGCTGAATTCGAACGCTATAACCGAACTGACCGACTGCCCTATCGAACAATTAGCTTCTATCATCGCTTCATGCTGTCTGACCATAGCTAACGATTCGGGTATCGCTCACCTGTCATCAGCGGTAGGGACTCCGGTTATCGCCTTGTTTGGTCCCACTCATCCGGTTTTAGGATTCGCTCCTGCCGGTTTACACGACCAGGTTATCGATGTTAATGAACCCTGTCGCCCATGTTCTTTACACGGAAGTAAACCGTGTCATCGCGATAAACGCTATTGCTTCGAACGTGTGACATCGGAGCGAGTAACTCAAGCCGCTGCTGGTATACTCGATAATGATATAAACAATCGACCGGCATTGTTCGTTGATCGTGATGGTACCCTTATCGTTGACAAGAATTATCTCAAAGATGCAGATGGTGTGGAGTTTGAGAAAGGAGCGACAAAGGCATTGAAGGCGGCTCGATCATTGGGCTTAAAAATCGTTATAGTGTCAAATCAATCCGGAGTGGCTCGTGGGTATTTCGATATAGAAACAGTTGAGCGAGTCAACCGACGGCTGCTTGAGATGCTTACCCAGGAAGGGGTAGAACCGGATGCTCTTTATTACTGCCCGCATCATCCGAATGGCAGCAACCCACTATATACTAAGGAATGTCGATGCCGCAAACCGGCACCGGGGATGCTACACCAGGCCGCATTCGATTTGGGAATCAACCTTCGGCGGTCATGGGTAATAGGTGACAAAATCGACGATGTCAACCTGGGACGGGTTGTTGGAGCTCGTTCGGTGTTGGTACGTACAGGACATGGGCAAGAACAGCTACTCGCATCCAACCGTTTTGCAAACAGGACACTGGTTGAGGACAATCTCGAAGCGGCGGTAGAGCAAATTAGAAAGCACCTGAAAGATGATTAAAAAAGCGGCATTTGCAAAGGAGCTTGGAAACGGCAAAGTGCAATGCCTCCTGTGTCCGGCGAATTGCCGTCTCACACCGGGCAAAAAAGGTATCTGTACCAGCCGATATAACCATAAAGGAACACTTGTCACCGATAACTACGGAGAGTTGGTCTCGCTGTCAGTAGATCCAATCGAAAAAAAACCCTTGTATCATTTCTATCCGGGTTCAACAATTCTCTCTACTGGTCCAAACTACTGCAACATGGGTTGTGTTTACTGCCAGAACTGGTCTATTTCACAGAAGAAGGCTCCCACTCGCTATCTGTCACCAGAGGATTTGGTACAGGCGGCTGTAGACAGTAATTCAATCGGGGTGGCGTTCACATACACTGAACCTGTAATCTGGTATGAATACATTATGGATACAGCCCCACTTTTACGGAAAGCTGGACTAAAGACGGTGCTGGTTTCCAATGGCTACATCAATCCTGAACCTCTTGAGAAATTGCTTGAGTATATTGATGCTGTTAACATTGATCTGAAAAGTATTCGCCCTGAATTCTACCGAAAGATGTGCAAAGCCCGACTTGAACCAGTGCAGCGTAGTATTCGGATGATCTCCGAAGCGGGAGTGCATCTTGAGATAACCAACTTGATAATCCCCACCCTCAATGACTCCGATAATGATCTCAACGTCCTCTTTGATTTTGTTGCATCTGTCTCGGAGTTAATACCGCTACACTTGTCGGCTTATTATCCCAACTATCGATTGCACATTCCATCAACTCCTGCCGAAACAATGTTGAGAGCCTGGAAACTTGCTAAACAAAAGTTGAAATATGTCTATGTTGGAAACCTGTCACTGGCGGGTACTAGTGACACACATTGCCATAATTGTGGAACTTTATTGATTAGCCGCAGTGGATATACTACGAAAGTATTGACATCAAGTGGAAGACGGTGTCCCGAGTGCGGCATTGAGACCAGCATCATAATGTAAGAAGATGTTGAAGGAAACTGCCGATATATTCTTTAATATGCGGATTATCCTCGGCTGGATTATTTCCGCAACGGCAGACTATTCAATTGAGTGGTTTTGCCATATCGAACCTGTTAGTGTCTTGGATTCGAAGATTGTAAGAATGTGTTGTCGTACAATCTGGATATGATTTTGAAACAAAGCAAACACATCCTGACCCGGTTGGTAGTAGCCCTGCTGATATTGGTAGTTCTTGGCGGATCGCCGGTTGGAGCACAGTATTATTTCGGAAAGAATAAGGTACAGTACGCTCGTTTCAATTGGCAGGTAATGACGACAGAACACTTTCGAATCTATTTCTACGAGGCGGAGGTAGAGGTAGCTAAGATGTCAGCTCGTTTGGCTGAAGATTCCTATCGAGTGCTTGCGATCAGATTCAACCATGAGATTAAGAAAAAAACTCCGCTGATAATATATTCTTCACCTAATTACTTCACGCAGACCAACGTTGTTCCAGGGATGCTGCCCGAATCGGTGGGGGGATTCACAGAGTTCATGAAGGGTCGGGTAGTGTTGCCGTTTAACGGCTCCTATCATGATCTGGATCATGTAATACGTCATGAATTGGTGCACGTATTTACCTTTGATAAAATAGAGCACGTTTTGAAGCATCGAAGTCGAATAAGGTCGGCTTATCCTCCTTTGTGGTTCACAGAAGGGATAGCGGAGTACTGGTCGAAGGAGTGGGATACCGACGCTGATATGTTCGTCAAGGACATGGTCATCAATGAACGTCTGGTCGGAATTCCCAATATGTACAAAATTCGTGGCACTTATTTTATGTACAAGCTGGGCCAGTCAATCTGCGCTTTTATTGATTCTACCTATGGCGCCGACAAGCTCATGTTAATTTTCGACGAGTGGTACAAAGGAAACACATTTAACAGAATTGTAAAAAACGTTTTAGGGGATGACCTGAAAGAACTGTCACGGAAATGGGAATACAGCCTTCGGAAGAAATACTATCCGGAACTTGCCGAATCTGGTTTGCCGGATATGGAATCCGACCGAATCACACATGACGGGTATTCGGTCAAGGGCGTACCCATTTTGTGGGACGACGGCAGCGGTATGAAAGAATGGGTAGTGTTCAAGGCCAACCGAATGGGATATTCTGGAATCTACATGACTCCCTCGGAAGGATCGAAGAAAAAGCAGCCAATACGAACTTTAATCAAAGGCGAACGCTCATCAGATTACGAATCGCTTTATCTCCTCCGTTCAGGGATTGATGCCAACGATTCCGGTAAGGTTGTGTTTTCTTCGAAATCCAAGGAACACGATGTAATTTACCTGTATGACCTGAATGAAGACGAAGTCGTCAATCGTTACGAATTCGATAGTCTGGCGGCTATTCGTTCACCGCGATTGTCACCGGATGGCTCCAAAATTGTGTTCTCCGGAATACGCCTGAGTGGTTTCACTGACCTGTACCTGCTGGACCTTACTTCAGGTAAATATCAAGCCCTCACTGACGACATCTACAACGATTTTGATCCGACTTTTTCACCGGATGGTACCCGGATTGTTTTCGCCTCGGATAGGAATGCTGATGGCCATAAAGGAGCTACGAATTTATACGAGTATAGTCTGTCTGATAATATACTTTCGCAACTCACTTTTGGTCTATTTCGTGATCAGTCACCTGACTGGAGTGAAGCGGGAATTTTCTTTTCATCCGATCGCGGTGGGACTTTTAACCTGTTTCTTCTGGACAATAACGATCAATTGGTTCGTCAATCTGAGTATGTGACAGGGACATTCAATCCCCGTCTGACACCTGATGGCAAGCACCTTGTCTACACTGGTTATCAGAACATGACTTTCCAGGTCTACCGAATGGAAATTCCATCTCAACCAGAGAAAATCACCCAACCGTTGGCATCTTCACAACCGCTTTGGAAGCCGATGAAAATCGATTCACGATTTAGTAACAGTTCGATAAAGTACAGTACCGACTATTCGCTCGATATTGCTCAATCAAGCATCGGTTATGATCCGGTCTACGGTTCTCTGGGGGGATTTCAGATGGCCATCTCAGATGTGCTTGGCAACCGTGCATATTATTTTCTTCTCGCCAATACAGCCAATTCAAAGGATGATTTTCTCGAATCCTTTAACGTTGGTATTACCCATATCAATAAAGAACGACGGCTCAACTGGGGTGTGGGCACTTATCATATTTATAACGAGTTTTTTAACGACTACGACGGTTACTTTAATGTGCGCGAGGCTGGTGTCATTACACTATTGAGTTATCCTTTTTCCAAGTTCCACCGCCTTGATCTGACCACCCTGGCAGCTTATAATCATCGCTATCGTCGATACGGCCAGAGAGACCGAGAAGCCTTTTTGGGCACGCACTACCTTAGCTGGGTGTATGACAATTCTCTCTGGGATATATCCGGACCTATCGAAGGCCGACGGTACAATTTTACAGTTGGCATTACTAATCGAATTGAATCATGGGAACATTTTAACCGTATGGTGTTGGCAGACATAAGGCACTACTTTCGTATAGGTAGATACTCTGCTTTTGCCAATCGGCTGTTTGCATATTCTTCTGCGGGAACCGAGCCACGGAGGATATACCTTGGAGGCAGTTGGTCATTTCGGGGATACGACCGACACAGATTTTACAGCCGCAATGTCCTGTTTTCCTCTACCGAATTAAGATTCCCTTTGATAGACAACTTGTTTATCGGGTTTCCCTTTGGTGGGATAGGCTTCAGAGGAATCAGGGGCACTCTTTTCTTTGATGTTGGTCATGCATCGGATGATGCGTTCAACAAGTTAAGGTTTGATCAGTTCCTGGGGTCGTTTGGAGCAGGAGTCAGGGTTGCCCTGGGCTATGTCGTGTTGTTGCGTTTCGATTATACTCATACGACCGATTTCAATACTGTAAGCCCCAAGGCTGATTTTAACTTTTTCTTCGGGTGGAATTTCTGATGTCTCATGTTCGGCTTATATCTCTGGCATTATGTCTTATTATTGTCTTTAGTGCGCTGGGCTGCTCATCGAACTACAGACTATCCCGAGATATCGTAAATCAACCTTCGGTCCGGCCTTCCCATAGAAGTGATACTCAAGCAACTGGAGGTTCTGTTGATGGCGCTTTCCCCGGGGAATTGGACATAATCTGGGAACAGCGCGTATCCGGGAAACCAGCCGGCCCATTGTCTCTTTCTAAAGGTACTCTCGTGTATCCCTCAGCGAGAAGACGAATCAAGTTTTTCGATGTTCTTTCAGGGAAGAATCTGGGAAAACTCAAATGCAAAGGATCACCTCAATCGGGCGTTGTAATCCACGACAGCCTGGCTTTCTTCGGAGTTTCACCAAATCGAAACAAACTATACTGCATTAATCTCTACAATGGAAAGACTGTCTGGCAGGCTCATGTAAAGGATGCTCCCGCCAGGCCGATAATTCTAAATAGCCAATTGTTGGTTAGTTCCAGAGCTGGTGTACTGACTGCCTATGATCTGGAGACCGGTGAACAAAACTGGACTTTTCATACCGATGGCAGGCTGATAGCTTCTGTTGCCGGTTGCAGAGATATGCTGTACCAGGGCGATGATGCTGGAAATCTATACGCCCTGTCTGTTGACGATGGTGCTCTACAGTTTCGAGTGGCGCTTGATGGTCCTATTGTCAGTACTCCAATATTGTCTGATTTGTTGATAATGACTGACGTCGTTGGAAATGTCTATGGAATCAATATTGATAACGGACATCAGGTTTGGAAAAAAGAACTTGGCAGCTCTATTTGGGCTCCGCCGGCCGTATCGGGGAATTCGGTTTTCATCGGATTGTCCGGAGGTTATCTGGTAAGTCTGGATGCTATGACGGGCGTTGAACAATGGCGTTTCCAAACTGAAGACGTGATTCGAGCTGCTCCTGTGGCTGTTGGGCAGTATGTGTTAGTGGGAACCTTAACCGGGATGCTGTATTCCCTTAGTGTTGCTGACGGTAAGCTAATTGAACAACGTCAATTGACCGGCGCTATCAGATTCGGTCCTGTCAGTGATGGTGATAGGGTTTATATAGCCACCGAATCGGGAATGATAATCTGTTGTGGAGAAAGAAATGAATAACTCGCCAAAGATCCATACGGAGTCTACGCTGAACACGAATCTAAATGAACTCGCTCATGGTCTGGTGCGGGAAATGGCCATGGCCTGTCGCAAAGTGGCTATCTATGGAGCGAGTCATCCGGTTTCATCAAAGGCTGTGGAGAAACCGTTCTTCGCATTCGTAAAGCTCTTTGAATTTAAGAGATTGGTAAGTTTGAACTTGGAGCGCGGGAACCTCTTCGCCATGAATGTTCGCCTTAAAGAATCTGTATTCACTGAAGAAATTATCCGCTACCTGCAAATACTCGAAGTTGATGCCCTGCTCTTTAGACCACAAATGAGTATGACAGACCTTTCTCGATTTATCGGCCGTTTTGTCTTGAGAGTATCGCGGACTGATCAGAGCCAGATACTAAGCACATATCTAAAACAGTCAGGCATTGATACTATCGAAGTGAACTCCAGACTGGCTTTCGAACTATTTGAGAATAGTCCCCGGTTCCGAGGTGACATTGAGGGAGATTTTTCAGTTCATAATATAGCCATGCGTCAAATGGGCGAATCTCTGAAGTCTCTGGCAAAAATCCAGGCCGGCGGTGAAAGCGTTCTCGAATCGCTGGGCATAGATTTCTCGTATGACGTTGTACGATACCTGTTACCGGAAAAGGTAGCTTTGTTGCAGCTTGAGGATATCCAGAATGAGTTGCTTAGCACACTGGAAAAGCTAAAAAGGGATGTTCCCGACAGTGAAGAAACAGTTACCATAAAAGCGCACTTTAGTTCTTTGTGGAAATTACTGGACTATCATCCTCAACGCGACCAAATCATTTCAGCAGTGGAAAGATTGATGGGTGATAACCAATTCATAGCCAATGTCGCCCAAGAATCAGGAGATTCTGTATCTGCAATTAAGTTTGAGTCCCGTGACCAGATTGACCAAATTTTAAGGAAATGCCTTGAGAGTGATCAACGACTTATGCCCACAAGGCAGCTTGTAGATGCGTTTAAACGCTTAATGCGCACAGGACAAAAAGGAAAGGCAACCGAGACACTTGAACTCCTGATGGATATTCTCGGATCGACTGAAGTTGTAGAGCGTGGGCGGGCGCTTGGGTTACTTGTCTCCATGGTGGAATCTATTGACCTTCTCAGTGATACAACAGTTTTCGAGAACTTGATTACACGAATCAGCACCGGATTGAATTCAAATACAGAATCATTTGAGTACTCAGAGATTATTTGGAGAGTTCTGGAGAAGTGCCTTGTCTCACGTCGGTACGATCTTGTCGCCCGATTATCGATTATGATTGGTAATCACAAATATGTCGAAGAGGGAGTAACAGTTTACGATTCCTTTGCTATTAAGAAAGTCATCGAAAATATCAATCGTCAGAATATCATCTCAGCTATGATTGATGACTTGATAGTCAGTGATTCTGAAACAGCAGGATACATCCGTGATGCCCTGATTTCTGTTGGTGGCGAGCAGGTGGCTTTAGGTTTATCACAAATTATTTCTCACCCCGCCCGGCATGTGAGACAACTGGCGCTGAAAATTTTAGCTGAACTGGGCAAGGATACTCTTACCGTTTTCTCAAGAGTACTGACCGATGATGCCATGTTTGAGCGAGGTAGCAATCGCAATGAACTTGCTGATGCCAAATGGTATGTGATTCGTAACTCTATCTTCATTCTTGGCCAAATTAAAGATCCGGAAGGGATAGTGCCGCTAAGGTTACGCATAAACGATCATGATGTACGAGTTAGACGCGAGATAGTGAGCACCCTTGAGAAAATTGGTGGCGAAGATGCCTGCGATATGCTGATTTTCATGGCTGAGGATTCTGATAAAGCAGTCAGAGAAAGCGCTGTAATTGCTGTCGGATTAACAGGGAATGAGGATTTCGCACCCATGTTGATCAATACAATGAAGCGACAGCCATCAATTGCCAAAAGAGGGATAGCTGCTCTCGGTCGCCTTGGTGGAGAAAATTCGAGGGAGTTTCTCTCCCAGTTGCTTAAGGACGATGATTTCCTCTCAGAAATGACTGAAGGAGGAAGCTCGCGTGAAGAACTCAGGCTTGCTGCAGTAACTGCTCTTGGGAGAATAGGAGACAAAGCTTCAATTGAGAAACTCCGCGAATTCAAAAGTTCCATGTCTATTGCTCAAAAGGTACTAAGCCGTTCCTCAATTCATAAGGTGGTGAACGAAATTCTATCACGACATTGAGGTGATTACTACCCCTTTCATGTTTACAGTTCTTCGATAAGTCCTGTAAAGCGAAATTCTGCGAAACTTATTTGAAGCCAGGTAGGCCGTAGTTCCAGTCAGGCAATTGAAGTAACAAAGCTATAACTCTGTAATTATCACCCCACCCAAGACAATCACGCCGCCAATCACAAATGACCAACCAATTGGCTCGGATAGAAATACGTATGCCACTGCTGCGGCAACTACCGGCTGGATATTGTGATAAACCGCAACATTCGAAGCGTCCCTCCTCCCCAACACCCAGTACCACAATACATACAACGCCACCGACACGCCCAAGGCGACATAGAGGACCGATAGCCAGGCACCGGCTGTCACTTCAGAGTAATCAAAGATAATAGCCCGATACAAACCAAAAGGAAAATACAACGCGGAACCGGAAGCCAGAGCATAGGCGGTCACCCGCAGAGCGCCGTATTTCTCGACCAGTGGCTTCCCCCATACGGAATAATATGCCCAGGCGATCACCGCCCCCAGTATAATGAGGTCACCCAGAAGATACTCGGTGCCCAGTTCAATGGCGCCGGTTACCATAACCACCGCTACTCCAATTAGACCCACAACAATTCCCACTGCTCGACGCAGTAAGAATTTCTCTTTGAGATGAATCAATGCCGCCACGAACACCCAGATAGGTACGGTTGCAAACAACAATGCGCCATGTCCGGCAACGGTTAGTTTTTGACCGTAAAGATAGGCAACCTGGTTAAAGGGGATTATCAGAATACCCAACCCGACGATTTTAATATAGTCATTCCGAGCTATAGGTGAACCGGATTTCCGCATCCGAACAACTACAAGCAAGACAAGCGAAGATATAACAAAGCGATAAAAGGCAAAGGTAAAGGGTTCTATAAACTCCAACCCAAACTTGGCGATTGGAAAAGTAAGCGCGCCGAGGAATTGTTGCACCACCAACACACCAACGACCAGCGACGCTGATGTTGTAGCTTCCGATTTCACACTGGCATTCATTCTCTGACAAAACCCAAACCAATATAATCCGAGCTTAAATTATATCAGAGATTTATTTAAACCGCCATCGACCGGAATTGACGTACCGGTGATGTACGCCGCTTTATCGCTTGCCAGAAATACAATCAATGCCGCCAGCTCTTCCGGCTTGCCCACCCTGCCAGCTGGCGCAGCATCGCCAAAACCCTGAAGTACCGCCTCTGATGTTTTGCCGGTATCCTCGGCTATTTTACCAGCAAGATTCTGAAGACGTTCTGTCGCTGTATATCCGGGACAGACCGTATTGGCGGTAATTCCATACTTGGCGTAGGTATTTGATATCGTCTTGCAGAATCCGGTCAGACCGGCGCGAAACGCATTTGAAAGTATCAAATTGTCAATTGGTTGCAGGACAGCGACTGACGTACTGTATATCAATCTTCCCCAATGCTGCTCTTTCATTGACTCAATAACCGCACGAGTGAGATTGATCGCCGAATGTAATAACAACTCTCCAGCCCGGTCCCACTCTTCGGGGGAATGATCGAGGAAATCGCCCGGTGGCGGGCCACCGGTATTGGAGACAAGAATATCAACATGACCGGCAATCTCGATAATTTTGTTCACATCTCCCGGAACTGATAGATCACCCACCGCCAGGGTTGGTTTTTGACCGGCATGCCGGTCTATCTCGTTGGCTGCCAGTTCAAGTCGATCGCGATCACGGCTATTGATTGTAACTATGGCTCCCTCATCTGCCAGAGCCATAGCCGTTGCTTTCCCCAACCCAGCTGAGGCGCCGGTTACCAGCGCCCGCTTACCCTTCAATCCTAAATCCATTGCTATTTTTCCACTTTTGCGAGTTCAACCGGCAGTACAGCCGCTGTCTTGCATCCGCGTTCAAAATCGCAGATCCGGAAACGTTCGTTAGGTGAGTGAATGTTGTCATCATTCTGACCAAACCCGATCAGCAGGGTGTCAAGGCCAAGGATTTCCTTGAAGTCGACCACTATCGGAATTGATCCGCCCTCACGCATGAATACTGGAGCTTTGCCAAAACCGGCTTTGATAGCTCGCGCCGATGCTTCCAGCCAAGGACCATCAGTAGGAACCACGACTCCCTTAGCGCCGCCGTGCTTGGCCACTTTGACCTTGACCGATTTCGGGGCAATTTTTAACAGGTATTTCTCAATTTTATTGCAAATATCGTTGGGATCCATATCCGGCACCAGGCGCATGGTGATCTTGCAGGAAGCCATCGATGGGATAATCGTCTTGGCGCCCTCGCCCTGGTATCCGCCGGTGATACCGTTGACATCACAGGTTGGCCGCGCCCACTGACGCTCGAAAGTAGTGTAACCCTTCTCGCCATGAACCGCCTGCAGACCGAGCGACTTTTTGTAGTCCTTCTCTTTGTACGGCAGTTTGCGGAACTGAGCGCGTTCCCATTTGGTTAACGCTTTCGCATCCTTGTAGAAGCCGGGGATGGTTATACGACCATTTTT
>Ga0164318_10001923_pt1 | contig 18918 bp, 22 predicted proteins | sample GuaBasSedimGuay9_FD_113734 | JGI IMG/M metagenome (GOLD analysis project Ga0164318, IMG submission 113734) | Subseafloor sediment microbial communities from Guaymas Basin, Gulf of California, Mexico - Guay9, Core 4571-4, 0-3 cm | ecosystem: Environmental > Aquatic > Marine > Hydrothermal vents... | reverse complement strand
TTCAGCTCGTCCTCTAAGAGAAATATGTTTACTAGTCCCTTAGCCTTCCCAAGCGACGTTATTACGTGCCTCAGCCCCTTCTCCCGAACCTCCTTCAGGTATTTGTCGGGGAGGCACTTATTGCAGGGAAGGCCGGCCCTTAACCGCTTCTCAGTTATGGGCCCTCCGCAGTTGGGGCAAGCTCCCTTAATTATCATCATCAATTACCTGTTAAAAGGCTCTGTGGGTTCCCCACCTTATAAAACCTGCCCCTCATTATGGAGGATTAAAGGATGATATATGCGGTAAGTACACTTACGGATGTATCTGGAAGTGTATCTTAAGAGGCCTTTCAGTTCGCTGCTTTACCTAAGCCAAAGACGCTAATTCTCTAGGTATAGGATAAAGTATTTCTTACCCTGAAGAACCTTAACTCTGTGGCAGCGGTGGCGCGGAAGTATGTTTTCGTGACCGGTGGTGTTCTCTCAGGTTTAGGGAAGGGAGTGACTACCGCCTCCATAGGGCTTCTACTCAAAACATTAGGATACTCAGTAACCGCCATCAAGATAGATCCCTACGTCAACGTGGATGCAGGAACGATGAACCCGTACATGCATGGAGAGGTTTTCGTTACTGAGGATGGCGGCGAGACAGACCTTGACATAGGGCACTACGAAAGGTTTCTTGATGTCAACTTAACGAAGAAAAACAACATAACCACCGGCAAGATCTACCAGGCAGTGCTCGAAAAGGAGAGGAGGGGCGACTACCTAGGACAGACCGTGCAGATAATTCCCCACGTCACAGACGAAATCAAGAACTCCATTAAGGAGGTTTCCGAGGAGCAGGGAAGCGACATAACCCTCATAGAGATAGGGGGTACTGTAGGTGATATCGAGTCCCTACCATTCCTTGAGGCAGCGAGGCAGATGGGAATAGAGGAAGGGGAGGAGAACGTCGCCTATGTCCACGTAGTTCTCGTGCCTAGACTGACTGTCACTGGCGAACTCAAAACTAAGCCTGCCCAGCACAGCGTCCAGGAGCTGAGGAGAATAGGTATACAGCCAAACATTATTGTTGCTAGAGCATCCACCCACCTTGATTCGGAGGCCCGGCGGAAGCTTTCGCTATACACCAGCATACCTATTGAGGCAGTGATTAGTAACCCCGACGTCCAGAACATTTACGAAGTACCCATAGGTCTCGAAAATCAAGGGATTATGAGGATCCTTACCAAGATTCTTCGGCTCAAGTATAGGGAGCCTGACCTTAGGGAATGGGAAGATCTGATAAGGAGACTGAGGGAACCAGGCAAGAAGGTTAGGATAGGAATGATAGGGAAGTACACTAAGCTCAGGGACAGCTACCTAAGCATAACGGAGGCCTTAAGACATGCGGCTGCATGGACAGGAGTTAAGCCCGAATTCAGGTGGGTTGAGGCAACAGATATAGAGAGGGGTGTTGAGGACCCGTCAGCCATCCCGGAAAGCGTGGACGGTGCAATTATTCTGCCGGGGTTCGGTGCAAGGGGTGTTGAAGGAAAAATAACGGCGATTAAACTCCTGCGAGAAAGCGGGGTCCCAACCCTTGGAATATGTTTCGGGCTTCAGCTGATGGTTGTGGAGTTCGCTAGGAATGTACTGGGCCTCGTGAAGGCCCACTCAACAGAGATTGATCCCACAACCCCACACCCGGTCGTGGATCTTCTCTCAATGCAGCGCGGAGTGGTGTATAAGGGAGGTACGATGAGGTTGGGGAGCGCACCCATACACCTCATCAGCGGGACGCTGGCTCACCGAATCTATGGAGGTGCGGAAATCATTTATGAGAGGCATAGACACCGGTACCAAGTAAATCCAAAGTATGTTGAAGACCTTGAATCCGCTGGCTTCAAGGTCAGCGGATACGGCGGTGAAGGGTTCCCAGAGATAATGGAGTTAAAGAACCACAGGTTCTTCCTAGGGATTCAGGCCCACCCTGAGTTCAAGAGCAGGCCTTTAAGACCAGCACCCATCTTCAAAGAGTTTCTGGCGGCTGCGGCGGAAGGAACTCACTAATCGTTTTTAATGCGTGCTCAATATACTCAAGGTCATTAATAATGAAGTTCAAGGACCTCATTAAGTTAACTCAAGGGAAGTACCTTCTACTAGGCAATGAGGCCATAGCGCGTGGAGCTCTTGAAGGCGGGCTGGGCTATGCTTCTGCCTACCCCGGAACACCATCCTCAGACATTCTTGAATCCCTCATAGCCGTCAGGGACTTGGTGGGGATAAAGGCTTCCTGGGCCGTGAACGAGAAGGTTGCTTTCGAGTCGGCCTACGCAGCAGCAATATCGGGAGTTAAGTCTCTAGTGGCCATGAAGCATGTGGGGCTTAACGTTGCTGCAGACCCATTCATGACTTCCGCCTACACAGGTGTTGAGGAGGGGTTCGTTATTGTGACTGCTGATGATCCCAGCATGTGGAGCAGTCAGAACGAGCAGGATAACCGATGGTACGGCGTCCACGCCTACATGCCTGTTTTCGAGCCTTCATCACCTTCAGAAGCCAAGGACATAACTAAGTATGCCTTAGAGTTCAGCTCCAGACATAAACACCCTGTAATCCTGAGGACCACCACAAGAATAAGCCACACGAGAGGCCCTGTCTCGCTCGGCCCCATACCCAAGCCCGTGACTACAGGAGAATTCCGTAAGGAAGCTAAATACGTTCACATACCTGCCAACGCCCGCAAGAACAAGAAGGCCATGCTTGAGAGATGGAGGAGAATATCTGAAGAGGCCAACACCCACCCCTTCAACAGGGTTGAGGGTAGCGGTGACGTCCTCATTATTGCTTCAGGGATTGCTTACGCATACGTGAAGGAAGCCGCTGAACACTTAGGACTCAGCGGTAAGGTCAGGATAGTTAAGCTGGGGATGACCTACCCCATACCTGCACGGATAATAAAGGATGAAGCGTCTAAGGCGACACGCATCCTAGTTGTTGAGGAGCTAGACCCGGTTGTTGAGAAGGAGGTTAAGGCCCTCCTCCAGGATGAAGGTATCCGCGTGAAGGTCCATGGGAAGGATTTTGTTGGGTACGAATTCGAGCTCACGTTGTCGAGGGTGATTAATGCTCTCGCGAAGTTTATGGGTGTGGAGACTGGAGGGAACGTGTCTGAACCCGTTAAGAGTGTCCAGCTACCTCCTAGACCTCCCGTGCTGTGTCCGGGATGTCCCTACAGGCCCCTCTTCTTCGAGATCAGGAAGATACTGAACCAGGAGAAAATTCCCTACATAGCTGCCGGGGATATAGGATGCTACTCGCTGGGCTTCAACCCTCCCTACAGGCTTCAAGACATAATTATTGAGATGGGTGGAAGCATAGGCACAGGAAACGGATTTGGGGAAGTGACTAACTCGCTAGTCATAGCCATAATCGGTGACTCCACATTCTTCCATGCCGGGATACCTCCTTTAATCAACGCAGTGTGGAAAAAGATACCCATGATCGTTATTGTGCTTGATAATGAAATCACCGCAATGACGGGTCATCAGCCATCCCCTGCAACAAGGAGAAGCATGTCCTACATACCAATAGAGAACGTTGTGAAGGGCTTAGGCATAAGCTTCGTTAAAGTGATTGATCCCTTCAGCACGAAGGAGGTGAGAAATACCTTCATGGAAGCCCTCAAGACAGTGAAAGGTGAAGGCGGCCCTGCAGTCATTATTGCGAGGAGGAGATGTGCCCTAGAGGTCACTAGGGAGATAAGGAGGTCCGGTATTGAGGTACCGCTGTATGTTGTGGATGAGGATAAGTGTATAGCATGCAGAATATGCTACGACTGGTTCGCATGTCCCGCAATATTCCCGCTTAAGGACGGTAAGGCAGTCATTGACCCTGAGCTGTGTGTCGGTTGCGGAGCCTGCGAACAAGTGTGTCCAGTGAAGGCCATACGTCCCGCTAAACCATACGACAAAGAAAAAATCGAGTCTTTCTGGAGGTGATCATGATGGTCCTTAACATAGTCCTGAGCGGTGTGGGCGGCCAAGGAATCCTTACGCTAGCCCAGCTAATAGGTAGATCTGCCCTAGCCCACGATGTCCCTGTATTGATAGCCGAAACCCATGGGCTGAGCCAGAGGGGAGGCTCCGTAATTGTTCATGTTCGCCTTGGGAGGGGCGTGGAGGCTCCCCTGATAGGTGAAGGCATGGGGGACATGCTGGTTTCATTGGAGCTTGTTGAAGCCGCACGTTACTCCCCCTACCTAAGCAAGGAGTCCATAGCAATAGTTAATGATAAACTAATCAGACCCTCCGTCCCGAACATCAAGATGCCTGAAAGAGACGATGTTGTGGAGGTTCTGCGACAGAGATCTAGAGAGCTCTTCCTCGTAAAGGCTTCCGAGATAGCTAACGAGAAAGGGAACCCCATAGGAGGGAACGTTGTAATGTTCGGCTACGTCACCTACATCCTCGGCAGGGCCGGTGCTTACGTCGTGGAGGAGGCAGAGGCTGAAGTATCAGGGTTGGGGAGAGGAAAAATAGCTGAGGTGAATAAGGAACTATTCAAGATAGGTTACGAGAAAGCTTCTCGGGAGGTAAGTGATCCAGTAATCTCCCTCATTAAAGCCAAGCTGGAATAAATCAAAAACACTTCTCTCTTTTAAGCCTGTCCTTAAACCAAGTCACTTCTTCAAGTGATGAATAACTATCATGGTTGTCGTTCCGCGTACTTGAGGAATCCTCCTAATCTTATTGATAACCATCTCCCTGAGGAGCTCGTGGGAGTCCGCCTCAACCTTAGCGATCAGGTCGTACATCCCATAAACCTCATAAACCTCCTTAACGCCGTCGATGTTTATGAGGGTGTTCATCACTTCTGACTCAGTACCTATTTCTGTGTTGATAAGAACAATTGCGGCAGGCATAGCTATCATGATTAATAATTGTCTATAATTTATAAACTTAATTAACCGTAGCCCTCAGAAGCCTGGTCCTCATCACTGACTCAGACCTTACAAGGGACATCACAGGACCTCTTTACAATACGCGCAACTCACTTTTTATAGATGACTAGATAATCCACCCTGAGGAAAATGCTGTTCAGTGAAGGAAGCCTCGTCTATAAACTGAGGTATGTGTGGGAAGAGCTGAACCTAGTTAAGGAGGCCGCCTCCCGGAACTCCTACTTAAGCCTGAAACCTTCTGTAGTGACTGTTGAGGGGCCTTCGGGACGTATCCATGTAGCGGTGCCGCAACTCTCAATAATTACCTCAGAGAAGCTTGCCAGTAAGGATCCTGACTTCGTGCTTGCTGCTGACGTATGGATAGAGGCCAAGAAACTTGTGGAGTCCTCGAGCGTCAGGATCCTGGGGAATGGGCCACTCAAGGAAGCGATTAACGCGCTTGGCCTGCCCACTGAGGGGGGAGGTCATGAATGCCTTCTCATCGATGCCGATGCAGGAATCGGGCTTGAGGAATATCTTCGCCTACTAAACGCTAAACATGTATGCATCCTCAGCGGGGTCGTGAATGTTGAGAAGAAGGTTATGGAGGGAGAGCTTAAGCATTTCTGGTCTTCACACCCTGTCCTCACAGGAATTGAGAGCAGGGAGGAACTCCGTGTAGAGGGAGCAGGTGACATAACATCCGTCAGGAAAATTAAGATGCTTTCAAAACCCCTCCTTTTCTTGGGGGAGGATGTGTTGATGGCTGAGTATCCCTACAACAACTCAATAGTTTTCGCTGGGTTTGGTGAGGGATTAAGGGAATTTCTTGTCCGTGTCCTGCTCTATGTTTGCTAGCTCGTCCAGCCTTACGCGCCTCCTCCTTCTAGAGTGGGCCTCCTCGCTCGTCCCCTTAACTATTATTTCATAAAGTACTGCCTCCTTCCCCGGTCCTGGCCGGAGAATTCTTCCCAGCCTCTGAATGAACTGCCTCCTCGAACCGGTTCCTGCAACTAAAACACCTACGGACGCGTCCGGTATGTCTAGGCCTTCATCACCTACGGTAGTGACAACTAAAACACCTCCCTTAGAGCTACGGAATTCTTCAAGGATGCGCCTCCTCTCGTCATCCGGCGTGGATCCTGTTAGTAGGTAGGCGTTAAGCTCTGAAGCAAGCTTCTCCGCAAGCTCCACATAGTGAGCAAAGATAATTACTTTCTTACCTTCAGCCATCTCTTTCTCCACTATCTCTTTAGCCTTCCTTATTTTCTGCACAGATCTCTGAGTTATCTGCCTCATCTCGGAATGTATCCTTAGTGCATGAATCGCTCTCCAGTCACCCCTCTTCGCAGCCTCCACAAGCTTGTCGAACTGCACCTGCCCGGCAAGCCGCCTGAACTTCTCCCTCAACTCGTTATATCTCCGCTGCTCCTCCGGGGTGAGCTTCACTTTAACAGTAACTATCCTGTACTTAGCTAAGTACCCCTTCTCAGCCAGCTCTGAGGGTGTCTTATAGTACACAACACCTCCCATGAGGGGGAAGAGGTAGGTGTGTTTACCGTCCTCCCTATACGGTGTGGCTGAGAGCCCCATCCTGTAGGTTGCGGGAGACATAGTGGCTATATACTTAAACTTCTGGGCGGGGAGGTGATGAACCTCATCAATTATGAGTAGGGAGAAGTATGGTGAGAGCGTTCCCATGTATTTGTAGGCCGTCTGATAGGTTGCGAGGGTTATGGGGGCTATCCTCTTCTCCTTACTGTAGTAGAGGCCGGTGAGAATTTCCTCCGCATCTGTGAAGGACAGTATAGCCCTTCTCCACTGCATAAGCTGCTCCTTCGTGTAGGCGATTATCAGTGTTCTCTGATTCAGCCTAGCTATTGAGGCCACACCTATAACTGTCTTGCCGGAACCTGTGGGGAGAGCTATTATCCCTCTCCCTCGGTTACGCATCCAGTGATCTATCGCCTCAACCTGGTAGTCGCGGAGCTCGCCCTTAAACGTAAGCTTTACAGGCAGGGGGTTCTCTACATTAAAACCTGTGAGGTCAGTTATGGAGTACCCGATATCCTTAAGCCTCCCCACCAAATCACCGTAGAGGTAGGGGTATGTGTAGAACATCTTGGCTTTATGATCATACTTCAGAATATCCTTAAGCTTCTCGCTATAGACCTTCCCCAGATATGAGGAGAACTTGGCGTAGATCTTTTCCCCATCGAAGGTGAGGGTTACAGATCCTCCTCCCTCCAGCCTCTTCTCAAGATAATCAACTAGCTCCTGACTGTATTCAGCACCGACATCCTCAAGTACGGAGAGGATATCATCAACAGTATAGCCTTTCTCAAGCACCTTGTTTAGGGAGAGCCTCATCACTGTCTTGCCAGAGAATCTGCCGACATAGTCCCCTATCCCTAGAAGTCGGCGGAACTCCTCGCTCGTGAGCCAGCGCTTAATGTAGAACTCCAAGGTCTTTGTCAACGATTAAGCATCCCCTAATACTCCTCGTAGAGCTGCACTATCACCCTTGCCTTAACCTTTTTGCTTGCGAACGCAGGAGCCTCCTTACCTAAATCAACAGCGAAAACCACGGGATTACCTAAGTCATCCGTGAAACTCACTTCAGCCACGTATGAGTGACCGCCCTCCTCCATAGCCTTCATTAAGGCATCATAGAGTCGGGAGAATGCTAGCTGGAAAGACACAGGATTCGTGAGGTCTTCAGGGGAAATCTTCGCTTCGCTTAAACCCTTGGCCAGGTCGGTGATGACCTTCTGGATCTTTCCTGTGCCACTGAATTCCTTCTTAATCTCGACTACATTCTCCATTTATAACCACTGAAAACCTAATGGTTGCCGCCGTAAAAAATTTGGATGATGTATTTATGCAGTAAAGAATAACGTATTGATTAAGGAAGAGATTACTCTATTAATATCGCGCCATTAAGGAGAAGGGAGAAAACCCGTAGCAAAACTTATAAAGTGTACCCAAAGTTTAGATTACGAAACCAATAAACCAGAGGTGATACAGAATGGCAGCGCAAGGTCCAATCTCAAGCAATGTAGTATTAGTTGGTAAGAAACCCGTAATGAACTACGTGTTAGCGACCCTGACCCTACTCAATCAGGGTGTGCCTGAAATAATAGTGAAGGCCAGAGGCAGAGCCATCAGCAAGGCTGTCGACACAGTCGAGATAGTCAGGAGCAGGTTCCTGCCCGACCAGATCGACATTAAGGAAATAAAGATCGGCAGTCAGGTAGTGACTACTGCCGAGGGCAGGCAGACTAGGGTCTCCACCATCGAGATTGCTATAGCCAAGAAGGAAGAGTAATAAAACAAACGTTTTCAAAACATTACAGCATCAATACCTTCTCATTTTTTCCTCATAGTTACTGCTTATTTTCCCTCACGCTAGTTCTGTAGGGGGTTTCATGGGCAGATTGCTGAGGAGGATTGAGGAGTTACGTAAGCCTCTTCTCCAGCTCGCTCTAGATTTTGTTAGGCTTGAGGACGCTCTAAATATACTGAGGAAGCTTCAGGGGCTTGAAATTCCTGTGGTGGAGGTGGGTACACCCCTCATCAAGTCGGAGGGTATGAAGGCAGTCTCAATAATTAGGTCGGTAGTTCCAGAGGAAACAATAGTTCTTGCAGACACTAAAACTGCTGACGTAGGTGCTTTAGAGGTTGGCCTAGTGAGTGATGCGGGAGGTGACGTAGCCACTGTCCTAGCATCCGCTGACGACGAGGTAATTAAGTCGGCCCTCGAGGAGGGGGTAAAGAGAGGTATCGACGTAGTAGTCGATACTGTGGGTGTGCGTGACGTTTCTTCCAGAATCAGTGAACTCGTGGGTTTCGGGGGACACATAATCAATATTCATGCAGGAATCGATGTCCAGGTGTTGAGAGGAGTTACTGCAAGAACCTTCGTAGAGACTGTGAAGAAGCTGAAAACTATCTACCCGGAGACGCACTTCTCTATCAGCGGGGGAATTAAGCCGAGAGATATTAAGGATGTTCTGTCTTCAGGAGCTTCAGTTGTTGTTGTAGGTTCCGCAATAACTAGGGCCGAGAATCCTAGGGACGTTGTTCTCCAGTTTCTTAGAGCCTTCGGCTACGGCGTTTAGCTACAGACTTTAAAAACACTCATTGCTGGAGTAGTAAATACTTAGGGAGGAACGTGCTGGACATTGCTTTATTCATAGCTACGCTGATGCTCGTCGTGTTAGCTATCAGCGGGTATGATAAGTACATAGCCGCTAAGGTAAGGGCGAAGATGGTTAGGGACAGGATTCAGGTCAGGATGAAGGAGAGGGATGAGCCTGCAACGGATGCTGAGACTAGAATGAGGATTAAGAAGGTTAGGGCGGCGAAGGTAGGTAGCTACCTGATAGTGACTCTAGTGATTAGTGAGGGAGGTATGAGAGGTGAGAAGATAGAGGTTGATGATCCGGCCCTCCTGCTTCCTTTGATGGGGATTGACGAGGAAGAAAATGCCGTTACTTCATAAACAGTTCTTCATATTTCTTAATCATCTGGACGGATAGCTTAGTATCTACGAACAGTTTCGACGCGTCCTCAACATCTTCAGCAGTGACTTCATCCCTCTTCCTTCTCTTAGCGATTATGGCTGCTGGTCTGAGAAGCTGTACCGCATACCTCAGGCTTCTCTCGGCCCCTAAATCCGCAAGCTTCTCCAACGCTTCCTTGCTCAGCTTAACCTCCTCCTCGACAGCCCTGATCTCAATGATTTTCTTGATTTCCTCCCTCTGATATGGCCTTACGGGTATGAGGAGGAGCCTGTCGAGGAGGTCAAGCGGTATTCCGTGAGGCGACTCGATGTCGGTTCCTCTTATCTTCGTTATGCCTCTGTTGGTAGCGAGGATTAGGATGGGTGAGAACTCTGACTCCAAGATCTTAGTGAGGAACGAGAATGATTCTAGGTCTAGGAGGTGCGCATCATCAATGAATAGAACTCCAGGAATGATTTCACCCTTACCGCTCTCTATCCACTTCTTAACCTGCTCATTCACCGATCTCCTCACTTCCTCATCAATCTCCTTCTCGAACTCCATGCCGAACAATCCAGTTATCGATATTCTCTGACTCGCCACATAGATATCGAGGTCATTGAAGGTGAATACCCTAACGATCTCCTTATCCTTCTTCACGGGGCCTTTAGGCTTCTGTTCCTCAACCTTCCAAGGCTCTATATCGTAGTACTTCGCTGACTCAACCCCTTTAACTCTCCCCACCTTATGGACTATGCCTGTCTCGGCATCGATCCATATATGGTCCCCTTTCCTAACCCTCATCTGGACAAGCTGCGCAGTTATCTCTTCACCAACGTTCAGAGTCACTGAATCGTCCTGCGTCTCCAGAGTGATTCTCGCCTCTCTCGGAACTCTTACGTATGGGTTGAAGGGATGCCTTGCGTGAGCGATTTTCAGCTCCTTAACCACTCCTTCATACACAAGCCTTTTCTCCTTAATTCTGACACCCATCGCCTTCCTCACAGCCCTCATGAGGACCTCCGTCCTCTTCGCCTCTGTGGAGTAAACCTCGGCAGCATCCATGGACACGAAGGGAGTGTCCTCACCCAGCTCCCTAGCTATCGCGACCGCCAATGCAGTCTTCCCTGTCCCGGGAGGACCTACGAGAAGTATGCCCTTACCCGTCATTCTTCCCTGCTTAATCAAATCAACAACTATTCCGGCGGCCTTCCTAGCCTCAACCTGTCCCACAAGCCCGTCACCTACGAACTCCGGTTCCCCGAACTCGTTGAGGCCTAAACCCTTTATGTGGCTGTGGAGGCTTAGGGTATACTCCTCCTTAGCTGTTTTGATTTCCCTTATCTCCGCCACTTTCTCACCCAGAAAAATTGTTTCTTGAGGGGGAGGTTAAAGTTTTCCGGTTGGTTATGAATACTTAAAGAGGCTGTCCACATGTTTTAGGGGGGAATTCAGATGTCGCAGAAAGGCGGAGGAAAGGAGCTCAGAATAGTTACGCGCCCCGTAGTCACCGACGACGTGGTTAAGAGGGACCCGAAGAAGCAGAGAATCCTGTTCATTATCAACGAGTTTAAGCAACTTACAGAGAAGTCTCTGGTTAAGCTCGTATATGAGCTGAAGAAGGAGAAGGATCTTGACCTGGGCTACTCCTTCATAATGCTTGGCGACACGCCCAGCAGTAAGGAGCTTGCCGAAGACTTAAGGATACTTCTATACTTGGGCCTAATAGAGACTGATCCAGTGTCCAGGAAGATAAAGCTGACTGCAAACGGGGAGGAGTTCCTTGAGAAGAACCCTGTTACCGGGGAAGATATTGATAAGCTGAAGGAAGCTATCGAGGAGCTTAAGCCTAAGATAATGTCTGAGGAAAGCGCAGCCGAACTCATTACGAGGGGGTATAGGAGAAGGCGTAGGAGGCCTAGAAGGTAATCTTACTCCTAAGCTTTTCCGGGAACATATCCTTATACTTAAGGATGAATTCCTTCTCCCTTTTCGCGACCCTCGGATGCTTCCTCTTATCATCCGGATACATCAGAGGTACGCCGTTTATTATGGGGTACCACCTACCGCAGTGTGGGCAGTACAGAACGCCAGCAACTATCTCCTTCTTCAAACACTCTTCACACGGAGGCTCCTCCTCAAGATCCCTCACATTCTTCCTTAAGTAGCCGCAGTAGAAATCGCAGAAAGGCTTCGAAACATTGTAGGTCTTAACGTCCTCCCTGGTTTCGAAGACGTAAAGCTCCAGCGGGAAGTGCTTACACATAGGGCACGCAACAAGGTTTAGCAGTGCGTATCTCATCTAATCACCGACTGAAGTATTGCGTTAACCTCGTTAAGTAGTTTTTCAGACTCCTCCCTATTCCCTGCCTCAACAAATATCCTGAGAATGGGTTCCGTGCCTGAAGGCCTTACAAGAACCCAGAAACCCTTACCAATAAGCTTAATCCCATCCACCTTTATCGCTCGAGCATCAGGGAAGCTTCTCTCGAGTGCTTCGTAAATCTTTGGAAGCCTCTCTCTGGAGGGTAGAGGAATCTTTGTCTTAATGATGTGTCTCTTAGGGAACTCGCTTATTATCTCACGCAGTCCCCTGCCTTCCATTGCTAGGTGCTCAAGCATTAAGGCAGTGCTCATAGCTCCGTCCCTGACGTACTGGTGGGGCGGGTACATGAAGCCGCCGTTCTCTTCGAAACCCGCCATTGCCCCCAATTCAACCATCTTCCTTGCAATAACCACGCTCCCAACCTTGGTCCAAACAATCTCTATTCCGTATTCCCTCAACACATCCTCAACGATGGTGGAGGAAGAGACTGCCGTCACCACCCTCCTAGGGGTGTTGTCCTTGCGGTACTTCGCTATATGTCTGCATAGCACGAGAGCTGACAGATCCCCAGGAATCACGTCGCCTTCACTGTCCAGAAAAATTGCCCTGTCAGCGTCCCCGTCATGGGCTACTCCAAGATCCATGTGAAGAGTTCTCACAGCTTTAGAGAAGTCCTGAAGGTTTTCCGGTGTGGGTTCAGGCTTCCTCGCCGGAATAGGTGAGAGTTCCGAGTTTACAGCGACTACCTTAACACCAAGCATGCGGAGAAGCTTAGGCGTTGTGAGGGAACCCACATTGTTCGCCGGGTCTACAGCGACCCGGAAACCCTTCCCCCTAATTAGGTCAGTGTCCACCTTTTCGATAACGCCGCGTATGTAGCGGTCGTTAACATCCCCAACCTTCCTAGCGTCCTCACCCAGCAGGTTCCACGGAACATGCGTGTACCTTTCCTCACGAAAAATCTTCTCTATCTCCTCCTCAACACTTCTCGGTGCCTCAATCCCATCCCCCATAATGACTTTGATGCCGTCGTACTCGGGAGGGTTGTGAGAGGCAGTGACCATGATACCTCCGTCGAAACCTCCCTCCTTCACATAGTACTGGAGAGCTGGCGTAGGTGTTAACCCTGCGTCATAAACCTTCAAGCCCTCTGAGAGGAGGGAGCCTATCACGATATGCGTTATGAAGGAGCTCCCTGCCCTAGCGTCCCTCCCAACGATTACGGATGCTCCCTTACCGAAGTATGCCCCAATAGCTAGGGAAAGCTTCACAACGAATTGAGGATTCATTAAATCGTTAACTACTCCCCTCACTCCGTCAGTGCCGAAAAGTCTCCCCTTACTCAGCCTTAGACACCAAGAATTGATTACCTGTGGGAGAGATATAAAGATGTGCCACACTAATCTATTTAGCTACGGGTGATAGGGATTAAGGTATGGCTAGATGCTCAGACATCTAAGCAGAGTACATTGCTTGGACATATCGCTAACCACCTTACTAGGGAAGGGCATGAAGTTCTCTTCACCTGCAGAGAGTACGAATACACAGTGAAGGCGGCTGAAAGGCTTGGCCTAAACCCGATTGTGGCAGGTAAATATAGTGAGGGAGGCCCGAAGGAGAAGGTGGAGGCAGATATTGAGAGAATGGAGAAGCTTCTACACATAGTTTCGGAGTTCGGGCCGGAACTCCTCATAGCCTACCCTAACCCGCCTGCCGCAAGGGTTGCTTACGGCATAGGGATAAAATACCTAGCCTTAACGGACTCTCCACATGCCGAGATACCCAGCAGGCTTTCACTTCCTCTCGCTACAGCCGTCATTTTCTCTGCAGCCATACCTAAGAAGCTGGTGACGAGATTCATGTATCAGGAGGCTCTTGCTGTGCAGTATGAAGGTGTTGATGAACTTATCTGGCTCTACCGCTCAAGACCGAGGAAGGAATACATAGAGTCTCTCGGGCTGAGGAGTAAGGAATACGTAGTTTTCAGGCCTAGGGAATTCATGGCTACTTACTATAAAGGTTTAAGAAGGGAGGTATGCATTGAGGATATTGTTCACGTTGTTTCGGAAGCGGGCCTCACACCGGTAATCCTGCCTAGGTATTCTGCACATAAGGAATTGATCAGATCCCTCAAGGATGAAGGAATTGATGTACAAACCATTGAAGGATCCTACGATGGCGTCAGCTTAACCTACTTTGCAAGGGCCGTTGTCACCGGAGGAGCAACTCTAGCTAGGGAAGCCGCCCTCCTAATGACCACTGGAATAACTTACTTCCCCCAAGAACTCCATGTCAACGAGTACATTAGGTCTAAGGGCTACCCACTCTATAAAGCATCGAGTACTGAGGAGATAGTTAACTTGATCATGGGTGCACCACGCACCGTAAAGGATTTCGATGAAATTATCAGTAAGTGGAGGAAGGATTTCCAGGACCCTCTCCATGTGGTTCTCGAGATAGTTAATGGGTGGAGCGCTTGAGGGTTCTCTACTCCTCATGGGGAAGGGATGTTGATAGGGAGAAGGGCTTCATCGAGTTCTTAGGTAAGAATGGGTTTGACGGAATAGAGTTCAGCCTTGACTACCCCTACTGCCACACGAGAAATCCCCCTAAAGAATTCCTAGCTGATATTGAGCGTGAAGGCTTTATCTACGGCCTACACCTCCCCTGGAGGGATCTGTCGCTAGCGTCACCCATACCCGAGGTGAGGGAAGCATCTGTTCAGGTGATTAAGAGATGTGTGGAAATGTTGAGCGGGCTAAACCCTCTCTACTTCTTGACTCATTTAACGACTGACCAGACAGACTGCGGTTTCAGGGATAAGGAATGCATTAATGCAGGTATCGAGTCGCTGAGGGAGTTGATGCCTTTAATCGATGAGCTTGGTGTTGAGTTGGTTGTCGAGACTACCCATAACCGCTGCTGCGGAGGGGAGGAGCAGATTCCTTACGTCTTAGACGCTGTGGAGAATGCCTTCGTCTGCCTAGATATTCCCCACCTACTCTCTAGAAGAATGATTAGATGGGGAGAGTTTTATGATCCAGTCACCCTCATTGAGGAACTGCCTCCTATAGTGCTTGAGAGGATTAGGGTGATCCATATCCACGGGTATAGGGTAGATCTGAATAATAGGGCCGTATACACACATTTCCTGCCGCGTCCGGAGGAGGTTGAGGCAATACTTAACAAGCTTAGTAAAGTTGGTGTGTTAAGAAATGTTAAGGCCGCCGTCATAGAGTCCTTCAGGGATACTCAAGGTTCTGAATCCACCATAAGAAGAATTGTGAGGGAGGTACACAAGTTTTGAGCAATGGTAAATGCATGCTTACGGTAGGGGTTGATGAGGCCGGGAGAGGCCCCCTTATTGGGGACATGTTTCTGGCCGCGGTGGGTGTCTGTCTGGATAACCTGAAGGCCCTGCAGGAAGAAGGGATTAAGGACAGTAAGAAGTTAAGCCCCGCAGGAAGAAAGAGACTTTTCCCGAAGATAGTGGAGTTGTCCGAAGTAATTATTGTGAGGAGATACACCCCTGAAGACATAGATACCTCCAACATAAACAACCTTTTCGCGAAAGGGGTTACGGACCTTTTGAGAAGTATAAGGTCTCTAGGATTCCGTGTGGCTGAACTCTACATAGATGCTGTGAACTCGCCCAAGATCAAGGCAAGAGTTCTCGGGGAGCTTGAATGGATAGGTAACATACGTTACGAGATTAAGGCGGATGAGAAGTTCCCTATCGTTGGTGCGGCATCCATAGTGGCTAAGTTCCTGAGGGACCAGCACGTATCGACACTCCAAGATATGTACGGGGATTTCGGAAGCGGTTACCCTTCCGATCCCAGAACTGTGAAGTGGATTGAGGAATGGATTGCTAAGAAAGGGGAGCCTCCCCCGATAGTTAGGAGGTCGTGGAAAACCATGAGGAGGTACGGCTACCATAAGGAGAAGAAGACCTTCAGAACACTCACAGACTATCTCAAGAAAAAGAAGTAAGGTATTCCCGACTAATCTTACTAATTAGGAAGTTAAGCAAAATGCTTTTAGGTGGTGTGAGTGCCGACTAACCTACCTCCCGAAGCGAGGGCTAAGTGGGCTAAGTACCTGGATGCGAAGACTCCTGAGGAGAAGCTTAGGGCCTTAGAGGAATACATGTCGGCGATTCCGAAGCATAAAGGAACCGAGAACCTGAGGGCTTGGGTAAGGAGGAAAATGGCTGAGCTGAAGGAAGAGATCGAGGAAAGGAAGGCTAGGAGAGCCGGGACTGGGGGACCAACCTTCTTCATCGAGAAGAGCGGTGCTGCCCAAGTAATTATGCTTGGCCTACCTAACTCTGGAAAAAGCGCGCTTCTCAAGGCATTAACTAATGCAAAACCGGAGATATCTCCCGTCCCCTTCACAACGAAATTCCCGGTGCCCGGAATGGTCGTTTTCGAAGATATTCAGTTCCAGGTTATTGAGGCACCCAGCATTGTGGAAGGAATCTCTAAGGGCGCTATATGGTGGGGCTCTAGGGTTTTAGGGCTGGCTAGGAACGCCGACGCGTTACTCATAGTCATAGACTCCTCCGACAATCCGGTTAAGCAACTTAGGATAATTAAGGACGAGCTTGAGAACGTCGGTATACATCTCCGAAGGCCGAAAGGGGAGGTCAGAATAACTAAGTCGAAAGCAATCCACGGAATAAAGATCATTTCCTATGGGAAACTTATAGGATGCACTGCAGATGACGTAAGGAAGCTTCTGGAGGAATACAAAATCTACAACGCGGAAGTCAAGATTGTGGGTGAGGTAACCCTCGAGGATGTGGAGAAAGCCATATTTGAGAGAATAACGTATAAGCCTTCACTCATTGCATTAACCAAGATCGATATTGCTCCCAAAGGAATGGTGGAGACTTTCATGAGGGAGGTAGGTAAGGTCCTTCCTGAAGTACCTGTTGTCCCAACCTCAGCAGTCACAGGTGAGGGGGTTAGGGAAATACCTAAAGCTATCTTCCGAGTTTCCGGAATTATCAGAGTCTACACCAAGGAGCCGAATTCTCCTAAACCCTCCGATAGACCCATGATCCTGAAGGAAGGAGCGACAGTGTCGGATGCTGTTAAGGAGATTAGAGAGGAGTTCCTCAGATTCTTCAAGTACGCAAAGATATGGGGCCCTTCAGCCAACTACCCGGGGGAAAGAGTAGGGCTTGAGCACGTGCTTCAGGACGGGGACGTCATAGAAATACGGACAAAAATAAAGGGCATATAGGTGAGCAGCCTTACCGAGAAGAAGAAAGAAGAGGAAAGGGAAAGAAGAAGAGAAGCTGAAGAAAACTGCAAAGAAGAGGAAAGAAATAAACATCGATAGATGGATCAATAAATACATTGAAAAGTTTGTTAAGCTCACAGGGTTAGACCTCCTAGGCCTTAGTAAAGAGCAGTATGTCGATCTTCTGGGAGATATTCTAGAGCAGCTATACGGCTCATTAACAACATACAGCAACGTCGCTACGGTAGCTAAGCGATACGCTAGGGCTAGGGCCAGACTGAATGATGTTATCGCTACCAGGCTTGCAATGATGCTGGATAAGTTTAATGAGGAACAGCTTGAGTTCATAGTTAATAGCGTGAATGAAGGGGTTCTTCAGGTAGCCCCCAGAATCTTCGAGTTCATTCACAGGACAGGGAGGGATGACCTCCTCGACATCCTCAGGGTTAAATGGGCTAATGCATGGCTGAGGCGTAAGCTCGATGTTCTCCCGGCTGAATGCCCGAAGTGCAGGTTCAATTCCTTAATGCCTAACCTCACATGCCTGGTGTGCGGGACATCCTTCACCGATAGAGAGTACAAGACGGGCTCAAACTTTATGAATGAGTACCTCCGCTTCCTCAAGGGAATGAGCTGTGAGGAGCTGGAGAGGCTTAGGAAATATGATTACGTTCTCGTTGACGGGGCAGGCATTAAGCCTCCTTGGGAAGACAGAATACCCATAGACATAGAGATTTATCTTGGCTCTAAGGATAAACAACTCCTGAAGAAGGTATATAGTGAAAGGTGTGGTAGTGATAAGAAATGATGGTTACCGAGAACTTGGCGGATGTGAAGAGGGCCGTTACCCAGAACAGAGTAGTGCTGGTTGCTGTAGTGGATCCGGATAGTGATGAAGGTAAAGTAACTCTTAACGTTCTGGAGAGAATTGAAAGAAGCTACAGGGGTAAAGTGATGTCTGTTGTGGCGTGCATGAAGACCCTTGGGAAAGGCGACTTAGCTATATCCCTATTCGTCAACGGGTCGGAAGTGATGAGGCAGAAGGAACTTATGGGTAGTGAAGCGAAGGACTACCAGGTTCTGAAGTGGAGTATTGACCACATTCTAGACGGGCTAAATCTCTAGAAGACTACACAGGTTAAAGAAACACTCTTTCGCAATCTTTGAATCCTGGAACTTGACTCCTTCAAGCTCTAGAAGCCTTCTCTTGAATTCGGGGTTCAGCTTCCCCCCGAAAGTATATCCTCCGAGGGACCCGTCACTCCTCACGACCCTGTGGCAGGGAACTATTATTGGGGAGTCATTCTTCTTTAGCCAGTAACCTACGGCCCTTGGTCCGGTCCCAAAAACCTTTGCGAGCTCGCCGTAGGAGATTACCTTCCCTAAAGGTATGAGCTGGAGAAGAGCCTTAAAGACATCAGTGCGGTTCTCTAGGCCCTCGCAGGGAAAAAGCTTACCTCTCTTGACCTGAATGCATGGAAGTTTCCTAAGCCTCATTAGAGGATCCGTTCAATGCTTTCTTCGAGATTATAGTTATTTTCCCTGAGTCCTCATCCCTCTCAATAATGAATTCAGTCCCCCATTTCTCAACCATTGACTTAGGCAGGTACAGGTTTAGAGGAAGAGTGTAGTACACATACCTATACTCCTTACCGTTAACTACTTTCCTGCCCAGTATTCTCCTTGCAGACGCTGCTCTCCTTACCGTGACCATGCCGTAACCCCGCCGTAAATTCAGTTACTCCTTATTAAGAATATTTTACATAGGTAGCGAATAAACTGGCGGTTAAGCTCTGCTTAAGTCTTCATCCATGAGTTAAAACATGTTACTCGTATGTGAAACTGAAGAGTTCCGCATCCTGAATATACGTCTTACCTAGCTTAAGGGCGATAGATGCTTTCAGTAGCTCACTACCTAAATACATGGCG
>Ga0164318_10001922_pt1 | contig 18926 bp, 21 predicted proteins | sample GuaBasSedimGuay9_FD_113734 | JGI IMG/M metagenome (GOLD analysis project Ga0164318, IMG submission 113734) | Subseafloor sediment microbial communities from Guaymas Basin, Gulf of California, Mexico - Guay9, Core 4571-4, 0-3 cm | ecosystem: Environmental > Aquatic > Marine > Hydrothermal vents... | reverse complement strand
TTCTGTATTAAGTGGGGTCCTATCGATATTATCATCCAAAAGAGAGGAAGAGACTAGGAGAAGGATGGAAGAAATGCATAAATATGGAGGGTCTCTTGAGGTCTATCAGAAAGAGGGAATTTGGTACGTTAGGAAAAGGAGGCCCTAGTATGAGAGTTCTAGTGATTGGTGATACCCACATCCCAGAAAGGGCTGAGGAGATACCAAGGAAATTATGGAAAGAAATAGTAAAGGAGGAGTTCGACTTAGTTCTCTGTACTGGAGACTTAGTTTCCGAAGAGGTGTTAGAAGAGTTAGAAGAGATAGGCGAGGTGAAGGCAGTCAGGGGAAACATGGATTACTTAGACCTACCCATGAGGGAAACAGTAGATCTTGGATTTAGAGTAGGGCTGACCCACGGAGCCGAGGTATATCCAAGAGGAAATAAGGAGCAACTCTATGACATAGCAATCGAAATGAACGTATCAGTTCTAATCAGTGGACACACGCACAGATCTGATTTCTCCATTTACAGGGAAGTGGTTCTATTTAATCCAGGAAGCGCGACTGGAGTTTGGTCTGGTGGAAAGGCAGATGGAATACCGAGTTTTGGAATCTTAATCCCAGAGGAAAGAGAATTCAGAATAAAGAAATTAATTCATGGAGAAGTGGTCACCAAGAGGTATAAGTTTTGACGAGGAAGTACAAGAAGATAGCATTTTCTGGGAGTTTTGCACCACTACACAAGGGACATGAGTTAGTGATAAGGAAAGCAATCACTCTTTCTGAGAGTCTGGTAATAGGACTAACCAGTGACGAGTACCTGAGAAGAAAAGGAGTATTCATGCCCTATAACAAGAGAAAGGAGGAATTAGAGAAGCTATTCTCTAAATTGAACTTTGACAAATACGAGATAGTAGAGATAAATGGCCCATTCGATGAAAAGGCTATGGACAAGGATATAGAGGCGATAATACTAACCGAAGAGAACTTAGATAAGGGGAAGAAATTGAATGAGATTAGAGAGAGTAGAGGGATTAAGCCCCTAGACCTAGTGGTAATCCCACTCGTATTGGCAGAAGATGGAGAGAAAATAAGCTCTACTAGAATAAGAAGAGGAGAAATAGACAGGAATGGGAGGATTATAAAGAATAAGGTGAGGAACTAGGATTTAAAGACACGAACTAATTTCGCAATGGCCAAAAGTAGGAAGGAAACCCAAATTACCAGGAAAACACCCCTCAGGATTTCCCATACCGCTTCTATGACCAAGTATTCCCAAGCTAGGAAAAAGTAGAGAGAGACCAAGAAAGTCCCAGTGGTTCCCACTGCCCTGTATCTTCTTGATTTATCGTCCATGAACATTCTAAGAAGAGCTAGAACAGTACACAATCCTCCTATAAATAGAAACGGAAGGAATCCTATTTTCAACTCGTAACTCAGACCAATTACTTCCATTTCCTTGGAAAATATGTAAGGCCCAATTACCAGAAAGAAGAAGTTTATCAATGCTAATACGAGGTTGTACAACTTAGTTCCGATTCCCAAACACATCACCACGGAGTGACTATGTCAGCAATGTCCTTTCCGGTCTCTCCAATCATAGATATTAAAGTTACTGCTTCCCTCACGCTCATTTCCCTCAGGTCTATTTCTTTTATTTTTGACATAATCTCAGTGTATTTCTGTCTAGCTCTTTCTGCCTTGGAGTAGGACCTCTTCAAGAAGCCATTCATGGCCTCTTGGTGTATCTCCACGGTAGCTTTACCTACAGATATTACCTCGCTGGGAAACTTACCGTACTTGATCGAGAGTCTCGCTAGCCCCTCTGAGTAATCTCCAATTCTCTCTACGTGTTCGGCCACTACTCTGAAGTCTAGGCACTCGAGTGGGGTAATACCTACTTTAGATGAGAAGCTTGAATCGGTTATAGCCTTTCTCAGTTGCCTAACGACTAAGAAATAGAGCCTATCTACTCTATCGTCTCTTTTTATAACGTCCTTTGCTAGTTTTTCATCCCCTTCTTCCAGCGAAGTAATAGAATCCTCATTCATTGATGTGGCTATTACGTAAGCCCTTTTAAGAGCCTTCTTCGGTGGTAATTCAGACAAATCTAACAAATCGTGCATTAGTACTGAATTTGAATCCTCTTCAACTATTTCCAGTCCTATTAACTTTTCTGATATCCCTTTTATTTCCTCTCTGATCTCGGGAGGAATTCTTTTCCTAGAGACCACTCGTATCCTGCTGAACCCGGACAGATAGCAGGCTAGCAAATCGTTCTTCCAGTTTTCGCTCTTGGTTAGGTCTAGTTCTACGGATTTATCTGTATCTTCAGATAATTTCGGTCTTATTTCCAAGGACCCGTCTTCTCTCTCTGATATCCAAACCAAGTCCCCCTTTCTAAGACCAACCCTATTCACCCACTTCCTTGGAAGAGACACAACGAGAGTAGATTTCCCAGTCCTCTGAATTCTCCTAGCCTCCAATTTAATCAGCTCCGAAGTCATTCAGTACTTTTAGGTAACTCTCTCCCTCCTTTATCTCCCATGACTTGTACCCATCTACTAGTATTACTTTCGGTCTAGGGTAGAGGTTGTATTGGGAGGATTTGCTTATGGTATATGCGCCGCAATTCTTCAAAACTAGAAGACCATTGGATACTCTTCCCACTCCTAGTTCATCCCCAGAGAAACACAGTGGTCCACCGATTTTGACCTCATTGCCCTCGTTCCAGCTGGGATACGTCCTAAATAGGTAAAGCCTTTCTAGCAGGTGGTTGGTGCTTAAGTCAACTATGGACCATTCCACCCTTCCTTTCTTTTTCCTAGTCTTCTCTCTGGAGATGAAGTATCCACTTTCTCCCACTATGGATCTACCAGGCTCAAGTATGATTTTTGGGCAAAATCCAACTCTATCCGAGATCTCTAGGTATGCATCGGATAACTCCCCTAAGAAAGCTTCTAGGCTCGGCACAGTCTTTGAATACCTTATTCCGAAACCACCACCCAGATCGAATAAGTCGAACTCCTCTGAGTGAGGTAGTGAGAACATTCTCTCAACTACTTCCCTATAGGTGCCTGGTCTCTCTATCTGAGAACCTATGTGGGTGTGAATACACTTAAGCTCAAGTCCAAATTCATTTGAAATCCTGAGAGCATCCCTAATCTGTTCTGGAACCACTCCGAATTTGTCTTCTAGGGTAGAAGTTGAGACGATGTCACTCTCTCCCTTTAGGCCTAGGGACACTCTAATCCCAAAGATAGTCTCAACTTGGAAATCTAGATCCATCTTCATCTTACCAATCTCAGATAGTTCCTGTATCGAATCAGAATTTAGAAGGAATACGTTTAGTTTCATAGCAGCGGTGATTAAGTCACTGTCTTTAAATCCATCTAACACAATTCTATCCGGCTTTGAAGCTTTTAGGGAGACCAATAACTCTCCAGGAGATGATGCCTCTAGCAACACAGTGTCGGAGATCTCCTTGAGTAGTCCTGGAATAGGATTAGCTTTGACAGAGTAGCACAATAAATGAGGAATTTCCTTGAGATGTAGTTTGAATTCCTCAATTCTCTCCTTTACCTTAGAAACGTCTACGACTAAAAGAGGAGTTCCGTACATATCAGCCAATTCTTCAGGGGAGAATTCGCCTATTTGCAAATTCATCACCCGGGAGTATGTAATATCTTATCTTCCCAACGTGAAACTCTCTAATTAATTCCTTAGCAACTCTCTCTAGGTCTACCTCTCCTCCCTTGGTGAACCTACCTCTTTTTCTCCCAAGTAGCTCTAGAAATTCAATTGGATCTAAGTTCTCATCTATTTGGTATCTTTCCCTTAAAGCACCAGGCATTTTGTCTTTGACTTCCCTTATCACTTCGATCGCACCTTTAACAGGATCTTTGAGTTTATCCGGGTCTATCGTACCTCTCAGATAGGCATCTTTATCCTCTCTTTGGGGGAAGACTCCGGGAGTGTCTAATACTCGTATTCCCCCCTTTGCATCCAACTCCATTTCTTTTCTAGTATACCCCGGAATAGACGAGACCGGAGAGGACCTCCTTCCTTTAAGGGCGTTTATTATTGAACTCTTACCTACATTTGGATATCCAACTACAGACACCTTAACGGGCCTTTTTCCTCTACTCACCTTCCTTATAGCTCTTCTAAGTATTATAGTTCCGTGGTGATCCCTGGCTGAAGTGAAGACTACTTCGTCAAAGTGTTTCCTTAGAAAACGCTTCCATTGCTCTACCACATCTTTCGGAACCAGATCGCACTTATTTAGGCAAAGCACTATGGGCTTCCCCAATCTTCTGGCTAAGTTCTCAATTTCAGGACATCTGAATCTCTCTGGAGCTCTAGAATCAACTACTTCGAGTACTACGTCTCCTTCTCTAATTACCCTCTCTAGACTCCTCAAACTCAACTAGGCCCTAAACTTGTATTCGAAGAAAAGCTCCTTAATAACATTTCCTTTCTTAGATATACTTATCTTCCTCAGAATTTCTCCAATTCTCTCCGATAGAACTCTCTTTTTTTCTGGATCAGTAATTCCTTCCGGAATTTCAATTCTCTTTACCCTTATTGTGTTGGTTAAGGAGAAATCCCTTCCTAGTTCCGCATATTTCTCCAAACTTGAAAATTCCTCATCCGTTAATACATTCTCTAAGAAATAAGTGTCTCTCAATTTGGCAGAGAAGAATCTAGGCTCTCCTAATTCCATCGGTTTCGGAATCCTCTTCTTGCATCGCATTGAGGTGTTTTTATCACCAAATGAGATTATTATGAAGGCTTTTTCAGAATATCTAGAGTAAATGGACAGTATTTCATCGGGAGACATCTTCCCATCTATTTTGATTTCTTTCGATTTATCATCTATTGGAAAGTAGCTCCATATTCTTCCAGAAACTTTGTATTCGCTTCCTTTAAGACTAGAGGCAACTGCTTCTCCGACGGGTGTTTCATAAGTGAAGGAACCTTTAACAGATATAGTTTTCCCAGTTCTCCAAGCAATAGAAGGGCCCTTGAACTCCCCCCTACCATACCTCGAGAAGAACCTATGCGTTAAGTCATTCACTTCTCCGACAATTGCTCTCTTGAGAACGTCCAAGTGTTGCTCCCCCACCTAATCTAATTTTTCATTTTTTGAAATTTTCTAACGAGTTATTTAGATTCTCTAATTCCTTGTTTGCTATCTCACCACTTCCGTGTTTCAATATTGTTATCAGAGAGATAACTGATAAAATCAGAGCAAGAGCTATAACAGCCATGTATTCGACTTTAGCCTGCCCCCGTTCCATGTTGTGCCCTCGTGCAGTTCAGTTATTAAGTGTTTCCTCTACACCATCGTTCACTCTAGCGTCATTTGAGGAATTCGTGTCCACATTTAGGACACTTGACCCCTTCACACGATACAGAGAGCGGACAGGTACGGCATGAGGTCACTCTAGCATAAGACACGTCGAATTCGAATCCGCATCTCGGACATTTCACTATTCCACTTTTATTCATTTCATCGACCCTCCATGATCTCTCGCACTCTTCTACTCTCAACGTCGTTTAACAGGATTGTCACTCCCACTTTATTCCATCTCGGTGCAGCTCTTAGACCACCAACTACGTCACATCCCAAGAGTTCCTTAAGCATCCTCTGTCCCTCGAAGAATCTAAGCTCTTCTGGAGGGCCAGCTACCACCAATATAGCCTTAGAGGCACTAGTTGGATCGCAATCTAGGTACAGATTATTTCTAAGGGTTTCCTCCACCATGGAACCTAAGTCTACTTTACCCTCTTCAATTAATCCCTTCCTTTTTTTAGATAGTACAGATAGTAGCCCACTTTTTCTCTTTATCTCTCTTTCGTAGTATCCTATAGTTCCTATGCCCCCTTCTGATAGAACTGTTATTACTTCAGCACTTTTTAAGGAATATTCTCCTTCCTTTCCCCCGTCATCAACTGTGATCATCCTGATAGGCTTGGCTATCATCTCGTTTATCTCGTTGAAGGACGTTCTACCGAGTCCTCTCTCGAGGAAGAAGTCGTTGTCTACTAATATACCACTATCCACGTATCTGCTGAGTTCCCTTAGGGTACTCGAAGCGTTAGAAAAGAGGTTATCGGGTTCGTTCTTGCTGGGAATGACACCCAATAAATAAACGGGGACCTCTTCCCCATACATTCTCCTTAGACTCTCTGCCAGTACCGGAGCAGCTCCACCGCCGAAGGATCCACCCAGACCGAAGACCATCATGAAGGCTTGTATTCTCGAGGTATACACTCTCTCTATGGCATCCATGACGAAGTCTATTTGGTCCTCGGCAACGACTCTTCCTCTATCTCTCCCAAACTCGGGGACCTCAACCTCTTCGTATCTTAGTAACACTCTGTTTTCCATTGGGACGTTCTTTAGTGACATGAGGAAGTTCTTGGAGACGTTTACTACTATGCCACTTCTCTTCTCTTCCCTCTGGATTATTCCTCTGGAACCAACTATAGAGTCAGTGATTCTACAGCCGGCATCCCCGAGACCAATGAAGAGGAACATTTTTAATACACCCACACATCCCTTAGGTAGTGTACTTTTAAAAAGCGTGGGGTGCGGATCTTGAAGCCCTGGAGACTCCTCGGCCTCCTCTTCATACTGGATTCCCTAGTGATAATTTTAAGTAAATTCTACTTGTTAAACAAGATGCTTGAAGTTTACAGGCAGAAGGAAAAGCTGTATCTGCTGAAATCTTTCTCCGAAAAGATATCTTATCTGAAAGACTTCTTTACTAGTACTCAACCTATGGTGAAACCCTTCTTTCTCGGCAGCTTAGAATCGTTGATTCTGTCAGCGATATCTCTGTACTTCGGTTACAGAATACTACGAGGAGAGGGTAAGTCCAAGGTCTCAGCGTTCCTGGGGATACTCCTAACTTTATATGTAATCTCTGTCTATATGTTAGATAGGATGAGGTGATCTCGTGAGGTTCCTAGCCATAGGTATCGGAAAGGCCGGGAGTAGAATAGTTAACGAATTAGTTGAGACAGAGAAGAAAATGCCAACGAAAACTTTTACACCATTAGTCTTTAACACATCTAAAGCAGATTCAATTGGATTAAATAACATAAAAGACGATAGGAAGTTTATAGTCGGAGAAAGCCTAAGAGGTCAAGGAACGGGAGGAGACAGCAAGCTAGGAGCAGAAGTAGCAGCAGAAGAAATAGATAAAATAACTTCGAGGATAGAGCAATATCAGAGAAGTGAACACGATGCCATACTCCTAGTCGCGGGGCTAGGTGGAGGGACAGGCGGGGGAATGCTCCCAGTCTTCGCTAGGGAATTGTCCGACAGGTCAGACGTGCCCATATATGGACTAGGAGTTCTTCCCTCTAGAGACGAGGGAGAGGTCTATGCCCTAAATGCAGCTAGGAGCATAAAGACTTCAATAGGCGATCTGAACGGACTCATACTAGTGGATAACAGTGCCTTCGTTTCCCCTAGAGAGGGTAGTTCCGGATACGAGAAGGTAAACAAGGAAATAGCTAAGAGAATGACTCTGCTTTCTAGGGCGGGTGAAGTGTCTCCGGGAGGAGAGGTGGGAGAAAAAATAATAGATGCTTCTGAGGTCCTAAACACGATAGGCAGGGGAGGAATAACTACCTTAGGCTACTCTATGGAGCAAGTAGAGACAAAGAAAGGATTTCTCGGAATATTAAAAAGGAAGGAGGAAGTGGGAGACTTAGGGAAAACTACTAGGATAGTCTCAATAATAAGAAGAGCAGTTAAGGGAAAGCTGACGTTACCTTGCGATTACAGATCAGCGGAGAGAGCTTTAGTTCTAGTGGCTGGATCTCCAGAGCTACTAAGCAGAATGGGTACAGATAAAGCTAGGAAGTGGCTAGAAAGTGAGATAGTCGGACACGACGTAAGGGCCGGGGACTATCCAATACCCAGGGCCCACTTCGTAGCAGCAGTAGTGGCTCTCTCCGGATTGACTGATGTCCCGAGGATAAGGGAACTCTTTGAGGTTGCATCCGAGTTTCAAAGGAAAGAGGAAGAAAGTAGAAGAGGCTTCGATCTACCTCCTCTCTGACGAAAGGGTTACTGTCTGATTAGTCATCTTTGCTAACATTTCTTGGATAATCCTATTTGCCTCTTCCTCTTTTTCTTTTCTCCATTCTTCAAATCCTAGATCACTTGGTAGTGTTATTTCCCCGTTAATGGTGTCTCCATTCTTTCTAGTCACCCTGACTTCCATCCTGTAGTAGGGAGAGGCCCTACTCAACTCCTCCTTGGGAACACTAAGTAGTACGGAAACACTCTTTTTCCCCTTGTCTCCAGAGAACTGATGGACTATCGAGTAAAATCCAAGTCTCCCTGTGGCGAATTTCCTAAACCTATCCTCAACTTCCCTCTTTATTTCATTCTCTGGACCCTGCACTCCTTGGAAAGCATCTATGGTAACGTTCACGTCCGGGATTTCTATTCTATTCACGGGGGAATAAAACACAGTAGACAACCCAATTCTCTTCTCTAGATAGAAGTCGAAATCAGCCAGAGAATAAATTGGAACTCCCATATTTATCATATTGGTTTTCCTCCTTATTTTGCCCCAATCGGAGACCTCTGTTTCCTCTATTTTCCCGTTTATCTCGGAGAAAGGTTGTAGGAAAATCACGAGATTGACTGAGATATTATCTAGGTCCTCAGCTATCTCAGAAATTTCGCCCGAAATCAGTATTTTCTCATCTTTAGCAAAGTATTTCGACCAGATGTCCTCTTCTAAGGTCACTACGGAGAGTCTAAGCTTACAAACAGTTTGGTTCCCGAAACTCAAGTAATTCTCAGTGGATATACTCTCTGTCTGAAAGAGGGGAGCTTTAATGATTAGTGAAAGACCTATTCCAATCACTAGGAGACTATAAAGGAATAATCTAGTTGATCTGCGCCGACCCACTCCTTTTTTCCTCTTAACTACCTTCTTTCCCATAACATCACCCCTCTGTTAATGCGGTGGAATGGGGTAACTTTTTTCTCAGGGTACCTCTACTTCTTAAGCGGGAAGTCATAGATGTTGAGACCCTTGGCCTTGACGTCTCTATTAATACTTTTGTTCTTAGTCCTCCTCTCAGGGGCAGAGGTACTCATAGTTAGAGATCAAAGCACTGGGGTTTTACCTCATTCAAGAGAGCTTTTAGGCACTACTACATCATACGGAGAAAGCATTACACTAAATAAAGAGATTGGGGATGAAGTTGGAGTAGAGGAGCTGAGAAGCAGGTTAGATGAGATAAGATCAGACTTCAATGAGATCTCTTCGCAACTGAGAAGGATAGAGTCTTCTATTGAGCTCGAGACGATGAAAACAGAATCTGAGGGGGAAAGCTCAGGGCTAAGAAGTAAAGAGCACCCGCCACCACATTTCAATGGATGGACTTGGCTGAGTGTAGGAGAGAGGGTCAGAGCAGGCGAGTACTTAATAGAACTAGTGGATGTAGACATCTTCGAGGACAAGGCAGTAGTGAACATATACAGCCTAGACGGAGTTCTGTTGAGTCAAGTACCGCTGACTACGGAAAAGTATTTAACTTATGGAGACCTCCTCTTGGTACTAAGAGGGGGATTCGTTGGGGCAGAAGGGACAGTAAAGGCTAACATTGGAGTATTCAGTTATTGCGCAGCCCCATGGATCCCTCCTAGGTGGGGGGTTGAGATTTGGATGCAGGAACCCTGTTCTCAGGAGTGTCCATGATACTCAGCCTGATAATACTGATACTGATACTAATGAATATGAATCTGCTCAAATTTGGAGAGAAGACCAATAAGCAAGAGGGAGGCCTCCCGAGAAGATTGGACATGCAGGAAATACTCGAAATAAAGAGGATCCTAGAGGAACAGAGAAGAGACATAAAGGAAATAAAAGACGAGATAAAAGACATAAAAAGGAGACTATCTATTAGAGAGGACATATCAGAAAGAATAAGGAGAAGGGCAATGGATTTCCTGAAATACCGGGGCTAAATAAATAAAAAATTAATGATCAGTGTAGTGGCATGTAATGTCCTGGCTTCGGCTCGTATATGTCTCCGCTCTTGAGGAATACGTTTATGGCCTCCCTCACTAGCGAGGATGGAATGCCTTCCTCTTTAGCTAGCTCCATGAGCTCTTTCTCTGAAATCTCCTTTCCCTTTTCAGAGTAATATCCTTTTATTATTTCCAAGACTCTGGAGAGCCTCTCTCTTTTAGTCTTGGGCCTACCAGTCATTATGGCATCTATATCGAACCTCTTAGTCTCAGGATCTACTCCAACTCTCCTGAGACACTCTTTCATGAGTCTTATCACTTCTTCAGCGTCTTCTGCAGTTACTTCGTTGCTGAGTCTCATCCTGGCTCTAGCTTCAGCTAATCTTATTAGTGCCTCCAATTGCCTCACTGTTATCGGGACACTTCCTCCTTCCTCGTCTCTCTCCTTGTTCCTCATTTCAACATAGAATTTCAATATTCTCTCTGAAGCTTCCTTTGATAGTCTCGGATGCGCGTTCCTTCTAGCGTATATTATGTACTTCCTGAGTAATTCAGGGTCTATTGGCGGCCTAACTCTAACCTCTGGGTCCATGTGTACTTCCGTTACGTGTCTAGCCAGTTCTTCATCTCTCTTTGGATCAGGCCTGTCTTCCATTGGCCATATCAAATCGAATCTCGAGATTAGCGTTGGAGGCAAATCTATCTGATCACTAACAGTTTCCTTTGGGTCAAATCTACCGAACTTGGGATTAGCAGCGGCGAGAATAGCCGTTCTAGCGTTTAAGGTCGCAACTATTCCAGCTTTAGCTATGCTTATCGTTTGTTGCTCCATGGCCTCGTGTATAGCTACCCTGTCCTCGTCCCTCATTTTGTCTATTTCGTCTACACAAGCTATGCCGCCATCCGCTAGGACTAGAGCTCCAGCTTCAAGACTGAAACCATCTTCTTCTCTTATGACAGCTGCAGTGAGACCAGCAGCGCTAGTCCCTCTTCCAGAAGTATATATTCCCTTTGGGGCAATCCTAGAGACGTATTGTAGTATTTGACTCTTCGCAACTCCGGGATCCCCAACCAATAGGACATTGCAGTCTCCTCTTATTCTAGTACCATCAGGTAGTTCTCTAGCTACCCCTCCGAACAATTGGAGAGCTATACTTTCCTTTATCTCTTCATAACCGTATATTCCCGGAGCTATGGAGTCTCTTATCTTCCTGACTATCAAAGGATCTCTAGATAACTCCAATATCATCTTCTCCTCTTCAGGAGTTATTTCGAAGTCCTCCACTCCCCTACTCTTACTTTCTATGTAATTTACTTCCAAATACTTCCTAAATGTGGTTTTCGTACTCTTTCTCCCCCTCTCTTGAATTGTTCTCAGTATTCCAGAGATGTATACGCTATCTCCAGGTTTTACCTTGTCCACTATGTCGTCCCTGAGTATGGCCTCTATGAATCGAGGTATTTCTCCTCCCCTGAGCCTCTCTGGTCTGTCTTGAATCCTTATTCTTTGCCAGTCCTCGAACTCAGACTTCTCTTCTAAGAGATCGAAAGGACCACTTCTTCCACAAGATGGATTTGGGCACACTCCAGGGACCTTCATCACTTCCCCAGACTGGAGAACCTCTATTTCCTCGCCGCATCTCCTACATTGGAATATAGCCAGATTAATCCTTGGTTTCACTTCTGATACCCTAGTTACTATACCTTCTACTCCTAATAGTTTTCCTATTTGGTCACTCCTAATTTCCTTCACCATTTTTATCTCAGGAAGATTCTTGAACCTAACGTGCATTTCCTGTCCTGTCACTTCAAATATAGACTTTTCAAGCACTTCAATATACTTGTAAGGCCTAGATATAGTCTCTGTAGCCAGTTCGAAGTCGAATTCTATTAGATGTTCGAAATCCACTACTAGGGATTTTCCACCTCTCGCAGATATTGCTCTTGCTTCATCCCAGTAGGACTTCTCCTCTGATGGATACATGTGCAGGAATGAGGAAAAAGCCTCCGATAGGTCCTCTATCAAGTATTACACACCTCCTGCTTAAATATCACTAAATATTCTCTCCCTAAACTCATCTAATTCGACTTTTATTTTGTTAAATAAGATTTTCTCGTCTTCTGTGAGGTTTTTTGACCCCTCTTCCTCACCGGTTAGTGCCATTCTGGTAATCTTCTCTAATCTCAGCTCTAACAATTCCTTCAATTTAAATCTCATCTTTCTCTCTTTTTCTGGGTCTTCTTCTCGTTTCAGAGTAATTCTAGCGTTATTGAAAAACCACTCTTCCACTCTTTGAATGGCCTTACCCCTTCTCTCCGCCATCAACTTCTTACCTATCTCAGACATCTCTACTCGACATATCTCTACTAGACCCTCCTCCTCCAGCACTTGAGCCTGCCATAAAGGATACTGCCATGTGGAATTCTTAGTCAGTCCCTTTACTTCCTCCCCTCTAACAAGTGGAATGGTATCGAAGCTCTTCCTAGCTTTAACGAGAACTTCCCTAGTCATCTCTCTTATAGAGGAGGGGAGCACCACTTCACCTACCTACTTTTTTATACCTACCGAACTCGTGATAAAGGTTACATGTCGGTAATAGTAACAGGAGGAGCGGGCTTCATACTCTCGCGAGTGGCCACTTCTCTGGCTAAGGAAGGATATGATGTGATAGTATTGGACAATTTGTCCACAGGGGACAGGAATAACTTGCCTGAGGACATACCACTGCTAAGAGTAGACCTCTCTAACTACGGTGAACTTCCTAGAGTAAAGGAAGTGCTGAAGGACGCATCATTAGTAGTACACGGAGCAGCACTCACTTCTGCATCTGAATCAATGTGCTTCCCAGCGGAATATCTCAGGAATAACGTACTAGCAACTGCAAACATAGCGGAAGCTTCTGTATCTGGGAGTGTGGACAAAATAGTGTTCGCATCTAGTGCATCCGTATACGGAAACCAAGATCCACCCCTGAGGGAAGACATGCCTCCGAAACCGGAGAATCCATATGCACTAAGCAAACTGATAGGAGAACTAATTTTAGAGGAATATTCAGATAAATACGGAATTGAGACAGTTTCCCTGAGAATATTCAATGTGTATGGTCCGGGGCAGAAAAGAGGAGTGTTGCATGAGTTTCTCTCCTCTATTTCCAGAGGAATTCCTCCGAAGATATACGGTGGAAGCCAAACTAGGGACTTCATTCATGTGGAGGACGTTTCCAGGGCATTTTTACTATCGATAGAAAAAAGGACAAGGAGTAGAAGGATAAACATAGGTACTGGGAAGGAAACGAGCATAGTGGAACTATATCGAATATTATCAGAGGAGGCATCCTCCTTTGGGTTGGAGATGGAGAAACCAGAGATGAGAAGAGCACAACCAAATGAAATAGAGAGGAGTTTTGCTGACACATCCCTAGCAAAGAAGGAGCTCGGATTCGAGGCTGAGATATCTTTGAGAGATGGAATAAGGGAGATGATAGACCTTGTTCTCAGAAGTTCTAGACGGGGTATTTAAAATAAGTGTAAGAGGTAGAGATAAGGAGGAACTGTTGGAGATCAGCAAGGTAATGAATTTGGGACTTGACATCGAGGAAATGACTAGGATAAGGGATTACTTCTCAGAAATTGGAAGAGACCCATATGATGTAGAGCTTTATGGATTAGCCCAGGCTTGGAGTGAACATTGCTCCTATAAGTCTAGTAAGAGATTCCTAAGGAAATACTTGCTCTCAATAGGAGAAGTCTTCCTCAGAGAAGATTCCGGACTCAGAGAATTCGACTCCGAGTATTACTACGTGGCTGCAATGGAGAGCCACAATCACCCCTCTGCAGTGGAGCCATATGGGGGAGCTGCCACGGGTGTTGGAGGCATAATAAGAGACGTACTCTGCATGGGAGCGGAACCAATAGCTCTAGTAGACGTACTTTTCTTTGGACCCCTAGATGAACCCAGGAACTCTTATCTGCATGCCATGGTCGTGAAGGGAATATCGGACTACGGAAACAGAGTTGGAATTCCCACAGTTTCTGGGAGCGTTAAATTCCACGAAAGCTACTCTGATTATTGCCTAGTGAACGTGGGATGCATAGGCTTAGTAGAGAAATCTAACGTAGTGAGAAGCAGGTTTGGATCTCCTGGGGATGTGATATTACTGGTAGGAGGCAGAACAGGTGCAGACGGAATAATGGGAGTATCTTTTGCATCTAAAGAGCTATCTGAAGAAAGAGAGAAGGAAAGGTCAGCGGTACAAATAGGAGATCCAATAACCAAGGAACCGCTGATACACGCTATCTTGGAAGTAAGGAAGTTGATAAGTGGTATGAAAGATCTAGGCGGAGGAGGGCTAGCTGTAGCCATCGGAGAAATGAGTTATTCAGCTGGACTCGGAGCTGAGGTGCACTTAGACAAGGTACATCTCAGACAGAAATTGAGACCATGGGAAATATGGATTTCCGAATCCCAAGAGAGAATGCTCCTCTCTGTTCCAAGGGAGAACCTAGAGAAAGTCAGGGAATCACTGGATTTCTGGGAAATAGAGTACAGTGAGATAGGATCCGTTACTGGAGAAAGGAAAGTCAGGGCATACTACATGGGAGAGAAAGTCTTCGAAATAGACACAGATTTCTTCGTAGGGGCATTAGAGAGAAGTAGACCCTATGTCATAGAGGAAAGAGAGGAGAAAGACATGGGAGTAGAACTCGGAGATATAAGAGAAGACTTACTGAGAATACTCGCCTCTCCAAATGTTTCAAGCCAAGAGAAGGTAATTCGGCAGTACGACTATGACGTCAAGGGGAACACAGTAATTAAACCATTGCAAGGAAGAATAGAGTCTCCAGGGCCAGGGGATGCCTCAGTCATTAAGGCTCCCCATAGCTGGAGAGGAATAGCCCTCACATCAGACGTCAATCCCTATTACATGGAGCTTAACCCCTATTGGGGAGCAGCTAGTGCTGCAGAGGAGTCAGTGAGGAACCTAATATCTGTGAATTCAAGGCCGGATTCTCTTCTAGACTGTCTCAACTTTGGAAATCCCGAGAAGAAGGAGAGAATGGGGGAGTTCGTGAGTTCTCTCAAGGGACTGAGACTAGTTGCCATGGAATTCGGAACTCCATTCATAAGCGGAAATGTGAGCTTTTACAACGAGACTAAAAGAGGAGGAGTAGTGCCGACTCCTGCTGTAATAGGAATAGGAATAGTGGAAGACGTGAGGAAATGCGTGACTATGGATTTGAAATCGACTAAAAGCTACCTAATACTAATAGGAGAAACCAAGAGAGAAATGGGTGGGTCTCAATACTACATTCTAAAAAAGAAGAAATATGGAATGGTACCTAGAGTTAATCCGAGGGAAACTAAGAGGAAAGCAGAAACAATATTGAAAATGATGAATTCTGGGCTAATACTCTCTTGTCACGACCTATCTGAGGGAGGACTCGGGGTATCTCTTTGCGAAATGGCATTAGCTGGAGGAATAGGATTCGAGGTGAAAATTCCGAACTCTTATAGGGAAGACTACGTACTCTTCTCTGAAAGCAACGGGAGATGGATCATAGAAGTAGAGAAGAAGAATTTAGACGTAGTATTGGACAAAATATCAGGAATAGACCACTACCTGATAGGCAGAACCAAGAAAGGAGAGAAGCTATCATTCATATCGGATTCATTAGATCTGGAAATAGACCTAGAGGAGGTAGAGATGGCTTGGAGAGGGAATCTGAAGGAAGTGATGTAAAGGCGTGTGTACTAATAATAGAAGGAACTAATTGCGAACAGGAGACTAAGAGGGCTTTGGACTTAGTTGGAATAAGTGCAGAGATAGTGCATCTCAAACAGTTCTCAGGAAGACTTAGAAAGAGAGACATATGGGATTACCATGCCATCGTAATTCCCGGCGGATTCTCAGCCGGAGACTACGTAAGAGCCGGAGCCATATTTTCCTCTTACCTGAGAACTACTTTAGGAAGAGAAATAGAATCCTATATCGAGGAGGGGAGAGTAGTATTAGGAATATGTAACGGATTTCAAGTTCTAGTCGAAAGTGGGCTACTACCAGGATTTAATCCTGGGAAGCCTGAGGCAGCTCTTTCAGTGAACACCAGAGCGAAATTCGAGTGCAGAGAGGTCACACTACTTCACTCCTCTGAGAAGGGCAGATGCTCCATAGACATACTCATAGAGAAGGACGAGCTAATAAGAATGCCAATAGCTCATATGGAGGGTAGATTTCTAGCTCCAAGGGAGGTATTGGAGGAGCTTGTCTCTAATGATCAAGTAATATTCAAGTACTCTGATCTCCAAGGAGAAGTCAAAAGCGAATACCCTTGGAATCCAAATGGTTCAGAGCTTAACATAGCAGGGATATGCAACCCAGAGGGAAACGTCATAGGGTTAATGCCTCATCCGGAGAGGGCAGTTCTAGAGTTTCAGTCCCAGGAGTGGACTAGGGGTGGAGGCAGGAGAGACGGCTTCAAACTCTTCTATTCACTCAAGCACTATTTGAACGAGGTTTGACTACTTCGACCCTCGAGTTAATATCGGTGGAATATAATATTCAAGCGTGAATACTCTACCATGTAATTACGCAGAAGGAAGACATTACCGAAAAGGATATAAGCCGAGTCTGTGAGAGGGTGAACGCCACAAAACAATAGGGGAGGGCTGTGCGGATGTTTGGAAGAATTGGAATACCACTTGTTGCCTTGATGCTATTCTCGATAGTGCCTATCTCGGAGGCACAGGAAGGCAAGGTTCTGATACTTAGCTTGGCCAACCCAGAGTATGGGACGGTAGATGAGGACTTCAGCTACATGTATTCCGTCATAGGGGCAATGGGATACGAAGTGGAAATAGTGAAACAACTACCTGAAGAAAAGGAGAAACTCTTGGAGTACGACGTGGTGATAGTTCCGTCATATGCAGATTTGAGTGCCGGCGATAAGTTGCACCTCTCTTACTATGTAGACAACGGAGGAGGACTCCTGGTTCTAGGAGAAGGGGCAGATCCAGTAAATTACAACGAGTACCTAGTTAAGAACAACTGGTACTTCTGGAATGAATTTGGAGTCCTTTTCCTCCCCAACGTGCTCACTGCAAAGGAGTATACCAACACTTACCAGGGAGAGGAGGGAGTCAACCACTACGCAGTAATAGCTGAGGTAGTTGGAGACCCGTCTTACTGGTTCTGGGTTCCTGTGGAAGACATGAGAGTTGGTAAGGTATGGGGAGGGGGCGTTAGACATTACGTAGATCCAGAGGAGAGGTGGATATATTACTTCGAACAACCTTACCCTAAAATTGGAACTAAGGGAGGAAGAGGGAAAAACGACGAGGTTTGGGCTCCAAGGAGTCTTTACAAGATATATTACAACCTAAGAACTAACAGAAAGAAGAGCATAAAGGGAGAAGAGTACTCAATGCTCACGATGAACCTGAGTTTCTCCAAGACTAGGTTCAATAATTACGCGGACAAGATACACGTTGAGAGAGCCTGTACTCTCCTAGTATATGGGGACAAGCTCCACAGACCAGTGATGCCAAAACCAGCAGCAATAGAGAACGGAGTAGAGCTCAAACTATATACCATAGCGAGAGGCCCATTCAGAGCCTACGACCTTACAGCGGAAGGAAGAATGATGAAGTTGAGCAAAGCTGACTTGCTGGGAGCAGACGTTTACACTCCTATATACGTTATAAAAGACAGTTCTTGGGGAGATTTACTCTTTAGAAGAGAGAAAGGAGAATGGGTCACTAGCTTCGATACTGGGAGCCTGAAGTACGAAAGAGGGGAACACACGTTCCTACCAGAAATAGCAGTAGCTGTGGAGAGGAACTCCGGAAGAGCTGTGTTCATAGGAGACACCTCCCTGTTCAATGATTACCATATGCTCAGGTTAAAGACCCAGAACGAGGGATTCTTGAGAGGAGTAATAGACTGGCTTGCAAACGGTGGACAAGTGGAAACAGGGGAAGAGAAGTTCCTCATAATAATAGACAGGTTCGACTACTCATGGATAGACGCTCCAGTGCTACTACCCCCAGAGCTAGTTAACCCCAGCGAGGAAGACGAGACTGGAGATAAAATAAGGCAGAGGACTAGAAGAGGTCTATAACGCCTCAAAGAAATTCTTAATGAGGAGGAACTTGGTTCCCTCCTCCCTAATTTTTTCACACATTCTCTTATGAAGACGTCTCTTGACATCATCATCTAGGCTCAGCTCCAAGTCCCTATACCTGACCCCGGTCAGTACTAGACCGATGGGATCCAAAGGTCTTACGTTCAACTTCTTCTTGAGCTCCAAGGAGAGCTCCAAATCTCTTAGATCCAATTCCCCCCTCCCTATTGAGACCACAGCAGAGAGAATCCTTCTGGCCATTTCCCAGAGGAAAGAATCTGCAGTAATTCGAAGCACTATCAATCCGCATTTCCCCTCTTTAACTTCACAATCTAGGACTTTTCTTCTGTATCCCCTCTTCCCGATTTTCCTCTTTTTGTCTATTTTACAGAAGTATCTAAAGTCGTGTTCCCCTTTAACTAGTTCACATGCAGCGTTCATTTTATCTAAGTTGAGATTCCCATTATCAAGCAAGAAGTACGAGTATTCCCTACAGAGAGCAAATCTGGCATTGAATTCTGTACTGACTTCCTTGCAGCTAAGAAAGAAAACATCCCAGGGCAAATCATGATTTAGAGCACCTAAAATAGGTTTGATTTCAGAAGAAAAGCTTATCACATTTCCAAAGGAGCTAACTCCTCTGTCTGTCCTGCTAGCGTATGAGTAATCTTGTATTTCTCCCAATTTCCTCTTGAGAGCTCCTAGAACCACACCCTCTATAGTCCTGAGACCGGGCTGCCTCTGGAAACCGTGATAGTTCCATCCAAAGTATCCCAGTCTCAATGCCCACTTCTTCATGGAAACACCTCCT
>Ga0164318_10001921_pt1 | contig 18928 bp, 22 predicted proteins | sample GuaBasSedimGuay9_FD_113734 | JGI IMG/M metagenome (GOLD analysis project Ga0164318, IMG submission 113734) | Subseafloor sediment microbial communities from Guaymas Basin, Gulf of California, Mexico - Guay9, Core 4571-4, 0-3 cm | ecosystem: Environmental > Aquatic > Marine > Hydrothermal vents... | reverse complement strand
GCCCCAGACCCGGGTTAAAATCCCGGCGGCCGCACCATCACCTGATCCTGCCCCTCCTCACGCCCGCCTCGTCTCTCTCCTTTCGGGTGAGCTCGAACAGGAGCCTCATGGACTGCTCCTCGCCCTCAGACGGCTGGACGGACCTCCTGGCGGCCATCCTCTCGTACGTCCTTATCGCGGACTCCAGCCCCAGCTCCACCTTGCCCCACCCGAGGGTGACGGCGTAGATCGTGAAGGGCGGCACGTCCTCGAGGACGAACCCGTGCAGGTGGCTCGCGGCCCCGGCGAACAGGCCGGTGTAGAGCATGGCCCCTATCGCGGTCTTGGCGTGGTCCCCCACGAAGGACCCGAGCTTTATCGTGCCGGTCCCGAGCCTCCTCCCGCCTACGGTCTTCCTGATCTCGCCGTAGGTGTTCTTGAGGTCCGACGTGGCCGTCCCGGCGCCGACGTTCACCCACCTCCCGACGTAGCTGTGGCCCACGTACCCGTAGTGGGCCTTGTTGCTGTACCCGAGGACGACGGAGTCGGCCAGCTCCCCGCCAACCTTGCAGACCGGGCCCACGTAGGAGTTGGAGACCTGGGCCCCGGGGAGGATGGCGGACCTCGGGCCCACGTGGAGGGGGCCGGAGAGGGAGACGTGGGGTCCCACGGTGACTCCGTCCGATATGTGGATCGGGCCGCCCCTCACGTCCAGGACGGCCGGGCCCTCGAACTCGACCCCTTCGCCGAGCGAGAGCATCTTCGGGTTCCCCAGGACCCTCACGCTCTCCGGAACCCTGGAGGATCCCTCGACGCTCACCGGCTCCCTCAGGGCCTCCAGGGCGGCGCGGAGCAGGTTCCAGGGGTAGGATATCAGCTTGGCCCCCTCGAGGACCCTCACGCTCTCCGCAGAGGCGTGGAGCGCCTCGCTCACGCCTGAGACCCCGCCCCGCTCAGGCGAGAGGGCGGAATCCGCCTCCTCGGCCCTCAGCCTGGCGCAGAGCACCGTCCCGTCCGGGGCGGCGAGCGCCTCTCCCGCGTCCAGCGAGAGCGCGAGCCTCGCCTCCCCCTCGCCCATCACCCACCTCGAGTTGACCGCCAGGACCCCCTCGTCCGCCCCGCGGAGGGGGGGCGCCTCGGAGTCCCCCGCCTTGGGCACGAGGTGCGGCCTGACGAGGCTGGCGACCTCCCCGTCGTGCCTCAAGAGCCTCCTGACCCTCTCGAGGATGGTCTCCCTCCCGATAACCAGCTCGTGGGCCGGGGTGAGGTCGGCCGGGGGCCTGAGCAGGGCGGCGCCCTCGTCCTCGAAGAGCAGGAGCATCCAGCCTCCCCCACCCGAGACTCTTTAAAACGCGACTCGGCCGACCAGAGCGAGGTGTAGCGAAAATTGGCCATGACCTACGAGATGTACGAGTTCAGGAAGCTGCTGAAGGAGCTGCGGCAGAAGCGGGGTAGGGGCACGGAGCTCATCTCGCTCTACATCCCCCCGGGGAGGCCCGTCGCCGACGTGATGCGCTACCTGAGGAAGGAGTACGACCAGGCGGGGAACATAAAGGACAAGCTGACCAGGAAGAACGTGCAGAGCGCCCTGGAGAGCATAATGCAGAGGCTGAAGCTCTACAGGAAGGTGCCGCCCAACGGGCTCGTCATATTCTGCGGCGCGATACCCCAGGGCTCGGACAGGGGGACCGAGAAGATCGAGATCTACGTGATCGAGCCCCCGGAGCCAGTCCCTTCCTTCAGGTACATCTGCGACCACGAGTTCTACCTGGAGCCCCTGGAGGACATGGCCAGGGAGAAGAAGGCCTACGGCCTCATAGTGATGGACAGGGGCGGCGGGCTGGTGGCCCTGCTCAGGGGGAGCACCTACCAGATCCTGGAGTGGGTCACCGCCGACATCCCCCCGAAGCACAGCGCCGGAGGCCAGTCGCAGAGGAGGTTCGAGAGGATAAGGGAGGAGAGGGTGCACGACTTCTTCAAGAGGCTCGGGGCCAGGGCGAGCAAGGCCCTCCTCCCCTACCTGGACGAGCTGGAGGGCATAATCATAGGTGGGCCCGGCGACGCCAGGGAGAAGTTCGAGGAGGGCAACTTCATGGACTACAGGCTCCAGCAGAAGGTCGTGGCCAACCTCCCCCTGTCCTACACGGAGGAGCAGGGCCTGAGGGAGCTCATCATCAAGGCCCAGGACTACATGAAGGAGGCCTCCCTGTACGAGGAGAGGAGGAAGGTCGAGAAGCTGCTGACGATGCTGGCCACCAGGCCCGGGGCTGTGGCCTACGGCGTGGAGGAGGTGGTCAGGGCGCTCCAGGCCGGCGCCGCGGAGGAGGTCCTGGTGCTGGAGGACGTGGACTACGAGTACGTGGTGAGGACCTGCCAGAACTGCGGGTACCAGGAGTCGGAGATCAGGAGGTCCTCCAAGGCCCAGTCCAGGGGGTGGACGTGCCCGAAGTGCGGCGCGACGACCTTCACCGAGGAGAGGACCCACATAATCGAGTACGTCGGCGAGCTGGCGAGGCAGAGCGCGGCGAAGGTCTCCATAGTCAACCCCAAGTCCGAGTGGGGCGAGCAGCTCGCCGCGCTGGGCGGGATAGCGGCCCTGCTCAGGTACGAGTTCTCCGCATAGCGTAGGCCTTTTATACGCCGGCCCGTCGGTAAGTGGCGGGCCGGTAGCTCAGCTCGGTAGAGCGCCCGCCTCGCACGCGGGAGGTCCCGGGTTCGAATCCCGGCCGGTCCACCACTTCCAACCTGTTTTTCAGGAAGTCACGCTGGCCCGCGTGCTTGGGCGGGTCAGGAGGGCTCTCGTCATCGCCAGGTGGTCCCCGATCGCGCCTCATCGCCTTTCTGGTGACCCTCCGGCGATTAACCCCGTCGAGAACAGCTGATGGGGCCGGGGCCGGGATTTGAACCCGGGTCTGGGGCTCCACAGGCCCCCAGGCTGCCAGGCTGCCCCACCCCGGCCAGCCGAGGTGCCGAACGCGCGGGCGCTCGGCCGGGTCTGGTCGCCCGCCTCCTCTATATTAACCTGCGTCCCCGCTCCCTCGCTAGGCCGAGAATCAGGGGGAACGGGAGGTGGAGCCGGGGCCGGGATTCGAACCCGGGTCTGCGGGTCTGCAGCCCACCGCCTATGCCGCTCGGCCACCCCGGCAGGGTGACGTGGGCCCCACAGGTATTAAACGCTAACCGTCAGTCAAGCCCGGCCCGGAGGAAGTCCAGGAGCTGACCCTCGGGCACCTCGACCTGCTCCCAGCTCTCCAGGTCCTTGACGACGTAGACGCCCCTCTCCACCTCCTTCGGCCCGAGGAAGATCACGAACCTCCAGCCGGTCCTGTCCGCGTACTCCGCCTGCTTCGAGAGGGACCTTCCCCCCCTCAGGTCGAGGTCGGCCCTGATGCCGGCCGCCCTCAGGGACTCGACGAGGACGAACGCCCTCCTGCGGAGGTCGTCTGACACCACGGCCACGAAGACGCCCGATCTCCCTCTCTCCCCCCTCACCCCCTTCTCCCTCACCGCGTCGACGATCCTGTCCAGCCCCAGGGACAGTCCTGTCGCCGGGGTGTGGGGGCCGCCGTACTCGGCTATGAGCTCGTCGTACCTCCCTCCCCCGCCCAGCGCGTACGGTATGTCCTCCACGAACGCCTCGAAGACCGTGCCGGTGTAGTAGGCCAGCCCCCTCACGAGGAAGGGCGTGAGCCTGACCCTCATGCCGACGGCCCTGGCGGCGTCGTAGACCTCCTCCAGGTTCTTGAGGGCCTCCACGCTGCCCTCGAACCCCCTGAGGGCCGGCTCCAGCTCGGAGGGGTCCTCGCCCTCGACGTCGGCCAGGCTCATGAGCCTGGACGCCCTCTCCCCTCCCAGCAGCTCCGCGAGCCCCGCCTCGACCTCGGACCTCTCGACCTTGCCGAGCTTGTCCATCCAGGTGAGGACCCTCGACTGCCTCTCCCCCGAGACTCCCCAGGCCTCCAGCATGGACTTCACTATGCCCACGTTGTTGAGCCTGATCAGCGCCTCCTCCCCGAGGCCGACGTCCCTCAGCGTGTTCCAGGCCAGCGACATGATCTCGGCGTCGGACTCCGGCGTCGAGGCCCCTATCAGCTCCGCTCCCGCCTGCCAGAACTCCCTGTACCTCATCCTCTGGGGCTCGTCGTACCTGAACACGTTCCCCACGTAGTACCACTTCACGGGGAGCTTGAACTCTCCCCCCATGGCGGCGAACAGCCTCGCCAGGGAGGCCGTGAACTCCGGCCTGAGCGCGACCCTCCTGCCGGCCTTGTCCTCGAACACGAACATGCTCTCCTCGATCTGCTCCCCCTCCTTCTCCTCGTAGAGCTCGAAGGGCTCGACGGTGGGCGTGAGCACCTCTCTGTATCCCGCCCTCTCGAACACGGCCCTGGCCCTGCCTTCGACCCACCTGAAGTCCTCCAGGTAGTCGGGGAGCAGATCCCTGAAGCCCCTGAGCGTTCTCACGGGCATCGGCTCACGGGTCGCACTTCGCCAAAGCTTATATAACGCTTAGGACAGGTGTGGGATCGGCTGGGCCCGTAGCTCAGCATGGATTAGAGCGGCGGCCTCCTACGGCCGTGGCCGGGGCAAGCCGCAGGTCGGGGGTTCGAGTCCCCCCGGGCCCGCCACCCGCCCTGGTCAACCTATTTTATCGGGCCCTCGACCGGTTGTCGAGAGCATGCCCCGAAATCGGACGCCGCTGCTCGCGCTGCTCCTCGCCGCCTCGATCTTGACGCCTGCCGCGGCTCGGGCCCAGCCCGCCGCCGGGCAGTTCGAGGCCATAGTGGTCAGGGGCGACATCTACGCCGACTGGACGGTGGCCATGGCCTACGGCCTCCACAGGGACATCCCCGTGATCACGCTGATACCGGGCATCAACGACGACGAGGTCGTCAGCATGGTCCTCGGCCTGGCGTCGTTCGACGAGACGCCGAGGGTCATGGTGGTGGGCGACAGGAGGGCGGTCCCGGAGGACTTCGTGATCAGGCTGGAGTCCCAGGGGGTGGCGGTCAGCAGGTTCGGGGGGCCGACCAGATTCGACACGGCCATATACGTCACCACCCAGCTCTGGGGAGACGCGGACACTCTGATCGTGGTGGACGGAACCAGGCCGGAGCTCTACTTCCCCGCCCTCCTCTGGTCGCGGCAGCACTCGGCCCCCATCGTCTACTCGAGCGAGGGCCGCCTCCCCGACTCCTTCTGGGCCTCAGCGGGCACCTACCTCCCCAACCTGGAGAGGGTGATCCTCATCGGCGACCCCCTCTCCGAGGACGAGCTGTCCAGGCTGTCGTCCTCGTACCAGGTGGTCAGGGTGTCGCCCACAGAGGCGCCGACCGAGTGGCCGAGGAGGGGGCGCCTGAGCGCGCTGGCCTCCGTCCTGCTGACGCCGGGCACGGCGGTGGGAGCCGCCCTGGGGGCGGCCCTCGCGTACCTTCTGGCCTCGCGGGCGAGGGGACGTGAGACCCCCCTCGACCTGCTGGAGGGGTTCCTCACGGCCGACGAGAGGGCCATATTCTCGGCGGTGGTGGAGAGGGGGCAGATAACCCAGGACAGGCTCCCGGAGCTCACGGGCTTCTCCAAGCCGAAGGTGAGCAGGTTGGTCGCGGAGCTCATCGACAGGGGCCTGATCGAGAGGGAGCGGATGGGAAAGACCTACGTGCTCTACCCCGCCAAGATTTTTAAGGCCGGGGAGGGGAGCCCCCGGGTCGGAGAGGGCTGAAAGATGGCGCAGGAGGTCGAGGTCAATCAGCCTCCGGCTGCGGAGGAGCTCTACTGTACGTCGTGCGGCAGGAGGGTGACCTACGAGAGGGGGGTCGTCAAGTTCCCGTGCCCCAACTGCGGGGAGTACATCATAGTCCGGTGCAGGATCTGCAGGAAGCAGGCGAACGAGTACGTCTGTCCCAACTGCGGGTTCGTCGGCCCGTGATCCGGTGGGAGGGTTCGGGTTGGCTCGCGTGATGGCGCAGTTCAGGGTCTTGGTCGATCCGGGCGCGGATCCGGAGGAGGTCGCGGGCAAGATCCAGGAGTCCCTGGAGCCCCTGGGGGTCCAGCTGATGGACAGGAGGCAGGCCGAGCTTGCCTTCGGGATAGTGGCCCTGACGATCTTGCTCTCCACCCCGGAGGAGGAGGGCATAACCGACAAGGTTGAGGAGGCCCTCTCCAGCATCCCGGGCGTGAGCTCGGTCGAGCTGGAGACCATGTCCAGGGGCGGGTGATCCGGTCTGCCTCTCGAGCTCCCCCTCACGCACGTGGTGTACGAGGAGGTCAAGAAGAGGAGGGGGACCGTCACGGACAGGGAGCTATACGAGGCGCTGAGGTCCAAGGATCCCACGATCTCGCTCGACCAGCTGGAGCGGGCCCTGATGAGGCTCGAGGTTGCGGGCGTGATAAGGGTGTCCAGCGGGGGCAAGGGCGGGACGCTTCTAATAGAGGCCGCAGAGGGCGAGCACGCCTACCTGACGCCCGACGAGGAGTGAAGTGGGCTTCTGGCCCGCTCGAGGCACCGTCCCCGTCCGTCAGAACCAGGCCTCCAGCCCGCCGCCGGCGTGCATCTTGTAGGCCTCGGTTATCTCGTCTATGACCTTCCTGACCCTCTTTTCGGAGAACTCGTGCTCGTCCACCATGAACCTGAGGAGGCCCTCGGCGTCGGGCCTCTTGAGGGTCACGTCGTACTCGTCCGTCACCGGCGGGCTCAGGAAGAACTCGTAGATCTCCCTCAGCGGGACGTCAAACTCCCACTTGATCGCCCTCTCGACCTCCTCCACGGTGCGGTGGCGCCTCACGATTTCCAGCGCCCTCTTCGGCCCCACGCCCCTCACGCCGCCGGGGTTGTAGTCCGTGCCGACGAGGATGCCCAAGAGGATCAGCTGCTCCCTGGTGATCCCCAGCGACTCGAGGGTCTCCCTGAGGGAGATGACCTCGGGCCTGACCTCGACGTACACGTCCTTCCCGGGGAGCTTCCTCCTCCCCGTGATCGTCACGTTCCTCACCAGCCTGGGGGAGCCGAACAGGAGGGAGTCGTAGTCCTGGCTGGCCGCGGCCCAGACGTCCCCCTTGGCCGCCATGTGCGCCGCCTGCGCCTCCCCCTCGCTGGGCGCCTGCACCCAGGGGACCCCCATGAGCTCCAGTATCCTCTTGGCATCCTCCACCATCTCGTCCGTGAGCTCCAGCGCCGCCTGGGCGTACTTCCGCATCTCCTCTACGTCGCCCCTCTCTGCGGCCTCGGCCCACTTCTCCCTGGCCTCCTCCCTCCTGGCGGCCCGCTCCTCCAGCTCCCTCCTCTTGAACTCCGGGGGCTCACCGTCGAACACGTAGACCGGGGTTATCCCCATCGCGAGCAGGTTGGCGGTCCTGTAGAATATCCCCGAGTGCACGGAGGTGATCTCCCCCCTGCTGGTCATGAGCGGGGTGCCGTCGGGCTGTCTGACCTTCGCCAGAAACTGGTAGAGGGCGTTGTAGGCGTCGAGGGCCAGCCTCCTGCCGCCGAGATCCCTGAGGTCTACCTCCCTCCCCACCACGATGTCGCCGAGCTTGACCCCCATCGCGGGTCATGATCGGGGGCCGCGAGAAACTTAAATCAACGGTTCGGCCGTTCGAGAGGTGCGGATAGTCCTCCTGGGCCCCTACTACCCAGACGTGGGCGGAGTCCAGGTCTACAATACCATGCTGGCCGGCGGGCTCGTCAAGAGGGGGCACGAGGTCACGGTGGTCTCCTACGGCTGGGCCAGGTCGAGGTGGGGGGAGAGGGTGATCCGACTCCCGTCCCCGAGGGTCCCCGGGGTCAGGGGGGCCAGCTTCATGGCCGCCTCCGCGCTGAGGCTGGCCGCCGGCCTGGGGGACGCGGACGTCGTGGTCGCGCAGTACGCCAAGACCTCTGGGGTGGCGGCCTGGATTGCCCGCGCCTTCGGTGGACCCCCCTACGTCCCGGTCTTCCACGGGACCGACGCGCTCGTCGGGGCGGGGGCCTGGCTGGTGCGGCGCGCCTGCAGGTCGGCCCCGGCCGTCGCGGCGGTGAGCTCCCACCTGGCGGGCGTCGTGAGGGAGAGGTTCGGGGTCGAGCCCAGGGTCGTCCGCGGGGGCGTGGACGTCGAGGCCTTCAGGTCCCTCCCGGGGAGGGAGGAGGTCAGGGAGGAGATGGGGATCCCCGCCGAGGCCCGGGTGGTTGGGATCGTGGGATCCCTGGTCCCGGTGAGGGACCCGGAACTCGCCCTCAGGGCGGCCCTCTCTCACCCAGACGCCCTAGTCCTCGTGGCCGGGGACGGGCCCCTCAGGCCCAGGCTGGAGGAGCTGGCCAGGCGCGAGGGGGCCGGGAGGGTGACTTTCCTGGGCAAGGTCCCCCACGAGAGGATCCCGCTGGTGCTGAGGGCCTGCGACCTGACCCTCCACACCCCGAGGTGGGAGGGCTTCGGCCTCTCGGCCCTCGAGTCGATGGCCGCCGGCACGCCGCCACTGGCCGCCAGGGTCGGCGCCCTGCCGGAGTTCGTGAGGGACGGCCGAACCGGGTTCCTGGCCGACAGGTCCCTGGAGGCCATCTCGGAGAGGCTCAGGGAGGTCTTCTCGGACCCCGAGGGGCTGGAGCGCGTCTCCAGGGGGGCGAGGGAGTTCGCCCTCTCCAGGGGGTGGGACGCCGTCGCCGGGGAGTTCGAGTCCCTGCTGGAGGAGGTGGTGTCGTGACGGCCGACAGGTTCGCCTACAAGCAGGTCATCGCCGTGAGGAAGGACCTGAAGATGAGCCCCGGAAAGCTGGCGGTGCAAGTGGCCCACGCCGCCTGCATGGCCGCCGAGATGGCCATGAAGAGGTGCCCCGAGGTCTACGAGGCCTGGAAGAGGGAGGGGGCCAAGAAGGTGGTGGTAGCCGTCGGCTCCGAGGAGGAGCTCCTCGAGGTCTACGGTCAGGCCGAGAGGCTGGGCCTGCCGAGGAGCATCGTCAGGGACGCGGGGCTGACGGAGCTGCCTCCCGGGACGCTCACCGCGGTCGCCGTGGGTCCCCACAGGGCCGGCGAGGTCGACAAGGTCACCGGGAGGCTCCCCCTGCTGAGGTGACGGTGGGAGTGGCGAGCCCCCCGGAGCTGGACGTTCGGACCGGCATGCTGACCTACGCGAGGCCCGACTGGGATCCCCTCCCCGGCCGCCTGAGGGAGAGGCCGTCGGACTTCGTGGTGGACGAGGTGTGGCGCGGCGCCTCCGCCCTGATGGCGGCGGCGGGCCTCGAGTCCCCAGAGGTCCGGGAGGGGCCCCACGCGGTCTTCTCCGTCGTCAAGGTGGGACTCACCACCGAGGAGGCCGCCGGGCTGCTGGCGAGGATCCTCAGGATACCCGCGAGCAGGTTGGCCTACGCGGGGCTGAAGGACAGGAGGTCCGTCTCGGCCCAGTTCATGAGCGCCCCCCTGGGCAGGCCCCCCGAGGTCGTGAGAGCCCGGAAGGTGAGGGCCAGGTTCGTCTGCAGGTCGACGGAGCCGGTCTACAGGGGCTCCAACGACCTCAACAGGTTCACCCTGAGGGTGAGGGAGACGGAGCCCCGCGAGCTCTCGCGCAGGTTGACTGAGCTCTCCCGAGGCTTCCCCAACTTCTTCTCCTACCAGAGGTTCGGGGACAGGCCTCCCCTCAACCACGAGATCGGCCTCCTCCTGCTGAGGAGGGAGTTCGACCGGGCGGCCAGGCTCCTGGCGGGGAAGGGCGGGAGGGGCTACGAGTCAAGGGTGGCGGACGCCCTGAACAGGGGGGCGAGCGGGCTGGAGGCCCTGAGGGCTATCCCGCGCGGGGCCCTGGAGATGATGCTGCACTCCTACCAGGCCTACGTGTTCAACCTCATACTGTCCGAGAGGATCCGCGACGGACGGCTCTCGCCCCGACCGGGGGACAGGGTGGTCTCCCTTCCGGGCGGTGGAGAGTCGCTCGCCCTCCCGCTGCCCGGCTCCGACCCAGACGCCTACCGCGGGCCAGCCGGCGAGGAGGCCCTTGAGATGCTCAGGCGAGACGGGCTGTCCCCCGAGAGCTTCCGCCTCCCCGAGCTGGGCCTGAACCTCGCGGGCGGGGTGAGGCCCGCCCGGGTTCCCGCGAGGGGCCTGAGGCTCTGGGAGAGGGGAGACTCGCTCTTGGCGTCCTTCGCCCTCGATCGGGGATCCTACGCTACCTCCCTGATGAGGGAGGCCCTGCTCCCTCGCGACCCCGCGTCTCAGGGGTTCCTGTGATCCCCCTCCGCGCCCGCGCCTCCCACCAGGGGCCGCACGGTCAGGGTGAGCCTGGCCCCGGCCCTGAGGGCCCTCACCATGCTCCTCGGAACGTCCGCCGCGGCCGCCTCCGCCAGGACCGCCAGGGTGCGGTCGTCCACGTAGCTCGACCTCCTGATCACTATGCTCCTGTCGCTGGCCAGGGTGAGCCGGGGGTCTCCCCTGGCCCGGAACGAGAAAGCCTCCCCGCCTCCTCCCCCCTCCGTCTCGACCTCCAGCTCGATCAGCACCCACCCGCCGGACCTGAGGTGCTCCCTGAGCCAGTCTGGGACGTCCGAGCAGGCCGCGTCGGCCTCTATCGCCAGGATGCAGTCTCCCCTCTCGGTCAGGTAGTCGTCCCGGGTCACCTCCATGGTCGTGCGGTGCCTCGCCCTCACGTTCGGGTGGCCCCTGGCCCTGACGGCGAACGCCGCCTCGGAGTGGAACCTCAACTCTAAAGCCTCCCCGAAACCCTCACCCGCGCGGGGGGAGGGGTCCCTGGAGGAGGAGCGCGCCGAGCTCGTAAAAAGGCTCGAGATGCTGGGCGTGATCCGAACCCCCGAGGTCAGGAGGGCGGCCCTCACGGTCCCGAGGGAGGAGTTCGTCCCCGAGCACCTCAGGAGGGACGCCTACCGAGACGCCCCCCTCCCGATAGGCGAGGGGCAGACCATCAGCGCGCCACACGGCCGCTGAGGGCCGGGCGACACATGGTGTTCATGATGGACGAGCTCCTCGCCCTGAGGAGGGGGATGGTGGTGTTCGAGGTGGGCGCCGGGAGCGGGTACCACGCCGCGACCGTGGCGGAGATAGTCGCCCCGGCCGAGGAGGACCCGGCGGAGTGGGGGCACGTGTACTCCGCCGAGATAGTCCCCTCGCTCGCCAGGAGGGCCTGGTCGAATCTCAGGCGCGCGGGCTACTCCAATAGGGTCACCGTCCTCGCCATGGACGGGAGCGCCGGCTTCCCGCTCAGGGTCAGGCCGGACAGGATACTCGTGACGGCCGCCGCGCCGGGGCCCCCGAGGCCCCTCCTAGACCAGCTCAAGGTCGGGGGGAGGATGGTGGTTCCGGTGGGCGAGCCGTCGTGGTGGGGCGGGCAGGTGCTCGTGGTGATCGACAAGGAGGACGAGGGCAAGTTCAGGCAGACGGAGATAACCCCTGTCGCGTTCGTGCCTCTGCGGGGGAAGTACGGATGGCCAGGCTGATCCACAGGGGGGCCGAGGCGGAGGTCTACGAGGCCGACGCCTGGGGTATCCCCGCGGTTGAGAAGAGGAGGATCGAGAAGGCCTACAGGCACCCGGAGCTGGACTGGAGGATAAGGACCTCGAGGACCAGGCTCGAGGCCAGGATACTGATGAGGCTCAAGGAGCGCGGGGTCAGGTGCCCCGCCGTGCTGGACGTCTGGGGCGACACGCTGCTGCTGGAGAGGGTGTCCGGCCCGACCCTGCGCGACCTGCTGTCGCGGGGCCGCGGGGGGGCGGACACGGGGCGGCTCGCCGGGGTGATGGAGGACCTGGGCCGGCAGGTGGGGCTCATGCACTCCGCCGGGGTCGTCCACAACGACCTGACCCCCCTCAACGTGGTCGTGACGGGGGAGAGGACCTGCCTGATCGACTTCGGACTGGGTGAGTTCTCCAAGAGCGAGGAGGACATGGCCGTCGACCTCCACGTCCTGAAGAAGTCCCTGGAGGCCCTGTTCCCAGAGGCGGCCGAGGGCCTCTTTGAGAGCTTCCTGAGGGGGTACAGGGACACCGCCCCGAAGCCCGACGCGACCCTGGCCAGGCTCGAGGCCGTGGAGAGGAGGGGGCGGTACAGGAGCTGGGTCGGGTGAGGGCGGATCGGGCTGGGCCGGAGGTGATCGCGCGGTGGGTGGAGTGGTGGATGGGATCAGGTTCGTCACCCACAACAGGCACAAGTTCAGGGAGGCGAGGGCCATCCTCGCGGGGTTCGGGCTCGAGGTAGAGTGGGTCGAGATGGAGTACCCGGAGGTCCAGGCCGACACCCTGGAGGAGGTGGCCCTGTTCTCGGCCAGGTGGCTCCTCGACCGGGTGGACCCTCCCTTCTTCATAGAGGACGCGGGTCTCTTCATAAACGCCCTACGGGGGTTCCCAGGCCCCTACTCGTCCTTCGCATTCAGGACCATAGGTAACGAGGGGATCCTCAAGCTGATGGACGGGGTTCGAGACAGGAGGGCCACCTTCAAGTCGGTGGTGGCCGTCGCCCTCGACAGAGACTCTGAACCGACAGTCCTGGTCGGCGAGACCCCGGGCAGGATAGCGGAGTCCGTCAGGGGAGGGGGGTGGGGGTTCGACCCGATCTTCGAGCCCCTCGAGCCGGGCGGCCTCACGTACGGGGAACTGGGGGAGGAGAAGAACAGGTACTCGCACCGATACAGGGCCCTCAGGCGGCTCGGCGAGTGGCTCTCCGAGGGGCGCAAGCCTTTATAACGGGGAGGGCCCGAGAGGCGGGAAGGAAACGGGTGATACGGTTGGCCAGGATGCACAGCAGGAAGCGGGGCAAGTCGGAGTCCACGAGGCCCCCGGCCAGCGTCCCGCTCGACTGGGTCTCCCTGAGCAAGGAGGAGATAGAGGAGATAATCGTCAAGCTCGGCAAGCGAGGCGTCCCGCCCAGCCAGATAGGCATGATCCTGAGGGACGTCTACGGCGTCCCGCTCGTCAGGAGGGTCCTCGGCAAGAAGCTGACCAAGGTGCTGGAGGAGCACGACGCGGCCCCCGAGATCCCTGAGGACCTCCAGGCCCTGATAAGGAGGGCCCTCAGGATAAGGAGGCACCTCGAGACCCACAGGAAGGACCTCCACTCCAGGAGGGGGCTCCAGCTCATAGAGTCGAAGATCCACAGGCTGGCCAAGTACTACAGGAGGGTAGGCAAGCTCCCGCCCGACTGGAAGTACGACCCGAAGAGGGCCGAGCTGCTTGCAAGCTGAGCCCTCCGAGAGGTTCAGGCTGCTGGTAGAGAGGGCGGCGGGCGGCCCGGCCCCGGCCCTGCGGGGGGTCAGGGGGCCGGCCAGGATGCTCTCCCACATCGACGCCGATGGCATCAGCTCGGCGTCCGTCCTGGCCTGGCTGCTCCTGGAGCTCGGGATACCCTTCCACGCCTCCTTCGTCAAGAGGTTCCCTGAGGACCCGGCCAGGGAGCTCGGGGAGTCCTACGAGCTGCTGGTAGTGTCCGACATGGGCTCCGGGTACAGGGAGCGCCTCTCCGGCGCGGCGTCGCGGGCCAGGGTCGTGGTGGTCGACCACCACGAGCCCGTCGGCGAGACCCCGGAGGGCGTGGAGGAACTGAATCCGCACGATCTGGGAATCGACGGCGGGCAGGAGGTCTCGGCCGCTGGCGTGGCGTACGCCCTCTTCCGGGCGGCCCTCCCCGACGGGCCCCGCCCGGCGCACCTCGCCCTGCTGGGGGCCATAGGAGACGTGCAGTCGAGGAACGGCTTTACCGGAGTGAACCGAGAGATACTGAGGCAGGCGAAGGAGATGGGCCTCGTTGAGGCCCGCACGGAGCTCAGGCTCTTCGGAGGGCCGGAGTACCCTCTCCTCCTGGCCCTGGAGAGGACCGTCGACCCGCCGATACCCGGCGTCTCCGGGAGCTCTTCCGGGGCCCTCCAGATGCTCGAGGGCCTGGGCATCCCCCCGAAGACGGGGGATCGAATGACGACGCTCTCCGACCTGACGGAGGAGCAGAGGCGCGCCCTGCTGAGCGAGATCGTGAAGAGGCTCGCGGCCTGGGGCCAGAGGGCCTCGCCCGACCAGCTCCTCGGGACGGTCTACACCCTCCTCACCGAGCCCCCGGGCTCGCCGCTGAGGGACCTCGGCACCTTCGCCACCCTGCTGAACGCGTGCGGCAGGATGGGTCGCGCGGATGTGGGCCTCGCACTGGGCCTTGGCAGGAGGGGCCGCGCCCTCGAGGCGGCCAACCGGGTGCTCTCCGAGTACAGGAGGGAGCTGGCCCGGTTCCTGGACGTGCTGAGCGAAGTTCAGCGGGTCGAGGGGGGTGTGCTGTTCGTCGACGGCAGGGGGAGGCTGAGGGACACGCTGACCAGTCCGGTGGCCTCCATAGCGGCGAGGGTTCCGCCCGAGGAGGGGGTGCTGCTGGTGGCCGTCGCGGCGGAGGAGCCCGAGGATCCCGGGCGCGTCAAGCTCTCCCTGAGGCTCACCCAGGAGGGCAGGGAGTCTGGACTGGACGCCGGAGAAATCGCCTCCGCGGCGGCCGCAGAGCTGGGAGGGGAGGGAGGCGGCCACTCGGCCGCGGCGGGCCTCACGGTTCCAGCGTCGGAGCTCCAGAGGCTCGTGTCGCTGCTTGCCGAGTCGACGAGGCGGTGAGCCGGTCGCCCGGATTGCTCATCGACGGCGGGCTCAGGAGGAGCCCGCTCCGCCAGAGCTCAGGCCCTCTATCAGCTGCCTGAGCTCCGTCCGGACCTCCCGCTCCTCCTCCTGGTACTTCTTCAGCACGGACTCGGTGGCCTCCACGTTGAGCCGGAGTTCCTCGAGGGCCTCGTCCCTCTTCCTGGGTACCAGGATGTGTCCAGCCCTCTCGTAAACGGTCTCGACATTCTCCAGCTTTTCAAGCCTCTGCAGCGCCTGCCTCATGGACTGCAGCGAGGCGGTGAGGGTCGCTATCTGGTTCCTGAGGAGCTCCAGCCTCTCTAGGAGCTGCCTGTACCTCGCCTCGGCGTATCCAGTCTCCTCCCTGGACTCCGACAAGCGATTCACCTGGCGGCCAATTCCCCCTCAGTCTAAAACGTTGGCGCCGAGTCGGCGGGTCACCTGTCGAGTTCCACCCTGGCCGAGGCCTCCATCACGAGCGCCTCGAGCGACCCCGTGCAGGTCCCCCCCGCGATCGATCCGGCCCCGAGGGACTCCAGGACGTCGAGCGCGTCTGAATAGTCTACGCGGACCGCTTTGAGCGAGTGAAGGCGCTCCAAGACTCTGCTGGGATCCCGCACCACGCAGACGAGCGTGCATCGATCGCCCTTTGGCCTGGCCAGGTTGATGGCGCGGGAGACCTGCCTCGTGCCCGTGAGGCAGACGAGGAACTCGGTCCTCAGGGTCTTCCCTATGGCCGCGCCGGCCTCGAAGGATCTGAGGGCCCTCCTGGCGGCCATGGCCGCGTGCCTCGCGGAGGCGACGACGCGCCAGTTGACCGCCACCGCCAGCTCCGCCCCAGCCTCCAGCGCCAATCGCTCGAGCTTGGAGGGTTCTCCTTCCCTCAGCTCCAGCGGGGCCACCAAGACGCTCCGATTTTCATCAACCCTAACCACGTCGACGAGCGGGCCACCGAGTCCCTCGGTCAAGTTCCCGGCCTCCCGGCCATAGACGCAATCTAAATTGCAGGGATGCAGAAAAAGGGTGCTTTACCCTCCTGCTCGGGGGCAGCCCAATACGGCCATGCGAATCGACTCGTGGGCGCTCATTCGGGATTTGGGCTGAGGGCCAAACTCCAGCGGAAGTTTACCATAGTTAAGGTATAAATGAAGGCGGCGTGCGGCGCCGCGGAACTCCGCGGCCCCTGGCCAGTTAGACCCGTGGAGTCCTCGCTCCGGGGGGGCGTTACAGGTACTGCCTCGAACTCGGAGAAGAGTGAACGGCATGCCCGAATTCCTCGCAGTGCACACGTTGACGGCGCCGATCACGGTGGAGGAGGCAGTCGAACTGGGCAGGAAGGCCGTGGGACTCAAGTCGGCCGATGCCGAGTGGATCGAGGCGTGGGCCCGACTTGACGAGACCCGGAAGGTCTTCAAGATCTTCTGCAGGTGGAGGGCAGAGAGCGCCGAGGCCGTGAAGGCGGCCTTGGCCGCCCTGCCCGGCATCCCCCTGGACGGCGTGTACCCCATCGTAGTGGCCAACAGAGAACTCCTCGGGTGACCCCAACGGCGTCTGAGGTCCCCAATCCCACCTTTTTCCTCGAAAGCTTCAGGGAGGTAAAGACCCCTGAGTGCCTCAGGTCATCCCTCGATCGATTCCACTACCCTGAGGAGGTCGTCCAACGGGTAGTACCCCTGTACGGTGTACAGGAGCCCGTCTATCCAGGCGGAGATCTTGATCGGATTGTCTGGCACCTCCGGCCAGACGTAGACCCTTAGCCCGCTCACCTCGACCTCCCTTACGCCCTCCGGGAAGACGAAGGCCCCTTCCTCCAGCCTGTCAACCCACACGACCAGCAGAGGTCCGTCGGGGAGCCACGGGGCCGGGACGTTGTAGTACCCTACCTCTCTCGGGGCCCCTCCGCTGTAGTTCGAGAAGACCAGCAGCAGGGAGTTGTTCCAACTGTTCTCCGGGATGAGCGCCCCCACCAGCGTGAGGTTGTCCGGCAGCCAAGACGGGACTCGAAGCCTGGGATCAAACTCCCTCAGCGAGTCGAGCGGGATCTCAGTTCCCCCCACGCGGACCGGCTTCGGCCTGAGCGCGTGCTCGCGGCACCCCTCCGGCGGGACCATGGATCCCATGAACTCGATCAGCTCGTCCGTGGGGAGGTACGCGTACACCTCGTACGTCCAGTCGCCTATCTGAATCTCGGCGTGGGCGGGAATCAGGTCCACGACCGGGGGATTACCCCTGCAACCCACCTCCCCCGCGTACTCGCGGTGTATCACGAACGGGCACCCCTGGGTGGAGCCGTTGATCCCCCCTCCGAGGTACAGCCCTCCCTCCCTGACAGTCACGGTTGCGTCCGGCCCGCGCCGGAGGAGCGTGGGGTACGGATAGTAAGTGGACAGATTTCTCCCACCGAAGGCGAACTGGAGTATGAAGAGGCTGGGATCTCCGTGCCTAAGTGCCTGACCGACCACGCTGAGGGCATCATCTTCGCTCCGTCCCGGAACCACGACGGCCACCAGCCTGAGCCCAGCCGGGTGATACGTCGGGACGCGGATCCCCAACTCTCTCATGATCGGCTGGACGATCTCCGGGGGAACCTCCACCAGCTCGTCGAGCGAGGGCCCTGGGGGCGGCCCCCAGCCCACGGGACAGGACGAGTTTTTCAGCTCCTCCAACTCCTCCACACTCACGTTGATCCAGTCTGGCAGCGCTTCTCCACCCTCGGGGGTCGGTCCAGATTCATCCGCGCTACTCCGATCTTCCACGGAAGGTCCGCCCGACGAGCCCTCCGCCTGACCCGCAGGACTCACCGGTGTCGAGGAAAAGCCGCCTGCTTCTCTCGTGGATCCACTTGATCCGGGGAGAATTCCCAACAGACCTATTGCCAGAATTAGGACAGCAAGAGCGACGAGAGAGGCCTTTAAGAGCGAAATAGCCCTCATAACAACCACTCACTCTCACTGTTATGGAACCTGTTGTGGGGGATCGTGGAGGAGTGATGACACGATGATTCGCATCTCATAACTAATCATGCCCCAGAGTACAGACTATGTAAAAAGCATTCGAGCGGTCAGAAGAACTCGCTCGCATCCTCGGAATAGTAATTACTCTTCTGAAAGACCTTAGCTACGCCCCCCATAGGGCGTTCTCCGACCCGCCACGGCTAGCTGGCTTGCAACTGGGGTTTTGGCGATGGAGAAACTTTCTCGAAGTGCTATCGCGATAGCCAACTACGCACACTACATAGTGAACCTTGGGAGGAAGGCGGATACCCCACGACCTCCGAGTAGAGCTCTACTACCTCGTCAGAGAACTCCACGACAGGGGAGTGAGCTACCGGGAGATCCAGCGTATCGTGGAGGAGGAGTACGGCCTCAGGATAAGCAGGTCCAACATCTCCTACTGGGTCCGAGGGCTGCACTCTCCACTGAACGAGCCCTACAACAGGCCGAACCTCGACGCGAGAGAGCTGTCCTGGATAGCCGGCATGCTGGCCGGAGACGGATCCATAAAGGTCAACAGGAAGGGTCGGTTCCTGACGCTGAAGGTAAAGGACAGGGAGCTGGCGGAGGTCGCCGCGAGGAAGCTGGCCGTCGTGATGGGTAGAGACAGGCCCTACGCGGTCAACAGGCTCGGGGACGGCAGGTACTACGTTCAGGTTCAGTCCAGGGAGCTGGTCGACCACCTGAGTGTGAGGGAGAACATCTTCCTACACTTGGAGAAGAACCCCAGGGAGTTCATTCAGGCGTTCTCCGACTGCGAGGGAAGCATAACTGGATCCATCAACTCCGACGGTAGATTCTCCTACCTCCTCTCTGTCGTCAACACCGACGTTGAGCTGCTGGAGTCGATCTCGGAAGCCCTTGTGGGACTCGGGATACTCTCTAAGATCTACCTACAATTCCCAGCAGGCTTCGTGATAATCACGAGCAGGGGAACGACCCAGGCAAGGAAGAACTGCTATTCGCTTAGGATCCAGGATATCGAGAGCCTTACTAGGTACGCCAAAGAGATCAATTTTGTCGTCCGTAGGAAGCGGGAGAAGCTGGGCGACATAGTGCGCATCCTCTCCACATACGGAACGGGCGTTCGGGCCTCCGTTGAATGGATTAGAAGGTACATGTACGTCAGAGGCGAAGGGCGGGAGAGATGGGTCAGAAGGGATACCACCTTGACTCTAGAATCCGCGGAGAGGGCGCTCCATAATCACCTGCTCAACCTTGCCAGCCGACGTCGTAAGTAAATATTTGCTCCAAAATTAGAGATTTGTGTTAAAATTATAAACTGGTAGCGGGGGGTGGATTTGAACCACCGACCTCCGGGTTTCTACGGGGTTCTCCGGGAACCCCTTATGAGCCCGGCGGGCTGACCAGGCTGCCCCACCCCGCTGCCTCGCCCCGCCAGTCAAACT